>ERZ773103.1069-NODE-1069-length-30325-cov-15.352924_pt1 | contig 30325 bp, 20 predicted proteins | sample MGYA00511118_ERZ773103 | MGnify/ENA primary metagenome ERZ773103 (study PRJEB29015, sample SAMEA2737821) | human gut metagenome | biome: human gut; feature: human-associated habitat; material: faeces | place: China | collected 2012 ... | reverse complement strand
CTCAAGATAATTGCGATCCATGCCGCCGACATTTACAACCTGATACCACATACCGCTCTCATCCTGATATTTTAACATAGAGTCCATCAGCTCCACAAAAATCTGTTTCATTTTCTCATATGGTTCCCCGACAGATGCATCCGCTTTGTCCAACGTGTCGAGCAGAGCCATGGAATACCATCCTAATGCGCGGAGCCAGAAATTCTGGCTGAGACCGGTTACCTTGTCACACCAGAACATTTCTCTTGAGGAATCATATGCGTGATAATAAAGTCCTGTCTTTGGATCGCGCATATTCTTTACCACATTAAAAAACTGTGAAAAAATATCGTCATATTTTTTTTTGTCATGAAAACGCGTCTCATATTCCATGTAAAACGGCTGGCACATATAAAGGCCGTCTAACCAGACCTGATTCGGATAAATATTTTTATGCCAGAAATTTCCTTCTTTTGTACGAGGCATTTTCTGGATCTGACTGTAAACAAGATCGATTGCCTTGCGGTATTTCTCTTTTCCTGTCAGGTCATAAAGTTCAAACAACGTCTTACCTGCGTTTACATTGTCAATATTTAATTCTTCCACCGAATATCCTTCGATCGAACCATCCTCCATGACCTTGCAGTCAATAAAATGATCCGCAAATGAAAAATATTTTTCATTTTTTGTGATGGCATACATCTCTAAAATTGCCTTGATCATACATCCATCGATGTAATTCCAGGTTGATTTTTTCCCCTGTAAAATCTTTTCAATGTTCCAGATTGGACGATCCGGCGTACTCTTTTCTAAAAGTTCATCGATGTATTTTTCAATCTTATCCATACTGTTTTCTCCTTCTCCCGTGTGTTTTGTCCCCTTGTATTATGAGCCGGTTCACACAAATCACTTTACTCTTATCATAGCTTATATAATCCAGTTTGTAAATATTTTTTGTAAGCGCTTACAAATTTTATTATAATTCACTAAAATATTTTGTCGCAAACAGCCTTTTCATTCTGTACCGAAAATTTAAAGTTTATGTATCACTTGTTGCGGATATTACTTGCTTTTTTGACAAAAAATGCATGTTTAGCTGCTGTAATATTTCACATACTATCACTGAACAAAACAAAACGTGATCAAAAGCACCGCAGCAAAGTACAAACGCCGCGGAACCTATGATTAACGCGGCGTTTGTTCAAATCATACAAATGATACCTTATAAAACAAAAGATGTATCACACACTAAAGGAGGAAACTATTATGGCAAGTCGTTCATCTAACAGAGCAGCAGTTCCTGAAGCAAAAAGTGCATTAGACCGTTTCAAATATGAGGTAGCAAGCGAGATCGGCGTACCTTTAAAGGACGGTTACAACGGTGACCTTACTTCCAGACAGAACGGTTCTGTCGGCGGTTATATGGTTAAGAAAATGATCGAGGCGCAGGAGAGACAGATGTCAGGCAAATAATTTTGCCACAAATAATTTTTGCTGTAAATGACGGTTCTTCGAGCCACTAAGATCTATGATCCGCAAGGATCTATGCCTTTGGGCACACAAAAACGGGAGCTTTCCATAGGAAAGCTCCCGTTTTTGTAACCGTATTATTATTTCCAATTTACAGGCAGTATGTAAATGAAATCTATCATAAAATCAATTTTTAAAGATTGAGCCTGCTCTTCTGATCTTCAAAGAAAATTTCCAGATAGTGCTGCAGGTTTATATTTTCTTCCTCGCATAGTTCCGGGTCTGTCGCAAGCAGATCCTGCACCTCCTCAGATGCCTGCTGTAATACAGACGCATCCTGATAGATATCCGCCAGTAAAAACTGCATCTCACCGGACTGGCGGATGCCAAAGAAATCTCCCGGTCCGCGGAGTTTTAAATCTTCGCTTGCAATCTTAAATCCATCGTTGGATTTATTTAAAATATCAAGCCGCTTCATGGAATTTTTGCTGTCTGAGGCATTGACCATAATACAATACGACTGGACATCTCCTCTTCCGACACGTCCTCTTAGCTGGTGAAGCTGTGCAAGCCCGAACCGTTCTGCATTCTCGATCATCATGACCGTCGCATTCGGCACATTGACCCCGACCTCGACAACCGTTGTGGAAACAAGTACCTGGATCTCATTTTTTACAAACTGATCCATGATCTTATTTTTCTGCTCTGCTTTCATCTGCCCATGTAAAACGCCGATCACAATGTCTTCCGGCAGTTCTTCCCGCAGACGTTTTGCATAATCGGTGACATTTTCTGCTTCCATATTTTCACTCTCTTCCACTAACGGACAGATCACATATGCCTGATGTCCCTCCCGTATTTCATGTTCGATAAAAGCATATGCCTTGGGGCGGTATCTCTGGTCAACCACACAGTTTTTGATTGGAAGCCGTTTTGCCGGGACTTCATCAATCACAGAAATATCCAGATCACCGTAAATAATAATTGCCAAAGTACGCGGGATCGGTGTTGCACTCATGACAAGCACATGAGGCTCTGTTCCTTTTCCGGCAAAAGTCTCCCGCTGACGCACTCCAAAACGATGCTGTTCATCGGTGATCACGAGCGCAAGATTCTGATAGATTGCTTTCTCCTGAATCAGCGCATGTGTCCCAATGATCATAGCATTCGAATAAACCTCTAGTGCCTCATATGCACGGCGTTTCTGTTTTGCCGTCATGGAACCTGTCAGAAGCACGATCGGAATATGGAGTCCAAACTGTTCACACATGCTCTGATAGGACTCATAATGCTGTCTTGCAAGCACCTCCGTCGGTGCCATGATTGCAGACTGGTAGCCATTGTGGGCGGTATCTGCCATCGCAAGAAACGCAACGATCGTTTTACCGGAACCTACATCACCCTGGATCAGACGCTGCATGACCGTCTCGGAACGCATATCGCGTTTTACATCCGCAAGTGCCTTTTTCTGTGCGTTGGTAAGTTCATAAGGCAGCCGCTCTATCAGTTCATCTGTAAAATCATCTTCCGCAAAAACAAACTCGTTTTTTTCTTTAACGTGCTTTTCCTTCTGATACTGCATGCTTAGAATAAAAAGGAAAAATTCGTCAAACACAAGCCGCCTTCTCGCAGTAATGAGTGTCTCCATATCCTCCGGGAAATGGATCTGGCGGATGGCATAATTATACTCACAAAGACCGTATTTCTCGCGGATGGCATGCGGCAGATAATCCATAAACAAATGTTCGTCTCCAAGTGCCGCACGCACCGTCTTTGTGACAAGGTTATTGGAAAGCCCATTTGTCAGTGTGTATACCGGCAAAAACACCTGTTCCATGGAAGCATACTGTTCTTCGGTAAACATTGCTGCCTGTTCCATGACAAGTCTTCCATTCTTTTTATTGACTTTTCCATAAAAAATGTAAGTGCTGCCGACTTTTAAATTATTTTTCATATAAGGCATCCGGTACCATACCAGCTCTAAGGAGGCTCCCATCTCACTGATCGTCGTAACTGTGATCTGCATGGTGCGCACCTTCCGCACTACCGGTGTTCTTGTGATCCGTCCAAGAACCGCCGCCTGTTCCCCGTCGAGTACCTCATCCACATGTTTTGCCTGCGGATACTGTATATATGTCCGGGGATAATGAAGGAGTATATCACCTACGGTGTATACTCCTATCTTATGAAATAATTCTTCTGTTTTGGCGCCGACACCTTTAATTTCTCTTAAAGGGGAATTGCGATCCATTTTTACTCCATTCTTATTCTACTGAAATCACATAATAGTAGATCGGCTGTCCGCCATAGTGAACCTCGATCTCGACATCCGGGAATGCCTCTCCAATCTTCTCACCAAGTGCATTGGCGTCTTCTTCCTTCGTGTCCTCACCGTAATAAATGCTGACGATTGCAGAATCTTCATCGACTAACTGTTTCATCATATCCATAACCGTCGGCTCTAAATTCTGTCCTACGGAAAGAATACCGGAATCGCCGATACCCATAAAGTCATCCTGTTTGATCTCTTTGTCATCGATCACCGTATCACGGACTGCATAGGTAACCTGACCGGTCTTTACCATGGAGATTTCAGAACTCATGCGCTGCTCGTTATCTTCCGGTGTACTGTCAGGAATGTAATTGATCAGCGCAGTAATACCCTGTGGGATCGTCTTTGTCGGGATGACAATGATCTTTTTATCCTCCACAAGGGATGCTGCCTGATTTGCCGCAAGGATAATGTTCTTGTTGTTTGGCAAAATAAATACCGTCTTTGCATTTACTTTTTCAATGGCATTTAACATATCCTCGGTACTTGGGTTCATGGTCTGACCACCCTCAATGATGTAATCGACACCAAGACCTTTAAAGATCTCGTTGATTCCCTCACCGATGCTGACGGAAATAAATCCCATCTCTTTTGGAGGTTCTGCCGGTTTTTCCTCTTTTTCCTCCGGAATGCCGGCTGACTGCATCTCTTTTTCTTTCAGGGCGGAAATCTTCTCATCACGCTCTAACTTCATATTTTCAATGATGATCGTTGTCAGGGAACCATAGGTAAGTCCTCTCTGCATTGCAAGTCCTGGATCGTTGGTATGTACATGTACCTTTACGATCTCATCATCTGCGACAACAACGATGGAATCACCGATCGTCTCTAAATAAGACTTAAACTCATTCTCCTGCTGCAGTGTGATCGGTGTGTCAAGCATGATAAGGAACTGTGTACAATATGCAAATTTGATCTCCTGATTTGCCTGCGCTTCGATATTATAGGATGTTCCTGTGTTCTCCGGTGCCTTTTTGATTGTTTCAGCGTCCTCAATGGTATAATCTACCTCTTTGCCGAGCAGTGCGTCCATTGCACCCTTCATGACCTGCATCAGTCCCTGCCCGCCAGAATCCACAACACCTGCCTGTTTTAAAACAGGCAGCATCTCCGGTGTCAGATCCAACACACGGTCACCTTCCTTGATGACCTCTTCACAAAAATATACCAGATCTTCTGTATCATCACAAAGTTCTAACGCACGGTCAGACATCCCTTTTGCAACGGTTAAGATTGTTCCCTCTTTTGGCTTCATAACAGCCTTGTAAGCTGTCTCAACGGCCTTCTGGAAAGAATCTGATAAAATCTGTACATTGATCTCATCATATTCTGCGATCACCTTGGTAAAACCACGGAACAGCTGTGAAAGAATAACACCAGAGTTACCTCTCGCTCCTCTTAAAGAACCGGATGAAATAGCTTTTGCCAGCGCCTTCATCTCCGGTTTTTCCAACGCACTTACCTCTCTTGCCGCCGACATGATCGTCATTGACATATTTGTACCGGTATCACCATCCGGAACCGGGAATACGTTCAACTCATTGATCCATTCTTTCTTTGCATCCAGATTCTTTGCTCCGGCAAGAAACATCTTCGCCACAAGCTCAGTATTTATCGTAGTGATTTCCACCTTCTATGTCCTCCTTAATCAATTACACGCACGCCTTCGACGTAAATATTAATTTTTTTGATTTCCAGTCCGGTAAACTCTTCTACCTTATATCTTACCGTTTCGATTAAATTGTCGGAAACCGTACTGATGCTGACACCATAGGATACGATCACATGAAAATCAATCGTGATCTTATTATCCTCGTCAATCGCTACATTAATACCATGTGTCAAATAATCTTTTTTCAGTAACTTCACCAGACCATCTTTCATATTGACAGCAGCCATACCTACAATGCCAAAACACTCCACTGCTACAGAGCCTGCATAGGTTGCAATCACTTCCGGGTCTATTGAAACTCTTCCCAACTGGGTATCCATATGTCCATTCATATACGTTCCTGCTCCTTTCAAAGCCATATTAACGCTAGTTTATTGTCTATTATAACCGCTTTTTACCAAAATTCCTAGTCCTGTTTACTATTTTTAATATTTTTTTTAAAATTTGCTTGCAATATAAAAATGAATCTGTTAGAATAAACATGTTGTGAGTCTGATAGTACAGGCAGACTTAGTGAATTACAAGGAGGTGCAAAACTATGGCAAAATGTGCAGTTTGTGGAAAGGGCGCTCATTTCGGAAATAATGTCAGCCATTCTCATAGAAGATCAAATAGAATGTGGAAATCAAACATCAAGCGTGTGAGCTGTAAAGTAAACGGAACACCTAAGAAATTATATGTATGTGCTTCCTGTTTGAAATCCGGCAAAGTTGAAAGAGCTTAATTTTGAACACTGAAAAAACTGTCGCATCGAATCTGATACGGCAGTTTTTTTGTGTCTGGATTTTCCACTGAAACAAAAAATCCAAAAGACCGGATCTGCATTCCAGGCTTTTGGATTTTTCCTTTTTCCTATTTTACCTTAACCTTCCATGTATAATATTGCGTATTCTTGAAAGTCTTTGATTTTTTATTTACCTTTACATTTTTACTTGCGTCAATTCTTACATAATAAGTTTTTCCGCTCTTTAATGCCTTTTTCCCGAATTTTCTGATAGTTGCACTCGTCTTTTTGCTGTTATAGGTTCCAACCTTTTTGTAACCAGAGTTCTGTTTATCGGAAATATATACCGTATAATTTGATGCGCCTTTCACTTTCTTCCAGTTTAACTGAATCTTTTTTTTGGAAGTCTTTACAGACAGTTTGTAAGACGGATCCTTTGCAAAATACAGTACGTCAGACCATTCACCATATGCTTTCTTGTTATTGCTTAAGTTAACGTAACCTCTTACCTTGATCTGGTAAAACTGTTCTTTTTTTAATTTATTTGTAGAAACACGGAATGAGGCACTTGAAGTACGTGAGCCCGAATAAATTTTCTTTTTGGAATTGTCATAAATAATATATTCATAACCATTTGCAGCATTTGCTTTTTTCCATTCAAAATATGCAGCATTTGATGCCGGATAAAAAGCCGTGTTCTCTACACCTGTGATCTTAGTAGGTGTCACTGCTGAATTTGAATAATAACCACCGGAAGTTGCATATGCGGTATAACCTGTACTGCTTGTTCTTCCTGCATAAATATGTCCCTGATAACGACTGTTCTTCTTTAATCCTGTGATCTTGACACTGTTCTTTTTGGAAACAATCTCTGATGCATTGTTTTCGCTCGTTCCACTCTGATAACAGGTCAGTTTGTAACAGTTTGCCCCGGAAGCAGCCTGCCAGCTCAGCGAAATGGATGTCGTGCCTGCTCCGGTCTGTTTTACAGAATTCGATACCACCTGCTCCGGAACTGTCACAACTTCGATCGCTTTTGACCATGCAGTATCATCCGGTGCACTGGATGATTTTGTTGTAGATGTTCCGATCTGGACATAATAACTCTTTCCCGCAGAAAGACCGGAAATATAACTTTCGGATGCATTATAATTACGTTTGCTTCTGGTGGTATTGCTCTTAAAGCCTGCATCATCACTGACGCGGTAATAATAGCAGATATCATTCTGCATAACAGCGTTCCACTGCACTGTTACAGAACTGCTGCCCGCTTTTACCTGTTTCACGCCTGCCGGTGCAGCAGTCTGTGCATTCGCATCAACTCTTCCGACAAGAACTAATGTCAGCGCAAACAGCATAACAACTAAAATCTTTTTTGTCTGTTTTCTTAACATTTTTATTCTCCTCTTTTTTATATTATCAATTTTATTTTACATCTTATATCACAGGAATGCAATCCTACTTTCTTCCCAGCCTGATTTTTTCTAAAAAACTTCTTTTAAATCCGGCACGAATCATACAATCCCTGAATATATTCTTTAGACTGTACTGCATTCTCCGGCGTTGTATTTTCAAGCGTCACATGTATATACGGCTTTCTCTCCTTAATGAAACGAATAATCTTCTCATAGTTCATCTCACCTGTTCCTGCAGCGACTGACACCAGTTTCCCATCCTGCACCACAAAATCTTTCATATGGACCATTGCAATATCATCTCCAAGCAGCTCTATCGCTTCTTCTATGATCACATCCCTGTTCTGATAATTGCTGATATCCAAAAGATTGACCGGATCAAAAATGATCTGAAGATTTGGAGACGCGATCTCATCAAGCACTTTCCGCGCTCTCTTCGGATTGCATACGATATGTTTCCACACCGGCTCGATTGCAAAAATAACGCCCATTTTTTCTGCATAGGAAATCACCGGTTTCACATTCTGTATAAAAATATCCAGCGCCTCATCCGAGTGATTTTTTTCCTCAAACTTATATGCCTCGTTGACAGCACCTGTCTCTGTTCCGACTACCCCGACGCCAAGCAGTGATGCAAACCGAATATGCGCCAGATAACGGTGTGTGATCTTTGCAAGCTGTCCTTCATCTGGATTTGCAAGGTTTAAATAACATCCCAGTACGGCAATATCAAGATCGTTTTTTGCAAATATTTTTTTCAAGTACATTGCATACCCCGGAGTCAGTGCCCCATCATCCACCGGATATTCCGTGATTACTTTTGAGAGTGCCAGATGTCCGCACAAAAACCCCTGCTCCTTTGCGATTGCAAGGCGCTCCTCAAGTGGTGCTTTTTTGATATCATGTAAACGTATTCCTAACTGCATATGTTTTCCTCTTTCTGTTCTACTGCACGAAATGGTCAATTCCCTCTGTAACAAGAAGTTCTCCATCCTGTCCCTCTATTTCCACGTTTTCTAATACCAGTTCTTTGATGTTGCGCGCAAAGATTCCCTTCTTTGTACACTCTTCCACACCGGAAGACATGGCAGGAACGCCGGATTTCGGATTCTTAGCATATGTCACTGTAATATTTTTCATAATGATCTGCTCAATTTTCTGTTCCGGCAGTCCATCAAAATATGCAGCTGCCACATGACAGTTTTGGGCTTTAATATCTTCAAAATCAAGTCTTAAGATCGCAGGTGTACCATCATCTACCGGCATTTTTTCACGGCTCTGGACAAACTCGGTCTTGCCGTCCGGATCACAGAAATAAAAACAGTTTATCACAAACGGCGTCATAACCTGATCCATATCGATTTTCCGGAAAATAATCTGATCTAAAACGGCATCTTTTCCCCGTCCTCTGCGTGTCTTGATACGTAGTCCCCGGTCTGTATTGTAAAACCGGCATTCTTCCACGACCAGATTTTTGACACCGCCAGCCATCTCACTTCCGACTGTTACTGCACCATGACCATTTTCCATCAGGCATTGTCTGATATGGATATTTTCAGAAGGTGTCCTATATTTCTTTCCCATATAGATCTTACCAGACTTAACTGCTATGCAGTCATCTCCAAGTGAGAATTTCACACCGACAATATCTACATTTTTGCATGATTCAGGATCCAGGCCATCCGTATTTGGCGAATCGCTTGGATTGTTGATCGTAAGTCCGTAGAATTTCAGGTTATCTGAAAAATACGGATGCAGTGTCCAGGACGGACTGTTCTTGAAAGTTACACCACAAAGTGTCACATTCTGACAATGGCTTAAGAAAAACAGACGCGGGCGGAATGCTCCTACCATGACTTTCGGATTTTTCCACCAGTTTTCTTTTGAAGCATTGCCATTTATCGTTCCTCTTCCGTAGATCAATACATTTTCTACATCCAGTCCGGTGATGATGCCGGCAAACATCGGTAATGGATTTCCTTCCCACGTTCCTAAATTATATTCACCCTGTTCATCATAACTTTCAATCATACCAGGAAATTTCGGATAGGCCGCCCTGTCTGTATCTGCGATAAGTTCTGCTCCCTTTGCAAGCTCAAGGCGCAGATTACTTTTTAAAAACAGACTGGTAATGCGATAGCTTCCCTTTGGAATAAGCACACGGCTTTCCTTCGGACAGGCTAGGATCGCTGCCTGTATAAACTTCGTATCATCCTGTTTTCCATCGCCTGTGGCACCAAAATCACGGACATTTAATGTGACAAATTCATATGCTGTAACAAACGATACCGTTCCTAGTTCGGTACCATCTGCTGTTCTTACAGAAACCTCATAGGAAGTCTGCGGTTTTAAATCAAACAATGAATTTATAACCGTATCCGTTGAAAATACCTCTTCACCGTTCAGCAGAACATGATATGTTTCTTTTGTATTGTAAATTCCACCATCTGCAATTTCAATGACCGCATTGCGGGCAGATTTCATAATCAGTTTTACTTCCATGACTCTTTTCCTCCCTATTCCGACTGTTCCATCGCAAGCAGATCATATTGTTCTATTGTTCTTGCTGTAATGTCTGACAGATATTCCGTCTGATCTGTCATGCCCGTATTTTTCAGATGCCCTGCCATTAAAGCACCTGTTTCTGCATATTTTTCTTTCAGCAAAATTCCAATATTGCAGCCCTTTAATATGGCATAGGCAAGTTCCGTTGTTTCTTCTCCCTCAGCTAACGCATCCTTTAATACGCGTTTATAAACTGCGGTCAAAGTGCGGTATTTTTCATAAATCTCAAAACTGATTCCATCAATCACATCCACCAGGGCTGCTAAATATGCATTTCTTGCTTTTGCATCGGCAAATCCGGCTGACGCCTCATCTTCCATCCGGTCAACGATCTTATTGTACCGCTCTTTTTTCCCACATACCGTTTCATATTCCATAAAAAAAGGCATGGCACAGATATCCTCCGGCAATTCGCCCTGCGCTGCACGGATCTGTTCCGCTTTCTCCTTATATACTCCATCTCCTGTTTCTTTATAAAACATGACTGCTAGTCTTCCGAGCCGGTCTGCCTCTGATTCATTCAGAGAAGCAATCGCCTCTTCCGGCATCTGCATAAGTTTTCTGATATCTTCCTGTCTTTTTGTTTCCATTTGTCTCCCTCGTTTTTCTGATACTGACTTTTTTATGCTTCGATATCCTGATAAATAAAATTAAAAAAATCTGCATACAATTTGTGTTCTCCGGCAACCGCATAAATACCTGTCATTGCCCCGGTAAAGCGCTTACCCATATGAATTCCTTCATCGCATAGATAATAAACATTCGCAATCTCTGCTGCTATATGTTTTTCTTCCCCCTGCAGCCGGTAAGTAAAACGCCGCTTTAAATACTCTGTTTCCACTTTCAGGCTGATCTTTTTCCCTGAACAATCACATGGAAGCATCTGTCTCTCATGCAGAACATCTTTATCCCCAATATGTTCTTTTACCTGGATATAATAAGAATTTTCCCTGCAGACTGCAAGACACACCCATGTATTTTCGTCATAATAACAGACTAAACCTGCTTCCTGACCACCTGTAAGTCCCGGTATCACAAGTTCCGTTTCCGCAGTAAAACAAAACGAAGTCTGTCTCTGCAATAAAATATTTTTAGCAGCCACATCTCTGAGTGGAAAACGGCTCCCTTTGATACGGATTCCTGATGAGAGAAAACGGATTCCTTCCGGCTCCGGTGCACGTGGTGTCATCCATTTTGGGTTCCAGCCAATATCCGGCTCTTCTTCCGGCATCCACACCGGAAGATCCGGTTTTTTCTGCAGAACCGAAGGTCCCTTTAAACCGTTTACGACCGGCCAGCCATCCGCCGTCCAGCTGATCGGATCAAGCGCCGTCTCCCTTCCGAGCATGCTGTAACCATCTCCGATCATCCTGCCACAGAGATACACCATATACCACTCCCCGTTCTGGGTGCAGACCGGTTTTCCGTGACCGCAGCGCTGGATCGCCGCTCCCTCATCCATCTGACGCATGATCGGGTTATACGGACACGGTTCATAATTGCCCATTAAAGTCTTGCTTCTTGCAACAGAGATCCGGTGCCCGGCTCCGGTTCCGCCCTCCGCCAGAAACAGATAGTAATAGCCGTCTTTTTTTAACAGATGCGGTCCCTCCGGCGCACGTTTCTGATCCCCATAATATAATAGTTCTGCCTCCGAGATCTGCTTTGTACAGTCCTCGTTTAATTCTAAGATTCTCGCCCCGCGGTTTAACAGCATATAATGTCTTCCATCCTCATGAAAGATGGACGGATCGATTCCATCTTCATCAATAATTGCCGGCTTACTGTACGGTCCCTCCGGTTTCTCTGAGCTCACCACGATCTGTTTGCGGTATACGGTTCCTGTGTCATTCAGTCTATAAGTTGCCGTGATATAAAATCTCCCATTATCATAGGAAATATCCGGTGCCCAGTAACCTCTGCCGCCCTCCAGCTCATCCAGTGATGCCCACTCCGGCTCTGTAACCGCATGGCCGATGATCTCCCAGTGGATCAGATCTTTCGAATGTGAGATTGGGATACACGGGAAAAAGATAAACGAGGAATTCACCATATAGTAGTCTTTCCCGACTCTCACAATTGATGGATCCGGGAACATGCCACGGCGTATCGGATTATGATACATCTCCTCATAAGATGCACCTATGCGCTCTTTATAATAAGAAAAAAGTTTCTCATCTTTTCTTTCATATGCAATCTGATATGGTGTCACACACCATCTGTCACCGGCAGTAATATCCATTCCGACCTTCTCCACCAGATACCGGTTCATCTCCAGATTCCCGGATTTCGCCGCATAATGCAGGATCGTCCGGTGGTCTTCATCCATTGTGTTCATACTCGCTCTCGAATACTCGACAATATATTTTACAATGGGAAAATCTCCAAGTTCTGCGGCATATAACGCAAGCGGCACACCTTTTTCCGTCGTATCATCTATACAGGTTGGATTTTCCGTCAGTTCCCGGATCACACCATCTAAATTTTTCTGTTCTAATTCTCTCAAAAGCCCCATATTAATCTTCTAATGCCTCTACGTGCAGATATTCAAAATCCCCATAACCGCCGGCTTCTTTATCGCCAACAATATTCGCAAACAGACCGATCTTTGCGCCGACCCAGGTATGGTCAGACGGTGTGAACTCTGCCCGCACCTCCGTCCATGAAGCTGGATCCGTATCATCAGTCAATGAATAATAACAATGAAATACACTGCCGTTATCTCCCTCGCGCATCGCAAAGATCAGATAAACTTGTTCCTGTCCCTCCGGCAGTACCAAAAGCTGCTCTGCCTTCTCGCGCATTCCATCCTCACTGTCATAGGATTTTCCAAGGATCAGACGTTTCTGACCTCTGATTACGCGGACTGCGAGGTATGCATAGTGACCGCCCATCATAACCATTCCTGCCTGCTCCTGTTCAGACAGGGCAGAAATGTCAACACAGGCAGATGCCTCAAAATATGGGCAGACCAGTTTTTCCGTCAGCACATTCGAACACTCCCAGAGGATCGGCTCTACTTTCCCTGATGGATTTTTACAGTATAATCTCAAAAATCCCTTTCTCTCTTTCAAAGAATAGAAATCATCCTTCGGATTGCCAAGCCACTGCCACTGCAAGCCGATTTTTTCCGATGAAAAATCATCTCCCGCCGCAAGATAACAAGGTTTCTCCGTGATTCCGGTATTTGGTTTTTTATGGATGATACATGGCTCCCCACAGCCATCCACTGCGTTGATCCCCATAACCGGCCAGTCATTTTCCCATGTAACCGGCTGCATATGGACGATTCGTCCGTAAAGTCCTCTGTCCTGAAAATGAATGAACCATTCATCTCCATTTACTGTATCCACCAGAGCCCCTTGATGTGGTCCATTTATGATACTGTTGCCCTGATGAAGCACATTTTTTTCTTCATAAGGTCCGTAAATATTTTTCGAACGCAAAATAACCTGCCAGCCGGTTTTTACACCGCCTGCCGGGGCAAAAATATAATAATATCCATTTTGTTTATATACTTTAGGTCCCTCAATCGTCGGCTGTGTCTTAAGTCCACAGTAGAGAATATGATCCTCCCCTGTTGCCTTTGTTCCATCCCATGACATCGGGAATATGCCAAGATGACTCTTAAATCCAATACGGCTCTTCGCATAACCATGGATGATATATGCATTTCCATCCTCATCCCAGAACGGGCAGGAATCGATCAGACCTTTTCCGGCTAACACAAGTACCGGTTTTTCCCAGGTTCCAAGTGCGTCTTTTGTGCGCACCATGTAGATGCCCTCATCCGGCATTCCGTAGTAAATATAAAAATATCCCTCATGATAACGGATTGCTGGCGCCCAGACACCCTTTGCATGCTGCGGCAGATCATAGCCCGGCTCATCGATCTTTTCGATCGCATAATTTTTCAGTTCCCAGTTTACCAGATCTTTGGATGTTAAGATCGGCAGTCCCGGCACATAGTTAAAGCTGGATGCCGTCATATAATAGGTATCCCCTACGCGTATCACATCCGGATCGGAATAATCTGCAAAAAGTATCGGGTTTTTATAAGTCCCATCTTCCTGATCTGATTTCCATAACAATGACATAACCCTCAAATCCTCCTAAATACTGGTTTTATTTCCTGATACAAAAATGGCAAGGGATCACTCCCAAGCCACTAATAAATCACTATAGATACCGCCAAGTTCTTTTAAACCTCTCGCTATACATCCCGCGTAGACAACTGCACCCATATATTTCAGATGCGTATTGTCGGTCAGCCCGTCCATATGGGACGGATAGACACCTGCCGGCAGATGCATATACCATTCTTTGGTTTTTTCAGCTCCAGCCTTTCGCATTTCTGCGCGGCTCATACTGTAAAGATCGATCAGCGGAACATTTAAATTTTCAGCTGTCTGTTTCATTGCCGCCACATAATCGGTATGTTCCCCGATATCTAAATGTTCCTCATCAATAAAACATCTGCGCTCAAGCGGCGTAATAAAAACCGGCCATGCTCCTTTGTTTCTTGCTGCATTTACAAATTTTTCCAGATTCACCATGTAATCCGAATGTGGATCTGTATACCGCTGTGGATCATTCTTTTTCTCATCATTATGTCCAAACTGGATAAAAAGAAAATCTCCTGCGGTTATCCTGTCATAAATCGGTGTCAATCTCGACTCATCAATAAAGCTTTTTGTACTTCTGCCGTTTTTAGCATGGTTCTCCACCCGCACCTCCGGCTTTAGGAACAGGTTCATTACCTGTCCTATGCCGGTCTGCGGAAATGTAAGAATGTCATTGTATTGTACGGTAGAATCTCCAGCCCAGAAAATAGTCGCCATACAAACCTTCCTCCTTATTCTTTTACAGCTCCGATATTTACACCTTTTACAAAGTATTTCTGTAAGAACGGATATACGATCATGAATGGAATGATGATAACAATGATTGCTGCATTCTTTACGGTGTTCTCAGTTGCACCACCGTTTGCCTGCGGAAGATCACTACCCATGATGATACTTCTTAACTTCATCTGGAAGTTATAAAGGTTTGAATCTGTAATATAAAGTTTGTAATGTGTATAGTCGTTCCAGTATGTAACGGCAAACATAAGACCGATGGATGCTAATGCTGCTTTTGACATTGGAAGTACGATACGGATAAATGTCTGCATCGGAGTACATCCGTCAAGTGTTGCCGACTCAAACAGGCTGGCAGGAATACCTTCGAAGAAGTTCCTCATCAATACCAGGTTATACACGTTCAGTGCCGGGAATAAGATAACGACCCAGATGGTATTGGTTAAATGTAATGATTTTAATACGAGGTAGGTAGGGATCATACCACCCTGGAAAATCATGGTAAAAAGTAATAAGTTTGCAAATAAGTTACGTCCCGGCATATCCCACTGGATCAGTACATATGCACCAAATGTAGATAAGATCAATGCGATGATCGTACCTGCAATCGTTGTGATTACAGAAATCATTAACGGATGGGACAGCGTTGGGTTTTTGAATACGGAAATGTATCCTGCAAGGCCAAATTCCTCCGGCCATAATTTCATACCATATGCGGTTTTTAAATCGAATGAGTCAACTAATACTTTCCACATCGGGATGATAATCAGTAAACTTAAGATAATAAATATTAACCCGTTTACGATCGGGAAAACTTCTATTTTTTTCTTGCTTTTCATATCTGCTGCTCCTTCCTAGACGATTCCGCGTCCATCACGTACTTTCTTGCTTAAGTGATTGCAGAACAGTACCAGTACACAACCAACCAGAGATTTGAACAGACCAACGGCTGTCGTATAACCGTAATTTGGAATCGCACCACTGTTGAAGGTCTGATAGTAAATATAGGTTTCAAGTACGTTTGCAGTACCTAAAACAGCATCGTTCTGCATTACGAATGCGGACTCGAACAGGTTCATAACCTTTGCAAGGTTTAAGATCAAAACAGTAAGGATCGTATTCTGTAAAGCCGGGAAAGTAATATATCTCATCTTGCCCCAGCGTCCTGCACCATCCATTGCTGCAGCTTCATAAAGCTCTGTATTTATTCCGGCAAGCGTTGCCATAAAGATAACGGTCTGCCAGCCGGTTTCTTTCCAAATATTAATGATATAGTACGCAAGTCTCCACCATTTTGAATCCCCCAGGAAATAAATCCCAGAATCAAGTACACCAGCGTTGATCAGGAATGTATTTACAAGACCTTCTGCTGTCGGTGCCAGGATCAAAGTAAAGACGGATGCGGTAACTACCCATGACATAAAATGTGGCAGATAAATAATTGTCTGCACGATCTTTTTAAAATGAATGTTTGCAATCTCATTTAAAAAGATAGAAACAATAACAGCTGCTGCTGTTGTCAAAAACAATTTGATAATACTAATCTGTAAGGTATTCCAGAATGCCGTCCAGAAATTTGGCATGGAAAACATTTTCTGAAAATTTTTGAGACCAACAAAACTTGCCTCTTTGATTCCGTTATAATCGGTAAATGCAAAACGGATTCCAAGCATTGGTAAGTAAAAGAATATTAATGCAAAAATTAATACAGGAAGAAACATCAGATAGAATCCTCTGTATTTATAGATTTTTGCTGCCAGGTGGTTCTTCTTTCCACCGGTTGTAGCCGTTACGGCTGATTTTTCATTACTTTTTCTCATATCTGTTCTTCCTTTTCAATCAAACATGAATTTGTGATCCATGATCTGTGCCGGCTGCGGATATCCGCAGTCAGGGCACAGATCATAGTTCTTAGTTCCGTTTACCGGAAAGTTTTATTATTTGTTTAAAGAATCAACGATTGCCTGTGACCACTCTGCACCGTGATTTGACTCAAACTGTGCATATGCATCATCAACAGTGATCTCACCCATAACAACTTTTGCGATCAGCTCGTTCTTTAATGTTGTTAAATCACCATTGTACTCGCTCATCTCATCTGTGGTAGGAACAAGATCAGCAGCTTTGCAGTTATCATTGAATAACTGTGCAGACTCTTTTGCTTCTGCTGCTACAGATTCTTCCTGAGGATCGTTTGCAAGCTCAACTAAAGCAAGCATTGGATCGATGTGAGCTTTGGTGTACTGTGTACCCTCTTTCTCACGGTTCTCTAACATATGGAACTCACCATCAGCATATGTTTTCTCGTTCTCTGTTCCAGCAAATAATGTCTCTGCTGCTGTTGACCAGTGAATGCCTTCTACACCGTATGTCCATAAGAACTGAACGTCTCCGCCATCCTGCATCGGCTCGATGAAGTATTTGAATACGCCTTCCGGGTTCTCGCATGCAGATGTGATGCACCATACTGGTGGAACACGGTCAAGGTACTGACCTACTTCAGCGATCGGAGGTAATGCTACTAACTCACCGCCTTTACCGTTTGCCTCAAGGTTTGTCTTTAAGTTGGTTGCCCAGGTACCTGCCCAGTAAGTAAATACACCAAAGCTGTCATCATAGAATTTGTTACGGCAGTCAGATGTACCATTTGTTAATGTGGTAGGATCAATCACGCCCTCTTTGTAAGCAGCTGCCATTCTCTCAAGTGCGCTCTTCATAGAGTCCTCTGTGAATCCATCTTTCCATGTTCCGTCTTCTGCTTTATAGAAGCTTGGATTTGCATCCTGATAGAACTCTGGTAAGTAGTTTGTATATGGAGCCTCTGTTCCGATGAAACCAGCAGCAGATACACCGTAGGTATCTCCGTTTACACCATTTCCATCCGGGTCACCGGTTGTAAATGCTTCGAGCATTGCAAGATACTCATCATAGTTTGTCGGAACATCAAGTCCGCAGTTGTCTAACCATGCTTTCTTAACATATGTAACACATCCGTTACCACGAGCTGCCGGCATACCGTATAACTTACCATCAAGTCTTACACCATCGATAACTCCTGTGCTGCCGTATGCATCCTGTCTTGTTTTTAAATCAGAAGATGCATAAGCGTCTGTCATATCCCACAGAACTCCCTGCTCTGCATAACCTGCATAATAGGTTGAAGATAAGATCATAACATCTGGCCAGTCACCACTTGCAACCGTCTGTCCTACTACATCGTAGTAAGCATCATGATCCGGCTGGATCACATTGATCTTCATTCCAAGAAGATCCTCTAATTTGGCAATGAACTCTGCCTGTCCGTTTTCCTGTGTGAAAACAGTTCCATCTACCATAATGGTGATTTCTTCTGGTTTCTCAACATCAGAATCGGTTGCTGCTGCATCTGCGGAAGCATCACCGCTTTCTGTGGTTGCTTCATTATTAGTAGAAGCATTTGAATTTGTTGTTCCTGCGTTACCAGTATTGCTGGAACCGCATCCTGCCATACCAGCTACCATAGCGGCAGCCATAAGGACTGATACTACCTTCTTTTTCATAAGAACCTCCTTATTAGGAAAAATTTGTTTCGACACTGCTCTGATGTAAGTGCTTTCATGTCTTGCTCATACATTACCATCTTATGGGATTTTCAGCAAGAAACAATATTTGACAGGGGGTACAAAATTTGTTTTAACACTACGCAAACCATTGATTTTACTGGGTTTTTGAGTTTTTGTTGTATTTTTTTCATATTATGATAAAATAGAAAACGTACGATTAAAAAACATGAAAAAAGGACATTTAATACCTATGAGAATAAATTTGAATCCACCAGCGGATGCCACAGCAAAAAATGAATCCACTACGTTTCTCATGATTCGCTTTGCTATTACATACAGTGTCTTTTTACTTATCATTTTACTTCTGATGGTACACCTCCACCGTGTCTCAACAACACGCTCTGAAGAGGATTTCTGGAATCAGGATCAGTCTACCTTTGAAAGTGCCGTTTCACTTTTAGATAATAATTTCACAACCATGGATTCTATCACAAGACAGCTCAGCATGAATACCAAACTATACCGTCTTGCAACGATGAAGTCCACAGACGATAATGATTTTTATCTGTCAGGTCTTACCATGAAGCAGTCCCTTGCCTCTTATATGTATTCCTACAATGAGCTTCCTTTCAGTACCTATTTTGTTTATCTGAGAAATAGCGGCTATATTATCAGTGTAAACACTTTCAATTCCGAACAGCTTTATTATATAAGAAACTATTTATCTTCCGGGGCAAATTTTAATGAATGGCATGATCTGCTCAACAACAATCTGACAAAAGATTCTGCCCTTTATCCACTTTCGGATTTTATGCTTCCCGAAAGCGGTAACGCATATCTTTATGTGTTAAATATGGACGTACTGACCTACAAAGATATTCCTGCTACCGTTGCTTTCCATATCAATGAGCAGACCTTACGCAAAATTTTCAGCGGTGTTTCTTTAGGTGATACCGGTTACATTATTGCAGTCGACGCACAGGATCAGCCAGTGTTTTCCCTGTCCGAAGATAAGAATACATCATCTGAAAAAGATTTAAATACGCTTACCGAATCCGTATTATCCTTATCCTATGATGACAATAATACCTGTGTTCACAATGACACACATATTATGCGGATCGCATCAAAAACAAATGACTGGACTTTCTATCTGGTACAGCCGGAATCCATTTATCCATCCAATTATCAGTTTATTTTTCTGCTGATCCTTTTTGCAGCAATCATCGGTGGACTTATCATGATATTTATTTTAGTCCGCAACAATATGCGCCCGATTCTTCATTTAGATGACCAGCTCCAGGAAACACTGCATGCAAATACGCAGTTAATCGAAGAAGCTGCTGCAATCCGTCCTGTTTTATATGACAATTATTTGAGACAGCTGATGAGTGGAGTTATCACAACCCCGGATGAGCTTTCATTTATCCAGAATTATCTGCATTTAGAAGATCCATCGCTTCATTATTATGTATTGTACGGTGTAACTTACGAAAATGATCCTGCTGCAGATACTTTTCCAAATGAAAATACTTCCACTGAAAGTTCTGAAAGTATGAAAGATATTATCGCCGGTCTTTTGGCCAGATATTTTTCTTATGAAAATAACTTATATCTGTGTTCCCCAAAGAAACATATTTATGCTGTGTTAATCCCTTTTAGTGGAACTGCCGATGAGATACTGATCACACTTCAGGAAAAAGCATTAAAATTTCATAGTGAACTGCTAGAAGAGTATTCGATCTGGTTTTTTGCAGGAATCGGTCTCTCCTGCTCCTTCACCAACATATGGGAATCTTACCAACAGGCGAAAGATGCTGCAGGGTATACCAGTAAAAACTATATTTTCCTTCCATATGAAATGTTGAAAAAAGACTCCCATGTTTACTACTATCCGGCTGAATTTTCAACCCGTCTGATTCGTTCCATCACTGGCGGAAATAAATCCCAGGTGATTGAAATTTTCAATCTGATCCACCAGGAGAACATTGAAGAACGTTCGCTTCCGTTTCAGTTATTACGGTTTTTACTTACCGATATCCGCAACACTCTGTTGAAAGCACGTTTTACATATACGGGAGAAAGTACTCCGCAGATAGCGGAAATTGATACTATGCTTTCACAGGACGAGTTAACTTTCCGTCTCTGTGAAGATATCAGCATTAAACTGTGTGATTTCTTTGCATCAAAATCCGAAAAGAATAATCTGATTGACAGCATTGTGACTTATATCCGTGAAAATTACAAAAATCCGGCGCTCTGCTTAAGCAAGATCTCCGACGAGTTCCACATATCAGAAAGTTATTTTTCTCATATGTTTAAAGAAAATATGAATGTGAACTTCTCTGTCTATCTGGAAGATCTGCGGCTCACAGAGGCGGCACATCTGATTGAAAAAGGCGAGTCCTGTATCAATGAAATCGCTTTGGAAGTTGGTTATAACAACCAGACGTCTTTCCGACGTGCATTTAAGAAAAAATATGGCGTTACACCAAGCAGCTTTGGTGTTCAGTCTTAATAAGAAATGGAGGATATTACAATGAATTTCAAAAAAGGTTCTCCAGAAAGTGCTGGCATCCCATCCGGATGCCTTCTTCACTTTCTGGATCGTTTACAAAAAAAACAGGTTCCAATGCACAGTTTTCTTTTAATGCGGCATGACACACTCATTGCCGAGGGCTACTATGCACCCTATCAGAAAGACACGCTGCATCGCATGTTTTCGATCAGTAAAAGTTTTACATCCATTGCGATCGGTCTTTTGGAAGCGGAAGGAAAATTATCACTGGATGATCCGATCGTCTCATATTTTCCAGACAAGATTCCAGCAAATGTACATCCGTGGATTGCAGCCATGACGATCCGGGATATGCTCATGATGCGCACCTGCCATGCCGCGACGACCTACAAAGTCGATATGAAAAGTGACTGGGTAGAGAGTTTCTTTACCGTGCCGCCAACCCATCCTGCCGGAAAGCTCTTTCATTATGATACGTCCTCCGCACATACACTCTGTGCGCTTGTAGAACGTCTTTCCGGCATGCCAATGCTCGATTATCTCAAAGAAAAGCTGTCTGTTTTGGAATTTTCCGGTGAATCCTACATGCTGACAGATCCTTTTGGCGTCTCCATGGGCGGAAGCGGACTTGTCGCTCTTCCATCCGACCTGTTAAAATTCGGTTATCTTCTATCTCACGATGGAAATATTGATGGAACACAGCTCGTTTCTGCCTCCTACATCAAAACAGCAACCTCCCATCTCTCTGACACACGCATCACGGCACCTCTTCCAAGTGAAGCCTGCGGCTATGGTTATCAGATCTGGCGCAGTGAAAAAAATGGTTTTGTCTGCTACGGCATGGGTGGTCAGTTCATCCATTACCTTCCGGATTATGATCTTCTCTTTGTCACTACCGCAGACACACAGGGACTTGCGGGTGGAAATCAACTGATTTATGATGCTCTGTATGATGAGATTCTTCCTTTCATACAGGCAGATCCACTCCCGGAAGATCAAAAAACGCATACAGAGCTTCTTTCTGTGCTCTCTTCACTTGCGATTGCACCTCTGGGCGATAGTGCAATGACGGCAGCGGTCACTTCACAAGTTTCGGGGAAACGATATATGTTCAAACCAAACAGTAGTGAGTTTACAGATTTTACAGCGGATTTTACAAATGATGAGGGATGTTTTACGTTTACACTGCACGGCAGACCGTGTTCCATTCATTTCGGTTTTGGAAAACTTGTCTGCGGACAGTTTCCCGTCTATGACCAGAGGTATGCTGCCAGCGGAGTGTGGGTTTCAGAGAACACTCTGTATGTGCGGGCGCATGTGATCGATGCGTTTGTGGGGAGTGTGCATTTTGAGGTGGTGTTTGGAGATGCGGATGTAACGGTGTTTATGAGGAAGCAGGAGGAAAGTTTATTTGGGGAGTTTCAGGGACATCTGGTTGGGATGGTTTGTGGATGCCTGTAGTGAGGCGGCAAAAGTCTTAACGCCACATGGACGGGGCGTTTAAGACGTACACGTCACTCCGTTGTAATCTAACTCAGGCAGACTTAGATTTTCTTATTTTCGGACATCAGAACAAAACAGACCCGACTTTCTGCAATTTGCCAATCAAAAACTTGAAGCCACCTTTTGACACCCGAATCCTACACAGCAAAAAACAGCTTCCTGCTTTAGCAGTGAAGCCACAATCAATATCATCTAAAATCCATCAGCAACTTGGAGGGTGTTTGCACTAAGGCACGCCGACAGTGCACCGGAACCGGCAGATTTTGTGATGACTTTGGGAGGAAATTAGAGGTTCTTAGTGCCCTTGTCACAAAACAGCGTTTTGCTGCCACGGATGGCAGCAAAAATCCCCGTCGAGCCATGGAAGGCTCGTCCGGGGATGCACGCGTCACTCTGCCACAACCCAGATCAAGGGCACTTAGAACCTCTTATTTCCGTACAACGGAACCCAACAAAACCTGCCGGTTCCGGCGCACGTCCCAAGGCTCAGCCACCTCCTGACTGGGTGCAGCATCAATTCACAACAAATCTCATCTGGTTTTTTACTGTGGCTGCTTACCAATATAAGCTAAAATACCACCATCTACATACAGCACATGACCATTTACAAAGTTAGATGCATCCGATGCAAGGAACACAGCCGGTCCCTGTAAGTCTTCTGCATTTCCCCATCTTGCAGCCGGAGTCTTTGCGATGATGAACTGGTCAAACGGATGTCTGGAACCGTCTGGCTGGATCTCACGAAGAGGTGCTGTCTGAGGTGTTGCAATATAACCAGGTCCGATACCGTTACACTGGATATTGAATTCACCGTACTCAGATGCAATGTTCTTTGTTAACATTTTTAAACCACCTTTTGCTGCAGCGTAAGCAGAAACGGTCTCACGACCAAGCTCACTCATCATAGAGCAGATGTTGATGATCTTTCCGTGGCCTTTTTTGATCATGGACGGGATCACTGCTTTTGATACGATGAACGGTGCATTTAAGTCAACATCAATTACCTGTCTGAACTCTGCTGCTGACATATCGCACATTGGAATACGTTTGATGATACCTGCATTGTTTACAAGGATATCGATTACACCAACTTCCTCCTCTACTTTTTTCACAAGTTCATTCACCTGCTCCTCGTTGGTAACGTCGCAGACATAACCATGAGCTTTGATCCCTTTTTCAGCATAAGCTGCTAATCCCTTGTCAACCAGCTCCTGTTTGATATCGTTGAATACGATGGTTGCGCCTGCCTCTGCATAAGCAGATGCGATAGCAAATCCGATACCATAAGATGCGCCTGTTACTAATGCAATTTTACCCTCTAATGAGAAATTGTTTAAAAATGACATAATTCTGTCTCCTTTTTTGTGTTATGTTTAAGATTCTTTCAATAAGAATCCAGTTTCTACTTTTTCTGCCGGATGTTTCTGAAATAACAGATTGAATTCTGCACAAACATTCTATTGTAGATATCCATCATATCAGATTGACAACTTTTTTCCGTTTCCTTACAAGGTAACACCCTGCTTAAAGATCGCCATATCATGGAATCCGGCTTCCTCACTGCGTACCTTCTTACCAGATGCAACGTCGATCACATAGTCAAATAATTTCTGACCTGTCTCCTCTAACTCTGCATCCTCCACAAGAACGCCCGCATTGAAATCGATCCAGTTCTTTTTCTTTCCGGCAAGTGTACTGTTGCTGGAAATCTTAACGGTCGGAACCGGGGAAGCAAACGGTGTCCCGCGTCCGGTCGTAAACAGAACAATGTGTGCTCCGCTGGCTGCTAATGCAGTTGCAGCAACAAGGTCATTGCCCGGTGCGCTGAGAAGATTTAATCCCGGCGTATGTACGCGCTCGCCGTAGGAAAGAACGCCTTTTACTGCAGCACTTCCTGATTTCTGTGTACATCCTAAAGACTTATCCTCTAAGGTTGAGATACCGCCTTTTTTATTTCCAGGTGACGGATTCTCGTAGATTGTCTGGTGATTATCTTTAAAATACTGTTTAAAATCGTTGATCAGGTTCACCGTCTGCTCAAATAGTTCTTCATTTTCACAGCGGTTCATAAGCAGTGTCTCTGCGCCAAACATCTCCGGCACCTCAGTCAGGATCGTTGTTCCGCCCTTTCCGATCAGGATATCAGAGAATTTACCAACCAGCGGGTTTGCAGTGATTCCGGAAAATCCGTCACTGCCGCCACACTTCATGCCGATGATCAGTTTGGATGCACTGATCGGCTCACGGGAAAATCCCGCAGCATAATCGATCAGTTCCTCTAAGAGCTTTTCGCCCTCTTCCATCTCATCTTCGCATTCCTGGCAGACTAAAAATTTCACACGGTTCTCGTCATAATCACCAATGTATTTTTTTAATTCACCGATATTACTGTTCTCACAGCCAAGACCAAGTACTAACACGCCTCCGGCATTTGGATGTTTTACGAGATCAGCGAGGATCGTTCTTGTGTGTTCCTGATCATCACCCATCTGGGAACATCCATATGGATGCGGGAATGCAATCACTTCCTCCACAGAGCCATGTACCTTTGCGTTGGCACGTTTTGCCATCGCTGTGGCGATGTTGTTCACACAGCCAACAGTCGGTACGATCCAGACTTCGTTGCGTACACCGACACTTCCATCCGGGCGTGCAAATCCCATAAAGGTACGCTCCTCTGTCTTTTTCTCCTCTGTTTTTACCGGCTCGTAGGTATAAGTGAGCAGATCGCCGAGTGCTGTTTTGATATTGTGTACATGCACCCACTGACCGGCTTTGATATTCTCTTTTGCATTTCCGATACGGAAACCATATTTGATCACATCACCGCCCTGCGGGATGTCACAGATCGCCATCTTGTGTCCGGCAGGGATCGTCTCAGCCGCTGTGTATTCTTTTCCATCGACTGTGACTTTCTCTCCCTCTGCAAGTTCTTTTATGGCAACAATGACATTATCATTTTCATTGATTTTTATAAAATCTTTCATAAGTGTTCTCCTGCTTATGCGTTAAAAGTTTTTTCCATTGCTGCTCTCATACCAAGTGCACGGATATCTTCCATATAACCGGTTACAGCCTCTTCTACTCCGGCTAATTTGGTAAGATCTTCGCCCCAGAAATGCTCGTTGGATAAAACAGCATGTGTATACTCTGCTGCGTCCTTAGAACTGTTTGCTGCAAAGAACTCTAATACAGCAGCGTCATCTAAGATCTGGTATTCAGTACCGTCACGATGTCCGATCAGAGCCTTGTCACGGATCTCTGTTCCTGTGTAGAATGCCATCAGTGCAGCCAGTGAGAATGTCAGGTGTGTCGGAAGTTTTCCTTCATTCTTAATGTACTCTAAGAAACTCGGCATACATCTTGCGCGCCATTTTGAAACAGAGTTCAGGGAAATGGATAACAGCGCATGTTTTACATATGGGTTGTTAAATCTTGTAATAACTGCCTCTGCAAAATCGATCAGATCCTGTTTCGGAAGTGTTAATGTAGGAATAACTTCATCAAAGATCGTTGCTTTCATAAAGTTGAAAATCAGTTCATCCTGCATGGACTCTAACACGATATCATTACCACAGAGATAAGATGCCAGTACAAAAGAAGTATGTGCACCGTTTAAGATACGTACTTTTCTCTGTTTATAAGGTTTCTGATTGTCTGTAAAGATCACCGGAAGTCCTGCATCCGGAAGTGGGAACTCTTTGCTGATATCTTTTGCGCTCTCGATCACCCAGAGAGCAAATGGCTCACCTGTTACGATCAGATTGTCCTGATAACCGAACTCTTTGCAGAGCTCCTCTGCCTCGTCTCTTGGGTAACCGGTTACGATACGGTCAACTAATGTAGAAGTAAATACACATGCTTCATCTAACCATGTCTTAAATCCATCTTCTAAATTCCAGAGTACTGCAAGTTTCTCTACACACTCTTTTAAATGGATACCATTATCATCGATCAGCTCAACCGGAAGCATCACAAGACCTTTGTCCATTGCTCCGTTAAAATGTTTATATCTTTCATATAAGAATTTGGTTAATTTGCCCGGATAGCTTTTTGGCGGTTCCATCTCTAATCGGTCTGTATCATCATAAACGATACCTGCTTCTGTTGTGTTCGAAACAATGTAACGTAAGCTGTCAAGTTTTGCATAATCTGCATATTTCTGATATTCACCATAAGCGTCTACAGCATCTGCAACGCTGGTTACAATACGGTTGATGCGTTTTGGCTCACCGTCTACGATTCCTCTTAACTGTACGGTATACTGGCACTCCTGATCGTGGAATCTGTCAAGGCTTCCAAATTCGATCGGTTTTACAAGTACGATGTCCCCGTTAAATTTGCCCTGCTCATTTGCAATGTCGATCATATAGTCAACAAATGCACGAAGGAAATTTCCCTCTCCGAACTGTAATACTTTAACCGGTCTTTCCACTTTTCCTGTTTTCTTTCTGTTTAATAATTCCATGATAATTCCTCCTGCTTATCGGATCATTACTGCACAATGTCATTTTGTAAGCGTTTACAATTTGTATTCTTACACCTTTTTGCCGTTCCGTCAATATGTAATTTTGCACAATTTAGTGATTTTTGTTATTTTTCTTTAAAATCACCATATTTTCTTCTACACTTTTTCTATTTTCACAAAATCCAATATTGCTTTATTTTTTTTTATATTGTATAATCAGACCAGCAGTAATGAAACTGCTTTCATTTTTTGTTTACATTCTATATTATTTAATGTAATCCGAAACGTTTCAGGATGCAAATTTGTTATAAAAGGATTTTTTATATGACAATATATGATATTTCAAAAAAAGCGGGGGTATCGATTGCTACCGTATCCCGTGTATTAAACGGCAGTGACAAGGTCCGCCTTTCCACAAAGAAAAAAGTCATGGATATCATTGAAAAATATGACTACACACCAAATGCCTTTGCACGCGGCATGGGGCTCCACTCCCTGCAGACGATTGGTATTCTCTGTGCAGATTCCTCGGATCTTTTTCTCGCAAAGGCAGTTTATTATCTGGAACAGGAGCTGCAGGCAAACGGTTATGAGTCTCTGCTTTGCTGCACCGGATATAATCTGGAGCTCAAGCAAAATTACCTGAATCTGATCCTTTCCAAAAAAGTAGACGGCATCATTCTTGTCGGTTCTAATTTCATCGGTACTACGGAGGATGAAAACCAGTATATTAAAGATGTTTCCACACAGGTACCGATCATGCTGTTAAACGCTTCCTTTGATTATCCGAACGTTTACAGCACTTTATGCGACGACTACACGACTATGTTTGAGGCTACCGAGTCCATGTTAGATTCCGGTATCGCCGATCCAGTCTATATTTACAATTCTATTTCATATAGTGGCCGCAAAAAATTAAATGGTTTCAAAGACGCCTTAAAAAAACATGGCATCTCTGATATAGAAAACAGGATCCACAAATACGACGGAGATTCCCAGCAATTCAATGAAATTGCAGATTTTATGGATCAGGTTGCAAAAGAGGCCCCTCCTTTTCATGGAGTGATCGCTGCGGATGACGTACTCGCCGTCGGCGTAGTCAAATACGCACAACGCAATCATATTTCTGTGCCCGACGATTTATCGATTATTGGGTACAACAACTCCATGCTGACAACCTGCTGTATTCCGGAACTCACTTCCGTGGACAACCGCTTAGAAACACAGACTCATCAGTTAGTACAGACCTTAGTCGGTGTTCTTTCCGGTGAAGAAATGCCGAAGAAATCTATTTTCTCCGGCAAACTGATCAAACGTGGAACTACTTTATTTTAAAACATTTTTTATGGAGGAAAAAACAATGAAACAATTTATGGACGAAAATTTCTTACTTCAGAGTGAGACCGCTCAGAAACTTTACCATTCTTACGCAGCAGATGCACCGATCTTAGATTATCACTGCCACATCAATCCGCAGGAAATCTACGAAGATCGTCAGTTTGAAAACATTACCCAGGTATGGTTAGGCGGTGATCATTACAAATGGCGCTTTATGCGTTCCTGTGGTGTCGATGAAAAATACATCACCGGTGATGCTTCCGACAAGGAAAAATTCTTAAAATGGGCTGAGGTTCTCGGCAAAGCGATCGGCAACCCGCTCTTCCACTGGAGCCATCTGGAGTTAAAGAAATATTTCGGTTACAACGGCGTTTTAAATAAGAAAACAGCCGAGGAAGTCTGGGAGTTATGCAATAAGAGACTTGCAGAGAAAGATATGTCTGTCCGCAACATCATCAGACAGTCCAACGTTACTCTGATCTGCACCACCGACGATCCGGTCGACTCCTTAGAATGGCACAAAAAGATTGCAGAGGATGATTCTTTTGACGTTCAGGTTCTTCCGGCATGGCGTCCTGACAAGGCAATGAATATCGAAAAAGTTACATATTTAGATTACATTGCACAGTTATCTGACGTTTCCGGCATCAAAGTAGATACCTTTGCAGCCTTAAAGAAGGCACTTTCAAACCGTATGGATTTCTTCGCTTCCATGGGATGCAGCGTATCTGACCACGCTTTGGAATATGTAATGTACGCACCGGCTTCCGATGATGAGATTGAAGCTATTTTTGCAAAACGTCTCTCCGGAGAAGGTGTTACCCGTGAGGAAGAGTTAAAATTCAAGACTGCATTTATGCTGTTTGTCGGCACAGAGTATACAAAACGTAACTGGGTTATGCAGCTTCACTATGGATGCAAACGTGACAACAACACTCCGATGTTCGACCGCCTTGGACCAGATACTGGATACGACTGCATCAACAACTATGCACCATCTTCTGAGATGGCAGATTTCTTAAATTTCTTAAATAAGAGCGGAAATCTTCCAAAAACTATCATTTACAGCTTAAACCCGAACGACAACCAGGCAATCGGCACGATCTTAGGATGCTTCCAGGATTCCACCGCTGTCGCAAAGATCCAGCAGGGTTCCGCATGGTGGTTCAACGATCACAAGACCGGTATGCAGGATCAGATGATCTCCCTTGCAAACCTTGGAAATCTCTCCGGTTTTGTCGGCATGCTGACTGACTCAAGAAGTTTCTTATCCTATACACGCCATGATTACTTCCGCAGAATCCTCTGCAACCTCATTGGTGAGTGGGTAGAAAACGGTGAGTTCCCGGCAGATTATGATACCTTAGAGGAGATCGTAAAAGGTATCTGCTACAACAACTCTGTAAATTACTTTGGATTTAACTTAAAAACCTGCTAAGATATAAAACAGGATGCATGCAGCTTTAATAACCTGATTTTCAGCGTTTTGGATTCATATATTAAGATATTTGTGATGCGCACAGAAAGGCGCAGGAAAGGATTTTTATGGAACTTCGTACTGCAGCATCTCCAAGAGATGTCAAACATTACACAACCGAACGTTTAAGAGAAGAATTTTTAATCGATGATCTGTTCCAGCCGGATGTCATCAAACTTGTATACAGCCATATCGACCGCATCATTACCGGTTCAGCTGTTCCGGTAAAGGAAACTTTAAAATTAACCGCCGGCGACGAGCTGCGCGCACAGTATTTCTGTGAGCGCCGTGAGCTCGGTGTGATCAATATCGGTGGTGCCGGTGTGATCACGATCGATGGAAAAGAATACAAAGTTGCCCATAAAGAAGGCATGTATATCGGCATGGGTTCAAAGGATATTTCTTTTGCCAGTGAAAACGCAGATTCCCCTGCAAAATTTTACTTAAACAGCGCTCCTGCCCA
>ERZ773103.1066-NODE-1066-length-30380-cov-8.197197_pt1 | contig 30380 bp, 28 predicted proteins | sample MGYA00511118_ERZ773103 | MGnify/ENA primary metagenome ERZ773103 (study PRJEB29015, sample SAMEA2737821) | human gut metagenome | biome: human gut; feature: human-associated habitat; material: faeces | place: China | collected 2012 ... | reverse complement strand
CTCGCTTAGGAGGCGAGTGCTCTATCCAGCTGAGCTATGACGACACATGCCGCAACCCTTTAATTTTACTGAGTTTCTGAGATTTTTCCCAACGGCTATATTATTGTAACATTCCTATATCTGAAAATCAAGTGACGATGATCCTATTATTGCCTATTCGAAAGTCTCTACTTCCACCCACTCGTTCCTCGTATCTTCATCCCAGATCATCAGATGGATTTTGGATTCGATACCGTCTTTTGCATATACAAATGGTTCTTCTTTCAGCATCTCAACATGCTTTCCATTCTGTAATAATTCTGTTTTTCTCTTCTGCGCTTTCTTTTTCAGGTCATTTATGTGCCGTTCTTCATCTTTATCGAACACTCTATTCCCAAATTTCGCGGTAGCCAGTTTTAGCTTATGATCGATCAATTCTACCACTGTAGAATGTGCAGACGTATGCAACATTCTAGCAATTTTCTTTGCTACCGCTCTTTTTGGGTAAAACTCATATATTTTCAACCAGCGAAGCAGACTTTTATCATCTGCTTCTTTCCCGAGACATTTCATTTCTTCCACAGCTTCATCCGATACTTGCCACCAGTCATATGACGGAACCAGGTATTTATCAGGCACAGCGGGGTATGAACAGTAATTTAACGGTGGAAATTCAGCAAGATATGATAACTTTACTTCCTGTTCTGTGCAGTACTCTTCACCCAGATATTCTCGTTTATCGCGCAGGATGGCAATTCTATACTCTAATTGTCTCAGATATTCATATCCCTTTACCCAAAAATGTCCGGTTCCACTATAATCATATAAGTGTACCTCCAGCGTCAAATTCTGAAAAAACAGCGTACACACGGTCTCTCCCTGGTATACTGCAAGCACATATCTGCCTTCACTTTCATCCAGCCTTGCCTCCAGCTCTCCCTCATATTCTTTCAGATAAGTCCCAGTAAGTACGGCTTCCTTAAATACCAGAAAACTCTCAACTGCGTCATTCATCAGGTACACAAGACGGATATCTGAGGTTTGTTGTGACGATACCGCAGTATTTGGGACTAATAATTCAAACTGATTCTGAGATAACAACACATTTAATTTATCCAATGCATCCTGAAATGGAAATTCGTATTGCATGATCTAATTCCTACCTGTATAAAATCTTCTTCATTTATACAACAAAACTCACCGTCCCGCAAGACGATGAGTCTGTTTTTTTCACATATCTCTTATTTGATTGCTTCAAATGCTGCATCCAGTGCTGCGATCAGATCTTCTGCTTTCTCGATACCGATTGACAAACGGATTGTATTTGGCTTAATGCCCTGCTCCAGCAGTTCTTCTTCTGTGCACTGGCTGTGTGTAGTAGTTGCCGGATGGATAACCAAGGATTTCACGTCAGCTACATTTGCAAGCAGTGAGAAGATTGCCAGGTTGTCAATAAATTTCTGTGCTGTAGCCGCATCTCCCTTAATTTCAAATGTGAAGATTGATCCACCACCATTTGGCAGATACTTCTTATACAGATCATGAGTCGGCTCTGTAGGAAGTGACGGATGATGTACCGCCTCTACCTGTGGATGTTTTGACAGGTAGTCTACAATCTTCAATGTGTTGCTTACATGTCTCTCTACACGAAGTGAGAGGGTTTCCAGGCCCTGCAAGAATATAAACGCGTGGAACGGAGAGAGGGTCGCACCAGTATCACGTAATATGATTGCTCGAATGTAAGTTACAAACGCTGCAGGGCCCGCAGCTTCTGCAAATGATACGCCATGGTAGCTAGGGTTAGCTTCGGAGATCCATGGATATCTTCCAGATGCTTTCCAGTCGAATTTTCCTCCGTCTACGATTACGCCGCCGATTGCTGTACCATGTCCGCCGATAAATTTCGTTGCTGAATGTACGACAATGTCTGCGCCGTATTCAATCGGACGGATCAGGTAAGGTGTTGCGAAAGTAGAATCTACTACTAGCGGAAGACCATGCTTATGAGCAATTTCTGCAATCTTTGCAATGTCAATTACATTGGAATTAGGATTGCCAAGTGTCTCTACGAAAATAGCTTTTGTATTTTCCTGAATGGCTGCCTCAAATGATCCCTCTACATATGGATCAACGAAAGTAGTAGTTACATTATTATTTAACGGTAATGTATGTGCCAGATAATTATATGTACCACCATAGATTGTCTTAGAAGCTACGATGTGTTCGCCAGATTTCGTCAGTGCCTGGAATGTATAGCTCAGTGCTGCTGCTCCGGATGCAACTGCCAGTGCTGCAACTCCGCCTTCCAGAGATGCGATTCTCTGTTCAAAAATATCCTCTGTAGGATTAGTAAGTCTTCCGTAAATGTTTCCTGCATCACGAAGTCCAAATCTGTCTGCCGCATGCTGTGAATCATGGAATACGTAAGATGTTGTAGCGTAGATTGGAACTGCTCTTGCATCTGTTACCGGATCTGCTTTCTCCTGTCCGATGTGAAGCTGTCTTGTTTCAAATCCCCAGTTTTTAGAATCGTTTATATTTGCCATAATGATTACCTCCTGAATATCTAAAATATTTTGTATTATCTTTTATGTGTTTCTCTCTTTGTTGTATTCATAGTAACATAGTAGGATTATACTGTCTAATATACAAAAAAAATACCGAGTTATAGTTTTGTTTTATAACTCAGTATTTTATATTCATTCACTAATATTCAAATACTTTTTCAAATCTTCCACATACAGCACTCCCATTTTGCTGAGCAGAGTATTCTTTCTCGTGATATATCCAATCTCCATCACGCTGTTTGGATTCTGTTCATCATCCTGAAATGGTACAGCCACATAATCATTGCCGTTCAGCTCCTCACATATAATACCGGAACATAATGTGTATCCATTCAGTCCAATCATCAGATTCAGCATCGTAGCTCGGTCATTTGCCCGAATCACCTGTGAATATTCATTCGTAGACAGAATTTCTTCTGCAAGATAGAATGAGCTGTTATCGCCCTGCTCAAATGACAGACAAGGATATCCGTCTAACTGTTCAAAACTGATCGACTTTTCCTTTGCCAGTGGATGATGTTTCCAAATATACACATATGCCTGACAGTCAATCAGATGATGGAACTCCAGTCCTGACGATTTCAGCATTTTACCAAGCGATTTGCGGTTAAAATCACTGAGATACAGAATACCTATCTCACTCTTCATGGTACTTACATCCTGAATCACTTCTGCCGTCCTTGTCTCACGGATTGCAAATTCGTATTTCGACATATCGAATTCTTTCGCCATATCCACAAATGCTTTCACTGCAAATGAATAATGTTGTGTTGATACACCGAATTTCTTCTTATAAGATCCACCTTCACCATATTTTTCAAGGACAGTTTCATATTGTCCGTATATCTGCTTGGCATACAATAAAAACTCCGCCCCATCATTGGTCAATGTAACACCTCGCCCACTTCGATAAAATATCGTAATACCAAGTTCTTTTTCCAGTTCCTTAATCGCATTCGTCAGCGACGGCTGCGATACATACAGCTTCTCGGCTGCTTTATTCATAGACTTCGTTTCTGCAATTGTAATAATGTAATTCAGCTGTGTAAGTGTCATAAGTCAGTCCTCTTTTGAATCTTTATCCTTCCGTCTCAGTCTTTTTTCCTTTTGTATCATAGTCATCCAGAAAATTATATTTCATATCATCTTTGTGATATCCGATTACAGTATTCAGATTGATATTATGGATACTGTTGAATATATTCGTATCGATTACACTGCTGATATTTCTAAACTGCTCTACCAGCTCTTTCATCTCATCACGTTTTGACTTTCTGCCGCCTCCGCAGGTAGAACAATTCTCCGTAAAACGGCATGCACATTGGATAAACTGTAATTTGTTATAATCCCTCCACGCCTTGATCCCTTCTTCTTTTATCATATACATCGGTCGAATCAGTTCCATTCCTTCAAAATTCTGGCTGTGAAGCTTCGGCATCATCGTCTCTATTTTCGCACTATACAGCATTCCCATCAAGATAGTCTCAATCACATCATCAAAATGATGTCCCAGCGCAATCTTATTACATCCAAGCTCTTTTGCCTTAGAATACAGATATCCCCGTCTCATTCTGGCACACAGATAACATGGATTCTTATCAATTGTTGCAACTGTATCGAATATATCTGACTCAAATACGGTCAGTGGAATTCCAAGTAACTTGGCATTATTCAAAATAATATTCCAGTTATCTTCATTGTATCCCGGATTCATTACCAGAAATACCACTTCAAAATTCACCTTTCCATGACGCTTCAGTTCCTGGAAAAGCTTTGCCATCAGCATGGAATCTTTTCCGCCGGAGATACAGACTGCGATCTTATCCCCTTCCTGTACTAACTGATACTCATTCAACGCCTTGGTAAAGGGTCTCCAGACAGATCTGCGGAACTTCTTAATAATGCTTCGTTCAATCTCTCTGGTACGCTCCGCAAGCTGTTCTTCCGAATCTTTCTGAACAAATCTGGTCAGCGTTAATTTCAGATATGACCGATATCCACCGGTGACATTACCGGCATCGTAACCATCTGCAATCAGATCCTGTACATACTCCAGACTCCGCTCTCCGGTATGACACATCAGATAGATTTCCTTATCTTTATATAGTTCCAGTTCCGTCTTACGGTCTTCAAATTCTGCCATCGGAAGGTTGACTGCCCCCGGAAATGTACCTCTCTGGTACTGATCCTCAGGTCGGATATCTACGACAAGTACTTTGTCCTTATCCGTTCTCTCCAACGATTCAATGGTAATAGACTTCATAAAATGTATCCTCCTCTTAAGCGTCAAAATACGACGGAGCACGAAGCTCCGCCGTTTTCAGATGTAATACATACTCTGTGCAGCCTGATTAGTCTGCTCTGCATGCTCTGTCAATTTCTTCAATGTCAGCTGATCCAGTATCCTGTGTACTTCTTCATTGATCGGATCGATGACCGTTTCCTGCACTGCAAGTGCTTCCGCCTCGCCCTTCTGACCGGGAGCAAGTCGCTCATCATCCAGAAAATATGATCCGTCAAGTGTAACTATGATGTCTGAAATTCGAATATATTCCGGATTACCAGCCAGAAAATAACCACCCTGTGGTCCCTTGATGCTCTTTATAATACCAGCTTTTTTTAAAACTGAAAATATCTGTTCGAGATATTTGATAGAAATATTATTTCGTTCTGCTATTTCACACAAAGCACAGGGACTATCTGTATGTTCAGCCAAATCAATCAATGCTCTGATACCGTATCTGCTTCTTTTTGAGAAATTCATATATAACGCCTTTCGATTATTCTGTAAAGAGTGGAGTAGAGTAATATCTGTCTCCTGTATCCGGAAGAAGTGCTACAATTACTTTTCCCTTATTCTCCGGACGCTTTGCAAGTTCGATTGCTCCATGAAGTGCTGCACCGGAAGAGATACCTACCAGTACTCCTTCCTTCTTAGCAAGAAGTTTTGCTGCTGCAAATGCATCTTCATTTTCAGCTTTGAAAATTTCATCATAGATCTCTGTATTCAGTACATCCGGTACGAATCCCGCACCAATTCCCTGAATCTTGTGTGCTCCTGCTTTACCCTCAGAAAGTACTGGTGAAGTAGCAGGCTCAAGTGCTACAACCTTCACATCCGGATTCTGTTCTTTGAGGTACTCGCCTGTACCTGTCAGTGTTCCACCTGTACCCACGCCAGCAATAAAGATATCTACCTTACCATCTGTATCTTTCCAGATTTCAGGACCTGTAGTAGCTTTGTGTACTGCCGGGTTAGCCGGATTCACAAACTGTCCGGGAATGAAACTTCCAGGGATCTCTTTCGCAAGTTCTTCTGCCTTAGCGATTGCCCCCTTCATACCCTTAGCACCTTCTGTCAGCACCAGCTCAGCACCATATGCTTTCAGGATGTTTCTTCTCTCAACACTCATTGTCTCCGGCATTGTCAGGATGATTCTGTATCCCTTTGCCGCTGCGATAGATGCAAGACCGATTCCTGTATTACCTGATGTAGGCTCGATGATAACGGAACCTTCTTTCAACTGTCCCTTTGCTTCTGCATCTTCGATCATTGCCTTCGCAATTCTGTCCTTTACACTTCCGGCCGGGTTAAAGTACTCAAGCTTAACAAGTACCGTTGCTTCCAACCCAAGTTCCTTCTCGATATTAGTTACCTCCACAAGTGGTGTATTTCCAATTAATCCCAATGTTCCCTGATAAATATTTGCCATGATATATCTCCTTCCAAGTCTTTATATTTTCTTGTCTTGTTTGCTATGGCTGTATATTATCACTAAATACCTACTGAGTCAATAGGTTTTATAGGTTTTTATTGAAATTTTTTTTTACGAGCTATATAATAGACATATTAACGGAGGTAATATCCTATGATTTCAACAAAAGCACGTTATGCATTAAGAGTAATGATCGACCTGGCTGAGCATCAGGATGCTGGATATATTCCATTAAAGGACATTGCAGCACGCCAGGAGATTTCTGAAAAATATCTTGAGATTATTATCAAGATACTGGTAAAAGGAAAAATGTTAAAAGGACTTCGTGGTAAGGGAGGCGGATATATTCTTACCAGAGAACCATCTGAATATATCGTTGGTGACATCATCGAATTAACCGAAGGTCCACTTGCTCCCGTTGCCTGCTTACAGCCGGATGCCGAAGTCTGCAATCGCAAAGACATCTGCGTAACCCTTCCTCTCTGGGAGAAATACTACAAGCTGGTGCATGACTTCTTCTTTCACATTACACTGGAAGATGTAATAAATAATAATTTCTAAGCAGACTCAAAAAGAGTGTACAGCCTTAGTGTTTCAAGCTGTACACTCTTCTCTTACATTCTTATCATTCCCTGCAGCCAGATGTTTCCTTTGAACCTTCTGCCGATTGCAGGTTCTCCAATCAGATTTGCCTTAGGTATGCAGGCATCAAATTTCATTTCATTTACATTTAGACTCAGGATATAAATTTCTTCTCCTGTTTCTTCATTTTCATCCATTCTTATATTCAGAATTTCACCAAGAATCGAATAACGGTCACACTCAATTCCACATGGCATAAAATATGTATCTACAATTGTAAATACATCTTCTTTTACCAATCTTCTTGATACTTTAGTATAAGTATCAAGATCATCTAATGTAAGACTCTCGATTGCCGATGGATCACCATTTCGCGCAGCAGTTAGAAGTGTCATCCTGTTTTTTGATTCTTCTCTGCTTCTCTTTTCCTGATCCGGATTCTTAAATACAGGTAGCAAAATCATGCCATCATTACAAAGTCCGGACAAAGTGATCGATACATGATCCAGCACATGATTCCTGTGCACATCTGCAAGCATACATTCTATCGCATTCTGTACATGAAAAATCAGGCTGACTCCCACTTTAGCATCTTCATAAATTCCTACAAATGAATGCCGGTCCATTCGTCTCTCCAATGTTACATCAGCGACAGATGTAATGCCACTTCCTTCAAAATATGGATAATAGAAATATCTTTCAAAATGTTCTTCTTCATCCATGGTACCACAGACACAGATTCCCATATCCTTCGAACTTTTCATTCGATATTCGCAGTAATCTGTTTCCTGATCCAATGCCATCAGCTCATGATGTGTATATACCTTTTCAGCATACTGCAGCAATCTGTTGAGCTGTTTTTCTGAAGCAAGTCCTCCATACCCAATAGCATTAAGATATTTGTGCATATTATTTACCCGTCTAATTATTTACGTTCAATTTTTTCTTTTCCACCCATATATGGACGAAGTACTTCAGGGATACGTACAGAACCATCTTCCTGAAGGTTATTTTCCAAAAATGCAATCAGCATTCTCGGTGGTGCAACTACTGTGTTATTCAATGTATGAGCAAAGTATTTATTACCATCAGTTCCCTTTACACGAATGCCAAGTCTTCTTGCCTGTGCATCACCAAGGTTAGAGCAGCTTCCTACTTCAAAGTACTTCTTCTGTCTTGGAGACCATGCCTCTACGTCGCAAGATTTTACTTTCAGGTCAGCAAGATCACCAGAGCAGCATTCCAGCGTACGTACCGGAATATCCAGTGAGCGGAAGAGATCTACTGTATTTTTCCAGAGTACATCATACCATTTCTTGCTTTCTTCCGGTTTACATACAACGATCATCTCCTGTTTTTCAAACTGATGGATTCTGTATACACCTCGTTCTTCGATACCGTGAGCACCTTTTTCTTTACGGAAGCATGGTGAATAGCTGGTCAGTGTCTTTGGAAGTTCTCCTTCATCCAACATGGTGTCGATAAATTTACCGATCATAGAATGCTCACTTGTTCCGATCAGATACAAGTCTTCTCCCTCAATCTTATACATCATAGCATCCATCTCAGCGAAGCTCATAACACCTGTTACCACATTACTTCTGATCATAAACGGAGGTACACAATAAGTAAATCCTCTGTCGATCATAAAGTCACGTGCATAACTGATTACTGCTGAATGCAGTCTCGCAATATCTCCCATCAGGTAATAGAATCCATTACCTGCAACTTTTCCAGCGGCTTCCAGATCAATACCATCAAAACTTTCCATGATCTCTGTATGATATGGAATCTCAAAGTCCGGAACTACCGGCTCACCAAATTTTTCAATCTCTACATTTTCGCTGTCATCTTTACCGATTGGTACAGACGGATCGATGATATTTGGAATGCTCATCATGTTCTTCTTAAGTTTTTCTTCTACTTCTTTTTCTTCTGCGGATAATTCTTCAATTCTTGCTGCACTCTTCTGAACTTCCTGTTTCAGTACCTCTGCTTCTTCTCTCTTACCCTGAGCCATGCATGCACCGATCTGCTTGGAAATCTTATTCTTATTAGCACGAAGAGCTTCTACTTCTCCTTTAATATCTCTATTCCTCTGGTCTAACTCTAATACCTCGTCAACCAGTGGTAATTTTTCATCCTGGAATTTCTTTTTAATGTTTTCCTTTACTACATCAGGATTTGATCTCACAAATTTAATATCAAGCATTTTCTTTCTCCCTTTCCTTTATCTTCTTGCATTTTTTATTTCTTTATTTGTATCTTTTCTTGCTTCTTTTTTAGCTGCTTTTCTCGGCTGCTCTTTTCGGATTGTTTTTGCTTCATTTTCTTCCGAAGTTGATTCAGACTCACTGCTCATATAATCTTCACTGTAAATTGCTCGATCCAGTGCTTCCGCTTCCTCTTCTGAAAGTTCTACATAGCTTTCACCCTTCAGAATTTCCTTCACGTAAGTGTAGCATCCCTCACGGCTGTGCATCGCATTCATGATCCATCCGGTATTATCACTGTCCAGAAGTGCCAGGGCAAAGCTGAGTTTTCCGCCCATTTCATTAAAAGCATCATACTTGACAATTCCACATTTTTGAATACAATGTTCAGTCCTGCGGTACATTTCTTTCACATCAGCACGATTCTGTTTAATAATCTTAGCTATTCCATCCAGTTCCGAGAACTTTGTAAGAATACTTTCTTCCAGATTCTTACCATCTTTTCCCCGCATAAACGATGCATAACTGTTTTTCAGTCTGTCATATTTCAGACTGACATTCACATACAGTACGAACAGCACTACGATCAATATCAGCATAAATAAGAATATAAATGCAGGATCGATTCCAAGCTTCGCTAAAATCTTGCTTTCCATATATTATTCTCCTTTTTGTACAGATGTAATCATCTCAAACATGCGCTCGAGTTCATCATCTGAGTAATATTCGATTTCTATCTTTCCTTTTCCATTCCCCTTTGGTGAAATACTAACTTTAGTTCCAAGTACCCGTTTCATTTTTTCTGCTAGGTCATCATAGACGAATGCATTTTCTACGGTTTTGACTACTTTAACCTGTTTCTTAGGATTTTTCAATGATTTTATAAGTTTTTCTGTTTCACGTACACTTAATTTTTCATCAAAAATCTTTGTAGCAAGCAGATACTGCTGTTCTTCATCATCAATTGCAAGTAATGCTCTTGCGTGTCCGGTAGTGATCATATCGTCAATAATCATCTGCTGAACCTTTTCTCCCAGCTTCAGAAGTCTCATAGAGTTTGTAACAGCTGTACGACTCTTTGACACGCGCTCTGCCACTTCATCTTGTTTCAGATTAAATTCTGTCAGCAATTTTTTAAATGCCATTGCTTCTTCAATTGGGTTCAGATTTTCTCTCTGAATATTCTCAATCAAAGCAATTTCCACTGCCTGCTGTTCCGTATACTCTTTAATAATAACCGGAACTTCTTTGACACCGGCAAGCTTTGCAGCACGCCACCGTCTTTCACCTGCAATAATTTCATAATAATCTTTTCTTTTTCTTACCAACAGTGGCTGTAATACACCATACTGTTTGATAGAATCAGCCAATTCCAACAATGCGTCTTCTTCAAAATGTTTTCTCGGCTGTTCTCTATTTGGTTCAACCTGGTTTATTTTCAACATTTGTTCTCCGGTTTTGACAGATTCTTCTGCTTTTTCCGGTTTTACAGCAGGTTTTACCGATTTATTTTCAGGAATCAGGCTGTCCAGTCCTTTTCCAAGTCCTTTTCTCTTTACTGCCATATTATTCCCCTCCCAATCCTTATTTATCAATCACTTCGTCTGCTAACATTCTATAACTTTCAGCGCCTGTAGACTTCGTATCATACATGTTAATAGGCATTCCATAACTAGGTGCTTCTGCAAGACGTATATTTCTGGGAATAATTGTTTTATAGATACTCTGATTCAGGTTATCTTTTACATTTTCAACAACCTGGAGTGATAAATTTGTACGTGCATCATACATTGTAAATACGACGCCTTCCATCTCCAGATCAGGATTCAGTCTTTCTTTAACCAGTTCAATCGTGTGCATAAGCTGACTTAATCCTTCCAATGCGTAATATTCACACTGGATTGGCACAATCACACTGTCAGCTGTTGTCATTGCATTAATTGTCAGCGTATTTAATGAAGGTGGACAGTCAATAATCACAAAATCATAATTATCTCTTACCTTATGCACTTCATTTCTAATGATAAATTCCTTATCATCCACGCCAATTAATTCTATTTCAGCTGCCGATAAATCAATTCCAGTCGGAATAACATCCAGATTTTCCAAAGCATCTTTACAGATAACTTCTTCAATAGATGCCTGTCCTATAATCATATCATATACTGTTTTTTCGACAGAATCTTTATCAATTCCAAGTCCGCTCGTCATATTGCCCTGCGGATCCATATCAATTGATAGCACTTTCTTGCCTTTTTCAGCCAAACACGCTGACAAGTTGATAGCCGTGGTAGTTTTACCTACGCCACCCTTTTGATTTGCTATCGCGATTATCCTTCCCATATTATTTCCCCTTTCTATGCTTGACTATTATACCACGTTTCACTACTGGATTCCATAGATGTTTCACGTGAAACATTACATTTAGCAAGTTTCCTTTATTAACATAAAGCTTTATTTCGATTATATGCATTGTTAATGAATAATTTGTTGTTTTTCAAATGTTTCACGTGAAACATTTGAAAAAACGAATTCATTATCCACCTAAATACTTTCGACCTTCTTTTATAGTTGTATTATCACTACTGCAAAATACATATCACAAAAATAGGCAGAATGTTTCACGTGAAACATTCTGCCTATTATTTTTTATATTTAATATCTTTTAAAAACTTTTTTTACAAATATTATATGATGTAAAAAGTCAAAATGTGGACTTACCCATAAGTAAGCAAAAGCCTTTGCACTAATGCAAAGGCTTTCTTGAAGGTATACCTGATTTTCTAGGATATTTCATACCTGTATTCTTTTCTTTTTTTATTATAACTAATGATCTTGCTATATCTGTATCAGGAAGTTCAAACTGAACTACTTTTTGTGTCTTACCACCCAAAATTTTAATAGCCTTCTTGCTCTCATTGAGTTCATCCTCAATCTCACCTGATTTGTATGGTATAAAGTATCCATCCACTTTTACATACGGAATACAATACTCAGACAAAACAGCCAGATTAGCTACTGCTCTTGATACAACCATATCATACTGTTCTCGATATTCCTCATTTCTGGCAAAATCTTCTGCTCTTCCATGAATCGTTGTAATATCTTCCAGCTCTAATTCATTAATAACAGTGTTCAAAAATTTTATTCTCTTATTCAATGAATCTAACAATGTAACTTTTAAATGAGGAAAAGCAATCTTAAGTGGTAATCCAGGAAAACCAGCTCCTGTACCAATATCAATCACCGATTCAATTCTTTTCATATCATTAGCTTTTGTAATGGATAAACTGTCTGCAAAATGCTTACAAAACACCTCATCATACTCTGTAATACCTGTAAGATTCATAACCTTATTCCATTCAACCAAAAGCTGATAATACTTATCGAATTGTTCTAATTGTTTTTCACTCAATGATATATTAAGCTGAGTCATCATATTTAAAAATCTTGGACTAATCACCATGTACTATTTTCCTCCCAAATATATAAGTAATACAGATATATCAGCAGGAGATACTCCTGATATTCTGGAAGCCTGTCCAATTGATACCGGTCTGTATTCCTTCAACTTTTGAATTGCTTCTATACGAAGACTCTGAATTGCATCATAATCAATATCCTCTGGAATTTTTTTCTTTTCCATCTTCTTAAACTGTTCTACCTGTCTAAGCTGTCTTTTGATGTAACCATCATACTTAATGTTGATATCTATCTGATTTTCAATTTCTTCTTTCAAATCTGCTGGGAATTCCGGTCTGCCTCTATCTATCGGTGCTAATGCCTGATATGATAATTCCGGACGTCGAATCAGCTCTGTTAATGATATACCTGAATTAAGCGGTGTACTTTCATATCTCTTCAGTAAATCCTGTACATTATCACTTGTTCCCACATGTACATGTGAAACACGTTCAATTTCTTCGTTGATGCATTCTATTTTCATAAGTAATCGATTATATCGTTCATCAGAAATAAGACCAATTTCATGACCTATTTTCGTCAAACGTTGATCTGCATTGTCCTGACGAAGAAGAAGACGATATTCTGCCCTGGACGTCATCATACGATAAGGTTCATGACTTTCTTTAGTAACAAGATCATCAATCAAAACACCGATATAAGCTTCTGAACGATCCAGAATAATCCCATCTTTTCTCTGCAGTTTTCTCGCAGTATTAATACCTGCAATCAATCCCTGTGCAGCAGCCTCTTCGTATCCCGAACTTCCATTAAACTGTCCTCCACTGAACAATCCGCTGATATTACGAAATTCCAGTGTTGGCTTCAGCTGTCTGGCATCAATACAATCATACTCAATTGCATACGCATTTCTGACAATTTTAGCATGCTCTAGTCCAGGCACACTGCGGTACATCTCATACTGAACATCTTCCGGCAGTGAACTTGACATACCGCCGATATACATTTCATTTGTTTCAAGTCCCTCAGGCTCAATAAATACCTGATGTCTCTTTTTATCCGCAAATTTTACTACTTTATCCTCAATCGATGGGCAATATCTCGGTCCTGTTCCTTCGATCATTCCCGAATAAAGCGGTGATCTATCAAGATTATCTCTGATGATTCTATGTGTTTCTTCGTTAGTATATGTCAACCAACAGGATGCCTGGTCAATCTGCACATCATCCGGATTTGTTGTAAATGAAAATGGCACAACTCTCTCATCACCAAACTGTTCTTCCACCTTACTGAAATCTATCGAATTCTTATCCACTCTCGCAGGTGTTCCGGTTTTAAAACGATACATTTTAATACCAAGTTCATCTTTCAGACAGTCTGTAAGATAATTCGCTGCCTGCAGACCATTCGGACCCGTATGAGAACTTACATCGCCATAGATACACCTTGCCTTCAGATAAGTTCCGGTACACAAAATGACCGCTCTGCATCTATAAACCGCGCCAGAATAAGTCTGAACACCTGTTACCTGATTATCTTCAGTCAGTATGCGGACAACCTCCTGCTGTCTGATATCCAGACGCTCCTGATTCTCCAATACACGGCGCATGGTTCTGCTATAATTGGCTTTATCCGCCTGTGCACGAAGCGAATGAACAGCAGGACCTTTTGACTTATTAAGCATCTTAGACTGTATAAACGTACGGTCAATCACCTTACCCATTTCACCTCCAAGTGCATCCAATTCTCTTACCAGATGTCCCTTCGAACTTCCGCCGATATTTGGATTACATGGCATCAATGCAATGCTGTCTACACTGACCGTAAATACAACTGTCTGAAACCCAAGTCTGGCACAGGCAAGAGCAGCTTCACATCCTGCGTGTCCTGCACCTATTACTACTACATCATATTTATCTTTATTTTCCCATACAGAATTTGCTGAAAATTTCATTGACTAAATCTTCTCCTATCGTTTCTCCAGTAATACTTCCAAGTGTCTCGTATGCATCCATCAGATCGATTGAATAGAAATCCTCTGGCATCTGCATATCAATACTTTGAATTACATTATTCAGACTCTGCAATGCATTCTGCAATGCCGTCTTATGGCGCACATTGGTAATATAGACTTCCGAATTAAAAGATATATCCCCATGATAAAACATATCTTTAAGCGTATTTTCTAATATATCAATCCCAATATTTTCTTTAGCAGATATTTCAATCATCGGGATATCAAATTTATTTTCTTCCTTATTCTCTCCCAGATATGCATCCATAATTTCCTTTTTCTTAACCTGCATCTCCAGATCTGATTTATTTAGTAATATGATTGACTTTTTATCCTTCAAAAGTTTTAAAATATCATAATCATTCTGATCCAACGGCGCCGAAGAATCAATCACATAGATGATCAGATCTGCTTCTTTTGCGTGGCTGATTGCTTTTTTTACGCCAATTTCTTCTATGATATCTGCCGTATCACGGATGCCGGCTGTATCCATAATATTCAACGATACACCCTGCAGGCTGATATTTTCCTGCAAAATATCTCTGGTTGTTCCGGCAATATCAGTTACAATTGCGCGATCCTCTCCAAGCAATGCATTAAGCAGAGAAGATTTACCTGCATTTGGCTTACCTACAATGACCGTATTAATACCCTCTTTAATAATACGCCCATCGTCCGAAGAATCTATCAACTTTTGAATCTCCTTTATCAAAGGTTCTATTACACCACGAAGTGTCTCGCCATACCCGTCTACACAGATGTGCTCCGGATCATCAAGAGCTGTCTCTATAAATGCAGTATGATACAATATCTTTTCTCTGATATTTACAATCTTCTGCTTAACATTCCCCTTTAACTGACCAACCGAACTCTTCAAAGCATATTCATTTTTCGACTGAATAATATCAATGACTGCCTCTGCCTGAGACAGATCAATCCGACCATTCAAAAATGCTCTCTTAGTAAATTCACCCGGTTCTGCTGGTCTTGCTCCATGCTTAATTACCGTTTCAAGGATCTTTCGCACTACAAAAACGCCACCATGACAGTCAATTTCTACCGTATTTTCTCCGGTATAGCTATGTGGTCCTTTCATAATAAGAACCAGCACTTCATCAATCATATCTTCACCATCTGCGATATAGCCATAATGGATCGTATGCGTCTTCTGGTCCGCTAGTTTTTTTCCATTTTTTCCTCTATATATACGATCTGCTATCTCAATTGCCTGTTCACCACTGATTCTTACAATTCCAATTCCTGATTCAGTAACAGCTGTAGATATTGCTGCTATCGTCTGCGTGTCATTATAAAGCACGATATACCTCCTGATAATAAAAAAGAGTAAGTAGGAGTTTTGACGCCCCTACTTACTATCTTATACGAAATACTATTTTCTTACAAGTGTAACCACTACTCTACGGTATGGCTCTTCACCTTCACTGTGAGTTGTAACACTTCTGTCTCCCTGCAATGCAGAGTGAATGATTCTTCTCTCATATGGATTCATTGGCTCCAGAGATACCGATCTTCTGGTTCTCTTTACCTTGTGAGCAATGTTCTTGGCAAGATTCTCCAATGTCTCTTTTCTTCTTCTTCTGTAATCCTCTGTATCGAGTTTTACTCGTACATAACCATCCTGTGCCTTGTTAGCCACTCGGTTAGTCAAATACTGAAGTGAATCAAGAGTCTGTCCTCTCTTACCAATCAGAATACCCATATTGTCTCCGTTCATTTCAATACACAGAGCACCTTCCTCGTCGATAGAAGTCTTTATCTCAACTTCCATATCCATAGCTTTCAGTACATTTGTCAGAAACTCTTCACAGGTCTTAACCGTAATATCTTCAACCTTAGCAAGTTCGATTTCCTTTCTCTCCTGTACCGGCTTATGAGGCTTATCATTCTTTTCTTTCTTTTCAGTTTTAACAGTTTCTTCTTTTACTTTCTCAGTTTTTTCAGAAGCTGTCACGTTCTTGTTATTCTTATGATAATTCTCTTTTTTGCGGTTATCTTTCTTTTTCTTGTTATCTCTGTTGTTGTGCTTGTGGTAGTTATCAGATTTAGAATCTTTCATAACTCCCTTAACAGCATCAGAAAAGTCGATGACTGGTTCATCATTCACTTTCTTTTCAACTTTTCGTCTTGCTTTGATAACTGCCTGCTTTCTTCCAATACCAAGGAATCCGGCATTTCCTTTTTCTATTACATCATATTCAAGCTGATCACTTGTAACACCTAACTGAATCAATGCTTCTGTAATGGCGTCATCCAGTGTTTTCGCAGATACTGTGATTTCTTCCATTGCGTTCAACCTCCCATAGCCAAACTATTTCTTTTTATTATCGTTAAAGTCTTTTACCATATTTGCCTTAGCAGAAAGGCTTCCTGCTTTTGCATGGCTTCTTTTTTCCTCTGCTTCTTTAAGCTTTGCATTCTTCTCAGAAGAAGACACATCCTTCTGAGCAGAAGATGAAAGACTCTTAGTATTGGCCTGAGCCATGGCATTGATCTTTTCAGCCTTTTCTCCACGTTTTTCACGCTTCTTCTCAGCCTTCTCACGGTTTTTTTCTACCATTTCTTCCGGTGAGATTTTCTGCAGATGCTTATTGATAAAGAACTGCTGTGTACATCTTACAACCGCACTGATAATCCAGTAAATACCGATACCAGATGACAATGTAAATACCATGAACAGTGAGAATAACGGCATTGTCATGTTCATAGTCTTCATAGTAGAATTCATCGGATCATTCTTATCTGAATTATTTTTAACTCCTGAAATAGCCTGTGACAGTTTGATACTTCCATACTGAGTTGCAGCAGATATAATAGGAAGTAAAATACATGTAATAACTACAAGTGCCGGTGCTACATCAAATGTATCTCTTGCCTTGATCATTGCTATTGGTGACATAGACAAATTCGGCAGTGTAAAGAATCTCTGCACATTATCTGATGCTTTTGCAATAGCTGGCACGTAATTAGACATATCATATATAACAGGATATAACGCAAACAAAAGAGGCATCTGGATCAATAATGGAAGACATCCTCCCATCATGGAAGTGCCATATTTGTCATATACCTGCTGAATCTCTTCCTGCTGCTTCATCATAGAAGCCTGATCCTTCTTGTTCTGATATTTCTTCTGAATTGCCTTGATCTCAGGATTCATCAGAGCTGTCATTCTTGATGTCTTCTGCTGATTGACTGTCAGCGGCAGCATCAATGTATATACCAGAATCGTGTAAATAATGATTGACCATCCAACCAGACCATGATCGGTTGGCAATACACTGTCCAGGGTATTATAAATGACATTCATTACTTTACCCAGTAATATTGCAATCTGTCCGACAATAGGCCAGTTTGCTGCTGATAACAAAGTACCCATATTCAATTCCTCCGTTTGTAGTAGCGGATATGCTTGTCTTTTTCCGGTGGAACCGGATCATATCCTCCCTGCGAGAATGGATTGCACCTCAAAACTCTCCAAATAGCCAGTCCTGTTCCCTTCAAAGCACCAAACCTTTCAATTGCTTCCACTGCATAACACGAACAGGTAGGATAATACTTACAGCTTGAATATCCCTTGGCCGAAGATAAATATTTCTGATAAAACCGAACCATTTTTATCAAAATCTTTTTCAAATGTATGCCACTCCATTACGACTCGATTATTCCATGAAGACTTCCAAGATGAAGAAATGCTGATTCAATATCATGATAATTCTTTCCCTTTGCTGCACTTCTTGCTATAACGACCATATCATAACCACGTGCGACTTTTTCTTCATTTAATCGATAACTTTCTCTAATTAATCTTGTTAAGCGATGTCTTACGATACTGTTTCCTACTTTTTTGCTGACAGATATCCCAACACGATTCTTATCTGTGCCATTCTTTCTTATATATATAACCAGATATTTGTTCGCTTTGGAATGTCCGCCATGATATACTTTTCTAAAGTCTGTATTTTTTTTCAGCGATTCAGAAAAATTCATTGTATTTCTCCTGTTTTATTATAGAAGAAAAGGTCACAATAGATGCGACCTAAGCTGATAATTTCTTTCTTCCTTTTGCTCTTCTGCTTGCAAGTACTTTTCTTCCACCTGCGCTACTCATTCTTGCTCTGAAGCCATGAACTTTTGATCTCTGTCTTTTCTTTGGCTGGAATGTCATTTTCATTGATATCCACCTCCCTTATTCTATCTATAAAGTTGTTCTCAATATTTGTTCGTTTGTTTCAAAAGACATCGTGTTTAATTATATTAGATAATACGAATTAAGTCAAGTAGATGGACTATATTTCTTTTCCCTATTCCATCTTTTTCATTGCCATCATAAGCATTTTGATGTAGAATAATGGAAAGTGGTTTTTTATGCGATAAAATAGATTAGGAGATTAAATTGATGAATGTTGTGGAAGAAAAATGGAATGAAATTATCGAGCATCTGCGTGTTGAACACGAATTATCCCACATTTCTTTCTCAACCTGGATTCAGCCTCTTAAGGTATACAACGTTGTAGACAATACCGTTTATCTGCTCGTGGACAAGGCTGCCAGCGTGGATTACATCGAGAAGAAGTATTCTCTTCCGCTGAAGGTCTGTATCGCTGAGATTACAGGTATTGAATATGAGGTTGTTTTTCTTTCTGAGGATGATGAGCGGATAGAAGAACTTAAGAAGATGTCCTCTGCCAGCACAGATAAGAGAAAGACGAAGACTGCTGCAGAGAAAGCGGGTCTTAACCCAAGATATACATTCGACACATTTATTGTAGGTAATAATAATAACTTTGCACATGCTGCATCTCTGGCTGTAGCCGAATCACCTGGTGAAGTATACAACCCTCTCTTCTTATATGGAGGCGTAGGACTTGGTAAGACACATCTGATGCATTCGATTGCACACTTTATTCTGGATTTCAGTCCTAAGAAAAAAGTCGTGTACGTAACCAGTGAGACATTTACAAATGAACTGATCCATGCATTGAAGAATGGACGTGAGTCTTCAATGTCGGATTTTCGAGAAAAATATCGTAATACCGATGTACTTCTGATCGATGATATTCAATTTCTTATAGGAAAGGAAAGTACTCAGGAAGAATTTTTCCATACTTTCAATCACCTGCACACTGCTGGTAAGCAGATCATTATCTCCAGTGACCGCCCTCCAAAGGACATTGAGACACTGGAAGCGAGACTGCGTACTCGTTTTGAGTGGGGATTGATAGCCGATATGTCTGCACCTGATTATGAGACACGTATGGCTATTCTGCAGAAGAAGATTGAATTAGAACATCTGGAAATCTATCACATTCCTGATGATGTACTTCAGTATATTGCTCAGAACGTTAAGAATAATATCCGTGAGCTGGAAGGTTCACTGAATAAATTAATTGCACTCTACCGTCTGGAAGGCAATGGCAGACCGATCGATATTAACCTTGCTGCAGAAGCCATGAAGGATATCCTTTCACCAGACGATAATAAAACAGTTACACCGGAACTGATCATGGATATCGTTTCCGATCATTTTGGTGTATCCATTGCCGATCTGAAAAGTAATAAAAGACCTGCTGAGATTGCAGTACCTCGTCAGATCGTCATGTATCTCTGCCGTAAGATGACCGATGTACCACTTAAGTCCATTGGTATCCTGCTTGGAGGTAAGAATCATTCTACCATTAAGCACGGCGTAGAAAAGATAGAACACGATGTCGAAGAAAATGAACAGCTTGCTAATACGATTGATATTATAAAGAAAAAAATCAATCCTGTTTAAGATGTGCACAATTCGATGATAACTATGTGGATAATGGTGGATAACTTTATCATAACTTTTACAAATTGTTTCTAAAAAAGTTTTCATCATTTCATCCACAGATTATAATTTCGTTTTCATCAAGCTTATCAGCATCGATTTTCTTTGATTTTTCAGGGGATTGCAGTGGTTTTCCACATATCCACATCCCCTACTACTAAGACTACGGAAATCATATATTTATATATAGCATTTTTGCCCACCATTTTTTCGAAAGGAGTTATACACATGAAAATAGTTTGCAGTAAAGCTAATCTTGCGAAGGGAGTAAGTACCGTATCCAAGGCCGTTCCTTCCAAAACTACAATGCCTATTCTGGAATGTGTCCTGATAGACGCAACACTTGATGTAATTAAGCTGACAGCTAATGATATGGAACTTGGCATTCAGACGGAGGTAGAAGGAGAGATCATTGAACACGGTATGATCGCGATTGATGCGAGAATCTTTTCCGAGATCGTAAGAAAGCTTCCGGATAACGATGTAGTAATAGAAACAGATGAGAATCTTCAGGCTACTATTACATGTGAGAAAGCGAACTTTAATATTTCCTGCAAACCAGGGGATGAGTTCAGTTATCTTCCTATTATCGAAAAGGACACTACAATTAGTATTTCGCAGTACACATTAAAAGAGGTCATCAGACAGACCATTTTCTCTATTGCAGATAATGAAAGTAATAAAGTAATGACTGGGGAACTGTTCGAGATTAACCAGAATACGCTTCGTGTCGTATCTCTCGATGGTCACAGAATTTCCATTCGCAGGCTTGAATTGAAAGAAGAATATGACCATAAAAAGATTATAGTTCCTGGTAAGACATTGATTGAAATCAGTAAGATCCTTTCCGGAGAAGCAGACAAAGAAGTATGTATTTACTTTACTGAGAATCATATAGTATTTGAATTTGACCGGACGGTAGTAGTATCACGTCTGATTGAAGGTGAATATTTCCGAATTGATCAGATGCTTTCAAGCGATTACGAGACAAAGGTAAGAATTAATAAAAAAGAATTACTGAACTGTATAGACAGAGCGACACTGCTCATCAAAGAAGGAGATAAAAAGCCAATTATCATTAATATCGGTGATGAAATCATGGAACTTAAAATTAAATCCCAACTTGGCTCTATGAATGAAGAAATATTCATTACCAAGGAAGGTAAAGATCTTCTGATCGGATTTAATCCTAAATTCTTAATCGATGCACTGCGTGTTATCGATGATGAAGAAGTAGAACTTTATCTTATGAATGCAAAAGCCCCTTGTTTTATCAAAGATGAAACAGAAAGCTATATTTATCTGATTCTGCCGGTTAACTTTAATTCAATTTAGGACAGGTGTAAGTATGGAAATTATCAAATTAAAAGATGAATTTATAAAGCTTGGTCAGGCACTGAAGGCTGCAGGTCTGGTAGAGACCGGAGCAGAGGCAAAAGATGTGATCCAGGATGGTCTGGTAAAAGTGAATGGCGAAGTAGATACCAGAAGAGGTAAGAAATTATACAACGGAGACGTTGTGGAATTTGATGGAGAAGAAATCAAAATTGAAGATTAATTCTTTGAAATTAAAAAATTTTCGCAACTATGATCTTTTAAATCTGGAATTAAGTGAACAGACGAATATTTTCTATGGTGATAATGCACAGGGAAAGACCAATATACTGGAATCCCTGTATCTGTGCGGCACGACCAAGTCGCACAGAGGTACCAAAGATAAAGATATGATCCAGTTTGGAAAAGATGAATCACACATAGAAGTAAAAGTAGAGAAGAGGGGCATTACCTATCAGATTGATATGCATCTGAAGAAGAATAAAGCAAAAGGTATTGCCATTAATCGGATACCTATCAAGAAAGCAAGTGAATTATTCGGTATTCTGAATGTCGTATTTTTCTCACCAGAGGATCTGAATATTATAAAAAATGGTCCGGCAGAGAGAAGAAGATTTATAGATCTTGAACTTTCGCAATTAGATAAAGTCTATCTGAATGATCTCGGCAATTATAATCGTATTATAAATCAGAGAAATAAGCTGCTGAAAGACATCAGTTTTAATAGTGGTTTAAAAGATACACTGGATATCTGGGATATACAGTTAATCGAGTACGGCGAAAAAGTGATTCAGGCAAGAAAAAAGTTTGTGTCCGATATCAACGAGATTATTTCTGAGATTCATAAAAAACTGACAGGTAATCAGGAACAGATTGAAGTGATCTATGAGCCAAATACAGGCGGACAGTCATTGGAGGATGTGATCCAGAGAAATAGAGAACGTGATCTGAGAATGATGAGCACGACATCAGGACCACATCGTGATGACATCTGCTTTCAGGTAGATGGAATTGATATCCGTAAATTCGGATCACAGGGACAGCAGAGAACAGCAGCTCTTTCGCTGAAGTTATCTGAGATAGAACTGGTGAAGATGCTTACCAAAGACAAACCGGTTCTTCTGCTTGATGATGTGTTGTCTGAACTTGATAAACACAGGCAAAACTATTTATTAGATAGTATAGATGATATACAGACATTGATTACCTGTACAGGTGTGGATGAATTTGTAAATCATCGTTTTTCTATAAATAAAATATTCTATGTCCATGAGGGACAGGTAAGAAATGAAAACTAGGAGGATACTATGAGTACAGAGAAGGTACAGCACGAATATGGCGCAGATGAAATCCAGATTCTGGAAGGTCTGGAAGCTGTAAGAAAGAGACCCGGTATGTATATCGGCAGCACTTCTTCCAGAGGTCTCCATCATCTGGTATATGAGATCGTCGACAACTCTGTGGATGAGGCTCTTGCAGGATTCTGCACAGAGATCCAGGTCACAGTGAATAAAGACAATTCAGTTACAGTAATTGATAATGGGCGTGGAATTCCAGTGGGTATCAATCATAAATCAGGTCTTCCGGCGGTAGAAGTAGTATTTACTGTTCTTCATGCAGGAGGTAAATTTGGTGGTGGAGGCTACAAGGTATCGGGAGGTCTTCATGGAGTAGGTGCATCTGTAGTTAATGCATTGTCTAACTGGCTGGAAGTTGAAATCTGCCATGACGGAAAAGTATACAAGCAGCGCTATGAGCGAGGCAAGGTTGTATATAAGCTGAAAGTCGTAGGTGAATGTGAAAAAGGCAAGACCGGTACAAAGGTAACATTTATGCCGGATGATACTATTTTTGAAGAGACTGTATTTGATTATAACATTTTGAAACAGCGTTTCCGTGAGATGGCGTTCCTGACCAAAGGGTTGAAGATTGTCCTCAGAGATGAGAGAGAAGAAGAACTGATAGAGCGTACATTCCACTATGAAGGCGGAATTAAAGAATTTGTTACTTATCTGAATAAGAGTAAAGAAGCATTATATGAAGATGTTATTTACTGTGAAGGTATGGTAAATAACGTTCAGGTTGAAGTTGCCATGCAGCATAATGATTCCTATAATGAGACGACTTATGGATTTGTAAATAATATTACGACTCCGGAAGGCGGTACTCATATTATGGGATTCCGCAATGCGCTTACAAAGACATTTAATGATTATGCAAGAAAGAATAAATTATTAAAAGACAGTGAACCGAATCTTTCAGGTGAAGATATCAGGGAAGGATTGACAGCCATTGTCAGTGTTAAGATTGAGGAGCCTCAGTTTGAGGGACAGACTAAGCAGAAGTTAGGCAACAGTGAGGCCAGAGGAGCAGTTGACAGTGTTGTAAGCAAACAGCTTGAAATCTATCTGGAGCAGAATCCGATGATTGCAAAGCAGACGATCGAGAAGTCTGTGCTTGCTCAGAGAGCGAGAGAGGCTGCGAGAAAAGCAAGAGAACTTACAAGAAGAAAGTCTGCACTGGATGGTATGTCTCTTCCGGGCAAGCTTGCAGACTGTTCTGATAAGAATCCGGAAAATTGTGAGATTTACATTGTAGAGGGAGATTCCGCGGGAGGATCTGCGAAGACCGCACGTAACAGAGCAACACAGGCAATTCTTCCACTTAGAGGTAAAATCCTGAATGTTGAAAAAGCAAGGCTTGACCGCATTTATGGCAATGCTGAGATTAAAGCGATGATCACAGCATTTGGAACGGGTATCCATGATGATTTTGATATTAGCAAATTACGTTATCACAAGATTATTATCATGACGGATGCCGATGTGGATGGAGCACATATCAGTACATTGCTTCTGACATTCCTTTATAGATTCATGCCGGAACTGATTAAGCAGGGATATGTATATCTGGCACAGCCACCGCTCTATAAATTGGAGAAGAATAAAAAAATCTGGTATGCATACAGCGATGAAGAACTGGATTCGATTCTTCAGGAAGTAGGGCGAGACACGAATAATAAGATTCAGAGATATAAAGGGCTGGGAGAAATGGATGCAGAACAGCTTTGGGATACAACCATGGATCCGGAGCACCGTGTACTTCTTCGGGTAACAATGGATGATGAGACAGCTTCGGAGCTGGATCTTACATTTACCACACTGATGGGCGATAAAGTAGAGCCGCGTCGTGAGTTTATCGAAGAAAATGCAAAATATGTACAAAACCTTGATATCTAGGAGGAGCTATGGAAGACAATATTTTTGATAAGGTTCATGAGGTGGACCTGAAAAAAACAATGGAGACTTCTTATATCGACTATGCTATGAGTGTTATTGCTTCTCGTGCACTGCCGGATGTAAGAGATGGATTGAAGCCGGTTCAGCGAAGAATTCTGTATTCAATGATCGAGTTGAATAACGGGCCCGACAAACCGCATAGAAAGAGTGCACGTATTGTCGGAGATACTATGGGTAAATATCATCCGCACGGTGACAGTTCTATTTATGGCGCATTGGTAAATATGGCACAGGAATGGTCTACCAGATATCCATTAGTTGATGGACATGGTAACTTCGGTTCTGTAGACGGTGACGGTGCAGCTGCTATGCGATATACCGAAGCTCGTCTGAGTAAGATTTCTATGGAACTGACAGCGGATATCAACAAAGATACGGTTGACTTCATGCCGAACTTTGATGAGACGGAAAAGGAACCGGTTGTTCTTCCGTCAAGATTTCCTAATCTTCTTGTAAATGGTACTTCCGGTATTGCAGTAGGTATGGCAACCAACATTCCACCGCATAATCTGCGTGAAGTTATCAATGCAGTTGTTAAAATTATCGATGACCAGATTGAGGATAAAGATGAGACAGCAATTGAAGAAATTTTGAATATTATCAAAGGACCTGATTTTCCGACAGGTGCTATGATCCTTGGTACTCGCGGTATAGAGGAAGCATATCGTACTGGACGTGGTAAGATTCGTGTGCGTGCAGTGACTAATATCGAGCCGATGGCAAATGGCAAGAACCGTATTGTGGTAACAGAACTTCCATATATGGTTAATAAAGCACGCCTTATTGAGAAGATTGCAGAGATGGTAAGAGATAAGAGAATTGATGGAATTACTGATCTGAGCGACCAGTCCAGCCGAGAAGGTATGAGAATCTGTATTGAACTCAGAAGAGATGTGAATCCAAATGTTATCTTAAACCAGCTATACAAACATACACAGTTACAGGATACTTATGGCGTGATCATGCTGGCACTGGTCAATAACCAGCCGAAGGTTATGAATATTCTGGACATGCTGACATATTATCTTCAGCATCAGGAAGAAGTCGTAACCAGAAGAACGAAGTATGAATTAAATAAAGCAGAAGAGCGTGCTCATATTTTACAGGGATTATTGATTGCACTGGATCATATTGATGAAGTCATTCGTATTATCAGAAGCTCTGCAAATGTGCAGGCTGCCAAGACAGAATTGATCAAACAGTTTAATCTGTCTGATGTACAGGCTCAGGCTATTGTGGATATGCGTCTGCGTGCTCTTACCGGTTTGGAAAGAGAGAAAATCGAGAATGAGTACAAAGAACTGATGGAGAAGATTAAACATTTGAAAGCAATACTTGCAGATAAAAAGCTTCTTCTTGGTGTAATCAAAGAAGAAATTCTTCTGATCCGTGACAAATATGGTGATGAGAGAAGAACATCTATAGGATTTGATGAATATGACATTTCCATGGAAGATCTGATTCCAAAAGAGGATGTAGTAATTACTATGACAAAAATGGGATATATCAAGAGAATGTCTAATGACACATTCAAAGCACAGAATCGTGGTGGTAAGGGAATCAAAGGAATGCAGACCATTGATGAAGATTATGTGGAAGAGTTATTCATGACACATACGCATCATTATATTATGTTCTTTACAAATAAGGGACGTGCATACCGTCTGAAAGCATATGAGATTCCGGAGGCATCAAGAACATCCAGAGGAACAGCAATTATCAATCTTCTTCAACTGATGCCGGAAGAAAAAATCAGTGCAGTTATTCCAATTGATGAATATCGTGATGGTGAGTATATTGTTATGGCTACTGCAAAAGGTCTGGTGAAGAAGACTCCGGTTACGGATTTCTCTAATATCCGTAAAAATGGTCTTGCTGCAATTACACTGCGGGAAGAGGATGAATTGATTGAAGTTAAGTTTACAGATGGTAATCAGGAAATTATTCTGGCAACTAAATTTGGTCAGTGTATCCGTTTTGCGGAAACAGATGTAAGAACCACAGGAAGAACTTCTATGGGTGTACGTGGTATTAACCTGGATGACACAGATGAAGTAATTGGTATGCAGCTTGCAACTCAGGGCAATGAGCTTTTGATCGTATCTGAAAAGGGTATGGGAAAACGTACACTGATCAGTGACTTTAGTGCACAGAATCGTGGTGGTAAAGGTGTGAAGTGCTACAAGATTACAGAAAAGACAGGTAATGTTGTAGGTATTAAGGCAATAAATGAGGATGACGAGATTATGATCATCAACACAGAAGGTATTGTAATCCGTATGTTCTGCGAGGGTATTTCTATCCTTGGAAGAATCACATCTGGCGTAAAACTCATTAATCTGAAAGATGGAGTGACCGTTGCAAGCATTGCAAAAGTAAGAAAAGAAGAAGAGATTGAAGAATCTGAAGAACCAACAGAAGAGACTGGAGATTCAGAAGAGTAAAAGATAATAAAATGGCTGCCACTTAAAGTGGCAGCCATTTTTGGAAAATAACTTATAATAATTATGAATCAGCCTTATCTTTTTCCAATTCACGAATAATGATGTCAGCTACTTTTTCAACAGTGAAAGATACCATCTCCATACAGTGATTCTTTCTCTCCTGAGAATGTTTTTCCATACCTTTAGTCAGTACGCGGCAGCATGTAGCACCAAATTCATTTTTAAATGCATCATGGAATTCGGCTGTCAGATCAAAACATCTCTTAACCTTAGGATCGCCTGGAGTCTTACGTCCGAAGAAATATCCGATCATCATAGTTCCACCGGCCGCAGCACCGCAGAGACATCCTGGTCCACCAAGTCCCCATGGAAAACCTGAACTCATAGCAATTGCATCGTCGGAAATGTCTACCTGAAAATGCTTGCGAAGTGAAAAGATAACGGATTCCGAACAGGCAAAACCATTGCAGAAGATCTCGAGTGCGTCTGCTTTTAATTGCTTCATATTGATATCTGTTGTCATAAAAATACCTCCTTCTTTACATTCACGATAAAAATATATGAATAGTATAATATTTATCAATAAAAAGCGCAATTAAATGGACAGAGATTCATCCATGCATTAAAATAAGAAAGATGAAATGAATTATGGAATGAATTCAAATGATAAGGAGGAGTATTATGCGCAATGTTCATGTAAGTGAAATTACGAGAAATATAAAAGAAATGTGTATAGAAGCCAATCATTTTCTTTCAGAAGATATGTCAGCGGCAATGAAAAATGCTGTTCAGACAGAAGAGTCGCCCCTTGGAAAGCAGATTTTGAATCAACTTCAGGAGAATCTTCAGATTGCCGGAGAAGATATGATTCCTATCTGCCAGGATACAGGTATGGCAGTTGTATTTCTTGAAATCGGACAGGATGTACATCTGGAAGGCGGATCGGTGGAAGATGCTGTCAATGAAGGTGTTCGTCAGGGATATGTAGAAGGCTATCTCCGTAAATCGGTAGTAAAAGATCCGATCATTCGTGAAAATACGAAAGATAATACACCGGCAGTTATCCATTATTCTATCGCACCGGGAGAAAAAGTACGCATAAAAGTAGCGCCAAAAGGATTCGGAAGTGAAAATATGAGCCGTGTATTTATGCTGAAGCCGGCAGATGGTATCGAAGGAGTGAAGAATGCAGTACTGACAGCAGTAAAAGATGCAGGACCAAATGCCTGTCCGCCACTTGTAGTTGGAGTAGGTGTCGGTGGTACATTTGAAAAATGTGCATTAATGGCAAAAGAAGCACTTACGAGAGAAGTAGGAACACATTCAGAGATTGAATGGGTAAAAGATTTGGAAGAAGAAATTCTTCAGAAGATTAATAATCTTGGTATCGGACCTGGAGGACTTGGTGGCACAACAACGGCTCTGGCAGTCAATGTGAATACCTATCCAACTCATATTGCAGGACTTCCGGTAGCAATTAATATCTGTTGTCATGTAAACAGACATATCATCAGGGAGGTGTAGTTATGAACAAAATAATTCAGGCGCCGATCAGAAAGGAAGAAATCAAGAATCTGAAAGCAGGAGATTACGTATATATCAATGGTATAATCTATACTGCACGTGATGCTGCACATAAGAGAATGGATGATACTCTCACAAGAGGAGAAAAACTGCCATTAGATATTAAAAATCAGATGATCTATTATATGGGTCCATCACCAGCAAGAGAAGGCAGAATTATTGGATCAGCAGGGCCTACTACAGCCAGTCGTATGGATAAATATGCACCTAGGTTACTGGATCTGGGACTTGGGGCAATGATAGGAAAAGGCAAAAGGAGCAAAGAAGTTCTGGATGCAATTGTAAGAAATGGAAGTATATATTTTGCAGCGGTAGGCGGGGCAGGAGCGCTTCTTTCTAAGTGTATTCAAAAATCAGAAGTAATCGCATACGATGATCTTGGAACAGAAGCTATCAGAAAGCTGGAAGTAAAAGACTTTCCTGTAATCGTAGTTGTAGATGCAGAAGGTAATAATCTGTATGAGACAGCTATTGAAGAATATAAGAGAGGTTAATAAAGTAAAATATGAAACGAATAATTATGATGGTGCTCAGAAATATTATTCTGGTGCCATACATGTGGATAAGATTGTGCTGGCATGCTACGCATGTGGATAAATATACATTAGCAGAACATTTTAAGATACTCCGCTATATTGTTGCTCATGCTAATAAGGGTGGTAATGTTAAGATAGAATCTTATGGAAAAGAAAACATACCAAAAGAAGAGGGGTTTATGTTCTTTCCAAATCACCAGGGGATGTATGATGTGCTGGCAATTATAGATGCCTGCGATAATACATTTGCGGTAGTAGCGAAGAAAGAAGTTGCCAATGTTCCATTATTGAAGCAGACATTTGCATGTACAAAGTCATATATGATGGACAGAGAAGATATCAGACAGTCTATGCAGGTAATTATGAATGTGGCAAATGATGTGAAGAATGGTAAGAATTTCTTGATATTTCCGGAAGGAACCAGATCGAAAAATGGTAATGTGATCGGTGAGTTTAAGGGAGGAAGTTTTAAGGCTGCAACCAAAGCAAGGTGTCCAATTGTGCCGGTTGCATTGATTGATTCTTTCAAACCGTTTGATACGAATACAATCAGTCAGGTGACGGTACAGGTACATTTTATGGAGCCGTTGTATTATGAAGATTATAAAGACATGAAGACAACAGAAATAGCGTCAACAGTACATGATAGAATCCAGAAAAAGATAAACGAAAATATCGGATAAAAGTGGATAAAAAAATAAGAAAAAATGTATTGACAATGTAATATATGTCAGTTATAATAATTCATGCACTGCGAAAGTTCGCTTTCGTAAAGAATATTATATTGAATGATATTCAGCGCTGGAGAAATACTCAAGAGGCTGAAGAGGCGCCCCTGCTAAGGGTGTAGGTCGG
>ERZ773103.1059-NODE-1059-length-30531-cov-14.087052_pt1 | contig 30531 bp, 20 predicted proteins | sample MGYA00511118_ERZ773103 | MGnify/ENA primary metagenome ERZ773103 (study PRJEB29015, sample SAMEA2737821) | human gut metagenome | biome: human gut; feature: human-associated habitat; material: faeces | place: China | collected 2012 ... | reverse complement strand
ATATTCTGTTTTTCGTTTGGGTATATCGTATATACCAACGCCCTGTTTGCCATTAATCCATCTCCTTTATTAATAATACTTATAGTGGTGCTAACCCCTGCCTACTTCGTTGAGGAAGGGGAATGCGCACCTTAGTATTGTTCAATTCTTTTCCTTTCTTTTTTCTACAATATCTTTCTTCCAGCATTAATGGGTAATTAGATTCTTCTGATTCTTCCCATAATAGGTATTCACACCAGTTTGATTCTTCTTTTTCCACCCAACTTACCATCTCAAAAATTTCAGAAAACGGTTCCCCATTATTTCCTTGATTCCTATTCTGGATAAGAGAATACTTAGCATGATCTTTAATTTCAACAAGAACCTCTTCCACTCCCAATCTTTTACTTAACCGAACTAACCATTTAATAAATTCTCGGTATGTCTGAGCAAATTTTCGATCTCTCAAATTTCCATCTACGACCAAAATATATTCACTCTGCATTTCTGTAGAAAGTGTTTTGAACGGCTTTTGTTCTCCAAATTCTGTATAGGAACACGACTCAGGATACCCATTTTTCTGTATACAATATATATTCATATCCCCCTCGGAACCAGTTACTTTCGGAAGGTGATCCAACACAGTATCTAACAAATACCTCTTTTCTGCCTGTGTTCTTCCAAAAGGAAGTACTGTTACTGTACCATGTACAAAACTCCAATATGACATTTTTTCACCTCTTATTTCCTTTTTATCCAAACAAAATGCTTTCACATAATCGCTATCCGAAGTTCTTTTTGTCCTTTCTATTCCACATTCTAACAGCATCGCAACAAATTCTTCATCAGATAGCGAATCAAAAAATTCTTGTATATACTTTTCTCGTTCTTCCAGCATACTTCCTCATTTCTTTCTAGCAGCCACTTCTCTTGATACAACACCATATAATCGTAATTTTTTCCTGCAATTAACTGCCCAATAGTCGGTCAAAGTTCTTTGTATCTTTCTGGAATTTGCCAGCACACAATATCTTCATTTACCGATGAGATAAAGTCATTGATTGCCTCCCAGTCTGGTTCTTTTGGTAGTGTCGTAATTTCTTTCGCATGAATAAATCTATCTTCATATTTTTGAACTATTTTAAAAAATTCTGACATTATATTTCCATTTTTATCAATATATTTTCCGTTTCGAATGTCCAAAAGTAAATCCCTTTCTTTTTCTCTGTAAGTAATAATTTCTCCTTTTTCAATAATATCCAAACCAATAAGATACATCCGGATTAAAAGTGAACATTCTTTTCCAATATTCTTTGCTTTTCCACTACGGATCAGCTTTAATTGATTCGTTACGGCACCGCCAAAAGACTTAATAGCTTTTTGTGTAAGGAACATTTTCTTATTATCTAAGATTCTCTGTCCAACCTCTGATATATAGAGATAATATTCTTTTTTTAATCCCAAAAGTTCAATCACACCTGGACTGCATTTAGTTAAAAGGCGAACCAATTTAGGGAAAGAATAAACAATAGTATCTGTTGGTTTATCTTCAATTTTCTCAAAATCCTTTCCAAGTAAGATTTCTCTTTTTGAATTAGTTGCACAACCTCGAATATCTACATCCGAATTTTTCGTATTAACACCCGTTCCATGGCTACCTGTCACTCCAAGCAGAACAATATTTTTTCCAAGATGTTCATTATCGCGAAGAAAATTATACTGTTTCCCTTTTGTGAGCTGTTTTATTTCATTAATATTCATATTTATAAATCTCCTTACCATGATTTTATCGTTATATTTTGAGAAGTTTTATATTCTTCCATTCCACATACTGTACATTTTCTAATATAAATGCTTCCAAATTCATATGTTTTTGTATTTATCCAGTTACCCCAAATATGTATATCTGCGGGCAATTTCTGATCTGGATATAATCTCTTTTCATATATAGTATGTCAGAAATCTCGCTTATCCGATTTTTCTGTAGAAATATTTTTTATCTAACCTCTTTAGATCATCGGACAGATTTTATGAAAAAGATTTTTTGTTAAATATCTGGATAAAAAGCTTTTAAGTAATCACTTTCTTCTAGTTTTTTGACTTTTCAATACCGCATTCTATCATCATCTGAACAAATTCTTCGTCAGATAACGAGGCAAAAAAATCGTGAATATAAGCAAGCCTTTTTTCTAGTTCCAATGCTATGTTATTTTCTTCCTTTATCAGCCTTTTAGGGATAATTTTGTGATCACCTTTCCCTCCATCATATACTTGATTCCATGCTTTTCCGGAGGTATTTATATCTTTGCTCCAATCCCAGGAATTCATCATCCGCTTTCTCTCGATTATTGGATTTATGATTGCCGCATAGTCAGAATCCACATCAACATCATATTTCATACAAATACCGAGAGCACCAAAACCACAATACCGATAATAAACTTCAGGGATAACCGGACCAAACGGCCACGCTTCAAAGTCATCATCAAACGCTAATATATCGTTTTGCAAAAAATCTTGTTGAATGCAATAAAGTATCTTTTGTAACTGCAGGTTAGATATCGGGTATTGCTCAATGGTACATTTATTTATTATATACTTTGCAATATCAACAGCCATATACATTTGATTTTTCACGCTCCTCTTATTATTGGTTTCATAGCATAGGTTTAGCTCATCCAAGTCCCAGATTAATAAAATCGTTCAGACTTCATGATATCTGAAAATATTCTCGAATGTATTTATATGGAAATGGAATAACCGTATACTGTTCATTTCTTACAAATGTTGCTGTTAGCATTGGCAGAATTTCTTCTGCTTTTAAGGTTTTTCCAATAATCTTTCGAATAGGATTGCTTCTTGCAACACTCCCATTGAGAGCTTTGGCGGAACCCACAAAATATTTGACAAGTTCACCAGACGAATCGCCAGAAATAGAATAATGGATATCTGTCATTGCATCCAGATCATATAGAGGAAGATTTTCTTTGCTTTTTGAAAAATTAAGCAGGATTCTATATTCTGCACGAAGATATTCATTGAAGCCTTCTCTTAATTTTCCTCTTCCAATATCTTTATAAAAAGCCTTTTTGTCTACATATTCTTCTTCTTTATTTTTCAGATTATTAAGAAATTTTTCGAAATCTTCTTTGTTTTTTTTGACTAATTCCGGAGAATCCTCTTTGAAATGCAGCAAGGCATCTATCATCTGTTCTTTATCTAATTCTTTGTCAGCTTTGAGTAAAAGAAGTTCCGCTTCTATGTCGTCAAATCGTGGATACACGCAAACATTTGTCTTGTAAATCGTACATATATCATTGATATCCGTATAGAAAAAACCTTCTATATTTTCATCATATCTCTTTTCAGATTTCCTTCTATCGATCAATTCCTGATGATACCCTATAATATTTTTCCATTCATCTTTCCTTCTCATCCAACTTCTTCCTGCACAAGAATCAAAAGAAAGTTTTCCGTCCGGTGCAATAAAAACACGGTAATATGTATATTGGTCTTTTTTCTTCGTATTCTTATCTGTATCATCTTTTTTAAAGGACACAAACGCCCATGTTTTTCCTGATTTGCCTAATGTTTCTGACCAATTAAACGTGGTTAACTGTTTATTAACGATATCTTCTTTGATAAAAAGTTCTTGTATGATCGCATAAAATTCTGGATTTTTCTCTAGATCACATTTTTTATAGTTTTCAACTGTAATATGCTGAACAATACACTTGTTAAAGATCTCGTCATGTAAATCATTTTCCCCTTTGTAATAACCCTTATCATGTATGATGCGAAGATTATATGTGCCACTAGAAACAGAACCTCCTGGAATTGAACCAATACCATACACTTTTTTAAGAAATGCTTGAAAATCATCTGCGATTTTTTTTGATGTTTCCGTATTGCATTCATCCACAATTGCTATCATATGTGAAGATAACCGCTTTGCAGCTTCTTTTTCATAAATTTTTGACTTATTTTCTTTGACTTTGATGCTGTATTTTTCCCATTTTTTATCATGAGACATCATTTCTTCCATTGTTTCAAAGTTTATTTCAATGTAATCCCGAAGATAGGTTCTCACATCTTCAACAAACTGTTTTAACACACCCATCTTACTAGCTTCAAACTTTTCCATGTTTTCTATATTTAAAAATGGAACAGTTGACTTCGTATTCTTATTTTTCTTTACATATTTTGTACCTTTGTCTGTTTTTAAAGCCCGGCGGAAGTTGCCTGTCGATTTATCGAAAACATAGCCACCTGAATCTCCTGTATCTTTTGTAAAAGTAACAACTTTTAGTATCAGATGAAATGAATAATCAAGATGTATCTGGACGAAATATACTGTATCTTTGCTTTTCCATTTTGGGCTCTGGTAAAAAAGTTTTCCCATGATATTATTCCTGTGAAATATCTCACTTTTGTAATGACGGAGAGAATTAAATAGTAATCTTGCTAGTTGAATATCTCCTTCTCCAAAATACTTTTCCCTCACTTTTTCATCAAATAATCCTTTTATCTGGCAGACAGTTATATCCGGAAATCTTTCCCTCATTTTCTTTTTAAACGCATAGGTACTTATTTTATCTTTTTCTAATAAGACCAAAGCAGTATTTCCATATATCCATTGTACCGCAGTGATATACTGCTCTTCCGATACGTTGTCCAGAACCTCTTGACTAATATATTTCTTTTCTTCTGCTTTCTGTTTAATCTGGTAAATATCAAAATCACGCTCAATTGTTTCATAGTCAAATTTCAAGTGCAACTTATTCGTTTGATATTCTCTCATCATTTGACCTCCTTTGCTAATTTTTCAATAGGTTTCGTGATAATATCACCGTTTTTTGTAATAAGTCCCGGTATCTCAATAATCCCGTCCGTGCTTTCTTTTATCTCATACTTTGTGCCATCTTCCACAACAATATTGATGATATAGACACGTTTTGCTCCAACCATTCTCATTTTTTGCCGTATCTTCTTTAATTCATTCTCCCGGTCTACCTGCATGGATTCATCCCAATTCTTAAAATCAACATATACTTCTTCGTTCAGCCGGAAATCAAATTTCTCAAACTTTTCTGGTTCCGTAATGTCTATCAGTTTGATACCCAACTCATTCTCAATTATAAACCGACCTGCAACCTCACCTAACGCACCTTTATAGATATTACGAAACATAACCGGGTTTAAAATTCTTGGCAGCATCTTAAAACTGGTTACATATCCTTTCTTTTTAAAATACTCTTTCATACCTTTATATTTAAGGATATATGGCAGTTTTGCTGCTCTTTCACTCATTTCACTCCAACCACGACAATTACTCTTATCCGCAAAACTGACTTCAACTCCATCCTGAAAATCGTTATATGCTTTAAAATAATATTTCTTTTTTCTGCCTGGAATATGGAAATAAAATTCGTTTAAAATATTGTCCGGCAATTTTGCTTCATCATAAAGAGTCGGATATTTTAATACCCATTCACGCATCTCAATCCAATTCCGTTGCTCTATAAGTTTCCAACAATTTTCTAAAAAATCATTAATCCAATCCAAACTACGGAAAGACGATTTATTCGCCTCTTCCCGTGCTTCTTCCCATGCCTCTTTTATAGAATCTTCTTTCGCTCTTTCTTTATCTCGGTTATATTCTTCTTTTAATTCTAGTATTTTTAGCATCTCTGGTGGAAAAAGGCACTGGCTTTCCTTTATATTTAGATCATCAACATTCATTTTCTTTAAAACATTCTCATTTACTAATATGTAAATATCTGGTGATTTAAGTGTGGTTCTGCAAAGCCGTCCAACAGCCTGCAGTACTGTCCGTGTAATAGAGACACCAATAGACTTAAGATTGTACTGCTTGCTTTTATTTTCTCCCAAAAAAGCTTCCTTAATCCATTTATCTTTATCTGTCTTTCCAATCTCTGATTGTACAAATAAATCTTCTGCTTGGAATATTTGCTCTGATATATTTTTATTTCGTTCATTTCTGTCAAAAGGCTGCCCAGAGTCAATACTTCTTCGAATGATATACGTAATTTCACCTAGATAGATTCCATCCAAATCTTTCTCTTTATCCTTTCTCTTACCTGGCAGCCGTATAAGTCCGTCCGTATCTTTTACGTTATACTGTAAATTTTGTCCTTCAGCAAGTGTCTTATAAGAGGATATGATAATCACTCTTTTATGTTTATTTAATTTTTCTTTGAATTCTTTTTTCTTGTTTTTAAAATTTTTCGAATTCATGACTATGATTTCAATATCATCACCTCTATAATCAGTATCTTCTTTTGCCGAATCTAAAAGTCCATTTAAAACTGTAGTATCCCACTTTTCTTTACCTTCTTCTGCTAAGATATTTTCAAGACACAAAAGAGTTCTCATATTACTTGTGCAAAATATGTGGAAAACATTAGCAATAGCCAAATACCGATTTTGTTTATAACTACCTTGTTTATCACTATCAGATGTTTCATTTTTTATTTTTTGAACCAATTTTTTTTCGCATTCCTTGTTTTCAAAATAATTTCTTTCTGCACTGATTCTAAAGCCATGACATTTTATTTCTTTATTTTTATAAGGGATATTACGCTTAACTAATTCCGCAGCTATTTCGGTCTTTAATGCAGATTCTGTCATATGATAATCTGGACCTAATTCTTCTTTTAGATAGTCAAGATTATAATTATTTAGTACTGTCTTAAATTCTGCACTGGCAGACATCCCAATAACAGAAGCCTTCCGTGCCATAGCGAGTAATATCTTTTCGGGTGTTGTTCTTATACTCACAAAATTAATATCTGTTTTATGGTTATGCCTATCCGCATCGACAAAACGATAATATTCAAAACCCGTCTGGTAAAAATCTTCTTTTTTAGATTTTAATTCTATTTTAATCTTATCTGCCTCATCGTACACCAGTTTCTGCTGATCCACATTCAACTTAAAACACCCCATCAATGAGCTAAGAGCATTATCTTCTTGTAAAATATCCATAGGAGTCTCAGTCTTTTGGCGGTATATATTGACTACTGTTGCATACTGTTCTGCCCACTTTAGCAAGAAAAAGCGAAAATCACGAAGAAAATCATGAATATCTTTCAATAATGCACTGATAGAAATTGCCCCATTGATTTCCTCTTTTTCATCTACCAGCTGAATATCTATCCTATTTTTAACCATGTTCTCTATTCCTACAACTAAAAAATCTTTCTTGCAGATCGTATTAATCTGTCCATCGTGGAAAATAAAAAGCTGTTTTAAATCATCCTGTTCCAATACTGTTTTATAATTTAGATTAAGTTTATAATCTTCCATGATTTTCTTCGCTCGATCACAAAACTTTTCATATTTTGTCCCATCCTCATCGATTCTTGTTTCTGCTTCTGTAACATAACGGTCAAAGTTTGTTAAATCCATATTGCTGGCAATCTGCCGAAATACATCCAGATAGTCATCATTAGACTTAAAAGAATTTTGAATAATATGATTTCTAACAAATTCTTTTGTCGAATCAAATTCATCCATAAAAATCACCGCATTCTTGCTAATATCTGAATCAAAAAATGTGACGCTCTTATCAACTAAAGATATGTTTTTAGACAAAAACTTGCTGATCGTCATAAGGATAATCTTCTTTTCCTTTATAAATACGACCGGGTACAATTGTCCAATCCATTGATACTGTTTATCATTTTTTATCCTTTCTAATCGCTCTCTTGCTGGAATGACAGAAAGTGTATTTTTAATTTCTTTTCGAAATTTCCTTTCTTCTTCTTCCACCTTATCTTCCCATATCTTTTTAATCTCCGGACTAGACTCTCCATTATATGCCTTTACCTGCTTTTTCAATTCATCGTAATTAAATGGCTGCTTGTCCTGCGGTATTGTTACTTTCCCGAGATTTTCTATAATGTTATCTACATTCGATTTTATATGCAGCACTTCTTTTTCAAACAACTCTTCATTTTCATATGCCTTTTTAAGCTCTTCTTCCTCTTCTCCAACATTCTTTCTTAACGGGGTCAGATAAATAAGTTTTCGTCCATCTGTTATCGTTCTAGCACACTGCCTCATGGCTTTTGCATATTCTTCCCTTATCTCTTTTACATATTCTTCCATGGCATGGGCAGCTTGATAACTTTTTCCAATTCCAGTCGGCACTTCACAAAGATATAATCCATTGCACTCCTTCCTCATGATGTCTAAAAAATACTGTTTTAACACTTAGCATTCTCCTTTCAATATTCTTCACTTATAAGAATAAAAGAATATCCAATTTCTACTCCTTACCGTTCTGCAATAAATCAATGCAATCTTCTAAGTATACGATTTGCTCTTTCCAATGGTCTAAGAACATACCTTCGACTTGTTTCTTGGCATTCTCTACACTATCAGCAATAAATGTGTCATAATCCATATTTAGTTCATCAGATACACAGATATATTTATTATTATCACTTTCATCCTGAACAAATCCTGCTATTACCTTTTCATCGCCATAAGGTAACTTTAAGTGCAGTTTATAGCACTCTATTCCAAATCTGTTTTTTTATCCGATTTCCCAATATTTCATTTTTTTATCCTTTTTCTTGATATACTTTTCTTTGCATGTTATAATATTCATGTCATTCCAAATCAATGGAATGTGGATTGAAATTATCTTTTTATTTTAGACGGCGGTTATTTTTTACAACCGCCCTCTTTCTTTTTAAAATTCAAAATCTTCCGGCATAACGGAGATAACGATACCTTAACGCGCCCCTCCCTTTCATGCATATTAAAATACTGAATATTATGGACAAGAATATCGTCAAGTTGTTCTTCGGTTATTTCCATTTTTGCAGATAAATCTATGAAATTCATCGATTTCATTTCCATTTTCCTAAGTGTTTCCATAACCTTTTTTAATTCTGGATATTCGGAAACCTTTTCGTTCATCTCTCTTAGCAGCCGGTTTCTTTTTTTCATAGTATTAATCAGATAGTATAGCATATTATATCCGCCCAAATATGCCATTTTTTGAGGATTATCCCCATTTTCCAATTCTTTTTCAAAAGTCTTATAGAAGGAATCTTCATTATCCCAAAATTTAGATAACTGTTCCGTTTTTTGTCCTGTTTGGATATAATCACACATTGCAATCGCCAGCTCATTTAATTCTACACCCATATCCTTTAGCTTCTTTTCCATCCCTACATATTCCTCTTTTTGTTTGCAAGACAATTCTCCGCAACTTCCATATCAACCTGCACTTTTTTAATAGCATCTCCTAATGCTAATCCTCTGGCACACCATCGGATACACATCATCTGATATTTCGTTTCTGCAAAATGATCAACAATGATATCCCAGATATCCGTTGAGTATTCTTTTATATCCATAATCGCATTTTTCTTTTTTCGTGACCAAAAATCTGTTCCATCTGTTCTAAGACAGACATAATCTCGGAATTTCTTGCGATTTTGTTTATAAAATTGGCAAATCAATTTGGCACATATTGGATTCACAAGGTATTTTTCTTGATAACTTTCAACATCTGAACAATCTGGATACATATTATACTTCTCCAGACTCTGAGCCACAGTATCACTTTGTTCCGGAACGGAATCAGTATTCATATATCCCACGTCTTCCTCTAACTCTGGCAATGTCATTGCTTCTTGGCAAAGGGTATCGCATCTCTCATTATAAGTATTTCCGTTATGCCCCTTAATCCAGTTCCATTCTATTTTAAAGGCTACTGCAAGTTTATCGAGCTTTTTCCACAAATCTATGTTCTTCTTTTTGCGAAACATCCCATTCATCGTTTTAATGACATACTGCGAATCAGAAAAAAGTTGTACATGTGTGCCTTTTTTTATCTTTTCTAAAGCCTTTATGACAGCCATAACTTCCATGCGATTATTCGTGGTACTACGAAAGCCCCCAGATATATCTGTAAATTCTCCAGTATTATTATTTATGATAACAGCCCCATATCCACCTCTACCACCGGGATTACATTCACATCCTCCATCCGTATAAATAATATAATCATATATTGCCCTCATTTTTGCCCCTCCTCTTTAACCGTTTTTTCGAAAACCTCTTATTGTAGAACGTTTGTTTTTTACTCATTTTTTAATACTCACTTGGTATGTCTTAATAATCATCTCAGCCACTCCCGTATCCATATATTTTTTCGCATACTTTTGCAGCTCACTAAATAAATCCGGATATCTCATTGATAGTTCAACATAATAATTACTTCCAGATTGCTCTGTCCCTAAAATGTTTCCGGAACCTCGTAATGCATAATCGGCCTCTGCGATCTGGAATCCATTTTTATATTTACATAAAGCGATCAATCTTTTATTGTCCTTGTGCACAGAATTTAATATACAATATCCTGGACTATTTCCTCGTCCAACTCGTCCTCTTAGCTGATGTAAGCTTGCAAGTCCAAAACGCTCCGCATTGTTAATCACGATAACAGTAGCATTTGGGACGTTTACACCTACCTCAACAACAGTAGTACTTACAAGAATCTTAATCTCTCCATTTTTAAAGGATTGAATCACATTCTCTGTTTCATCTTCTTTCATTTTTCCATTTAGAACCGCTACAGCACCTTTGCCAAAAGCATCAGTATATTCCGCATATGTTTGCTCTACAGATAAAATTCCTTCCATAGCACCCTGTTTATCTTCAATAAGAGGACATACAACATATGCTTGATGTCCTTTTTCAATCTCTTTCTTAATAAATTGAAATATCGTATTCTGAGAGGCACATATCGCTGTTTGTATCGGTTTACGTCCATTGGGCATACTCTGAATATTAAATACTTCTGTAGTTGATAGCAGAACATCAGATAATGAACGGGGAATAGGGGTTGCAGACATCGTAACTGTGTGCATCCCCGATTTCGCTTTTGTCGTAATTTCCTCCCTTTGCAGAACGCCAAAACGATGTTCCTCATCCGTTATTGATAGACCAAGATCATGAAATTTTACTTCTTTACTCAAAACGCTATGCGTTCCAACGATCATTAACGCAGAGCCATCTTCTATAGATTTAAGAATAGCTTCCCGTTCTTTTTTCTTTAATCCATTTGCAATGTACACTACGTCAATATCATATGGAGCAGCCATCTCTTTTAATTCATTGTAATGCTGGGAAGCTAAAACTTGTGTTGGTGCAAGTAAAACACTCTGAAATCCATTGTCAGCCATTACAAACATTAATAAAAAAGCTAAGATAGTCTTTCCACACCCTACGTCTCCTTGTATCAACGCATTTAACCTCTTTCCGCTTCTTATCCTATTTACCAACTCTTCATAAGCAGATTTTTGATCTTTTGTAAGCTGAAACGGCAGATTTTCGATTATTTTCATTGTGGTTGCCAAGGAATGAATCCCATAGACAGAACCAGCAGGAAGATTTCTGTTTTTTTCTTCGAGTTGCAGGGCAAAATATAATAGATCATCCATATTTAACCGATATTTTGCCCTTTTTATCTGTTCAACGGATGACGGCTTATGCATTTCACGTATTGCCTCGTCTTTGGGTATCAAATTATATTTATGTAATAATTCTCTTGGAACCTTATCCGGTATTGTTGCATGTTCGAGGCAATCATTTATGATCCTTTCAAAATTACTTTCGGAAATCCCCCTTATTTTTTCATACGCAGTATAAATATGACAGTCAGATTCCCCATCATATTTTTTGAAGATAATCGGGTTGCTCATGAAAAATAGATTCTTTTTATTGGACGCTTTTAATTTTCCTCCAATGAAACATGTATCTCCTGGACGGTAATCTTTTTTGAGTACATTATACATCTCTGTAGTCCCGAACCAAGACACGCATAATTCATTTTGCGTATATATATCTTGAAGAGTGCAGCGAACAATATATATAGATGACTGTTTTTTTAACTCATAACTAACTAATTTGCATACAAAAGCATAATTTTTATCAAGTCTGCTCGTATTTAAAGGATTTATAAAAGAAAAATCATAGTATTTGGAAGGAAACAGCTGACAGACATCTTCGACAGTTTCCATTTTTCGCTTTTTTAAAATATTATAAGCTCTTGTTCCTGCTATTTCCTTTAACATAATCCTCCTCCTTTCTGGTAAGATTTTTTTGACTGAAAATCTTTGCGGCACAAGCTCCTTCTAAACTACAGATCAAGTAGAACAATTCGCAGTTCACCACAATCCTAATGCCATTCCTCTTACAGTTGCAGTTCGGTTAGATACATGAAAATATTCAGCAAGCTTATTTATTTTCCTAATAGATAAATCTTATCAGAACAAAATATTTTCATGTAATTATTTGCCAGTTCATACAATTCAGATACTTCCATTTCTCTTATAGACATATCAGATTCTTTTAATTTATTTGCTATATAGCGGTAAACATCGTATGTGATATGAACTCCCATGACTTCTTTTAAATAAAGCATTTCCTGAAATTCCTGAAAGGTTCCGCCATGGGATGCGCAATCCATAGATAAACCTAAATCTTTAAGAATACAATCTCCCATTGACTTATTACCATCTTCCATTGATTCTGTAATACGATGTATAAGTTCTGTCTTTCCCTGACAGGAAAACTGCCCCTTATATGTATTAACAATATAAGTCTGATACAGCCCAATCGTATTCTTTAATTCCTCTTCACTAACTTTTCCTTCCAGATACTGATTTACAATCTCTTTATGATTTCCTACCATTTTCATTAATTCTTTTTTATTCATTCTTCTTACACACAGGATAATATTTAGTTGATATTCTATCGTTTTATCCAATAAATAGTCCGGTGTTTCTCCTTTCTTCCAATTTTACCAATTCTATATATGACCATTATTAATATCTTTTGTTATGACGAGCAATACACCTGCAGGTGATACACCAACGGGCAGCTGAAGCTGACCGCGGCTTCTTTACGAGACTTTAGCTTCGCTGAGGGGAACATAACCCCTCTAACTCTTAAATTGCTCGTCTCAACTTCCGATAAATATTTTTCTTTGTAAATAGTATGACAGAAAACAGATTTCCTCTATTTTTCTGTATAAGCTTTTTCAATTTATTTTTTAGTTTATATACTGACTAATTAATTATTTTGCATTAGTTAGTCACTATACTGACTATAGTCTGTCTTGCTTTTTAGTCTGAATACTGACTATAAATCTTTATCCTGCATTCTTTTTTTATTCAGTCATCTAAAAACTCATATTATAGATAGACAAATATTACTGACGAACTGGAGGGATATAAAGAATAAGTCAGTGTCAGCATTCACAAAAAAAATGAAAGGAGAAAATTATGAAAGTAATACTCGATTACGATGATGTATTAAATGAATGTAACGAAGAAGCAATACGAAAATTAAATAAAGAATATGGATATTCTTATTGTTTAGAGGATATTACGAATTGGGGGATATTAGAGAATGAATTAGATAAACGAATCCCTTATTTTGTCCAACCGAAGTTTGTCAGAAATATTCCTATTAGAGAAGGAGCAAGGAAGCTTGTATGCGAACTTTTAAAAAGACATTGCGAGATTTTTATCGCAACCAGTGTACCAAGTCAGTGTGCAGGCGTAAGAATCGCAGATATCATTAGGAACTTTCCAGAAATTGATCCTGGGAACATTCTCATTGGCAGCCGGAAAGACATTTTAGTTGCAGACATCTTATTAGATGACTGTTATTTCAACATTGAACACTCAAATGTTCGTTATCCAGTATTGTTCCGCAAACCATGGAACGCACAGTATACTGGGATGCCAGCAGTATCCGATTATAAGGAATTTTTAAAATTAGTAGATATGCTCTTGGATTCCAAAAACAAATTAAACCGTTTCCAAAATCCAAATATATTCATCTTAGTAGGGCCTTCTGCTTCAGGAAAATCTACTGTGCAAGAGGAATTATTAAAAACAGAAAAATTTATCCGTACAAAAAGCTGCACGACACGAGCTCCAAGAAAAAAGGATGATGACTACTATTTTCTCTCCATGGCAGATTTTAAAAAAATGGAAGAAAATGAAGATTTCTTAGAGACAACTTTCTATAAAGGAAATTATTATGGGACTTCGTATAAGGAATATAAGCGTTGTTCAGAAACAGGCAAAAAAATAATTTTTGTTATGGATATTAATGGAGCATTACGAATAAAAAAAATGTTTGGCAAAAAAGCCTGTACTATATTTTTAAAGAGAAAACCCATTCATTGTATAAGAAGTATTTTGGATAGGTTACATACAGGAGAAATAACGAAAGAAGATGCAGCAAACCGGCTCAATTTTTTATCTGCTGAATATGAAAATGAAAAGTTTTGCGAGATTTCTATTGAAAACAATACGATTGAAGATGTTGTCAAGCAGATCATGGATATTTGATCAGGAGGAGTAGACATGAAAAAAGTTATAAATGGAAGATCATACAACACAGAAACTGCAAAGGAATTAGGATATCAAACTAATGGATATGCTAACAACGATATTTATTTTACTGGAGAAACCCTGTATCGAAAAAAGACTGGAGAATTTTTCTTATATGGAGAAGGCGGAGCTTACAGCATATATGGAAGAGATTTCGGAATGTCACGAGGCGGCGGAAAAAAGATCATCCCTCTTTCAGAAGATGAAGCAAAAAATTGGGCAGAAAAATATCTGGATGCAGAGGAATACATTAAGATTTTTGGCGGAGATGAAGAGTTTTTTGAGATATTCTCTAAGACTCAGAAACTTGCACAATTCCCTTGTTTTGATGAAGATGAATATAATCGTATCACAGAGCATCTTCAATCTGAAAAGGTATTAATGGTTTTTAAAAAGGAAAAACCAGTTGCAGTTCTTTTATCCCTAGAAGAGTACCAGAATCGTTCTGAATAAAGTTTTCCTTCATACTCACCCATATTATCCACGAAACCAATTTTCAAAACAGGAGGAAAACAAAAATGGCAGGAAGGAAAAACACAAATAAGGAAAAGATAGAAAAAGCAAAAAAGGAATTAGAAACACTGTCTGCTATTCTTGGGGAGATATTAGATGATGCAATGACCCAGACAGAAGCAGCGAGAAAACTTGGCATTACACCACAGGAATTTCGGCATGAAACAATAGGAAATTTTACAAACTATGTAAAAAAGAAAAATATCTTAACAGAGGATGATATTCTGACGTATCTAAAGGATATGGAAACACCGCTTGACCGGATAGCAAAAGATATGTTTAATATCACAGATAAAAACAAACTGTTGATCATTGAGATTGACGATCCAGACGATTTTATATATGTCATGAAAGAGACCCTTACGGAAAAACAATTTTATGTGATGTCTTTGCGGTATGGTTTTGATGAGGAACCGATGACGTACCAAAAGATTGGTGAACGTATAGGAACACAAAAAGAATGGGTACGACAGATAATCAACAAATCTTTGAGGAAACTCCGTCATCCATCCTGTAGCAGAAGATTATTTCCAAATTATCCAAAGTATACAAAAGCGTTACAAACGTATAAGACAACGGAAAGAATTTATCTGACAATGGAGAACGAGTACATTAATGCTTCCACAGAATGCAAAAGGATGTTGCACAATATCGAACTGGCTAAAACCACACCGGAGTTAAAAGAACAGTTTGAAAAATTGTTTTATCTTGAAGATATCCCAGAGATCCCAGATGAATGGATCGCTTCTTTCCATGACCTGCATATCACATCTGTTTATGATTATCTAAGTGCAGATGAGAATAAAATCAAAGAAATGCAGGATATATGCCCTGGTTTCTCTGTTACAGAGATGGAAAAGATCCTTGATATTAAGCCACCAATCACAAGAAAAGAATTTGTGTGCTGTATGAGATTTCCACTAACAGAAACAGAGATCAGTACAAGGACATTTAATGCATTACGCAGAAGTGGGATCAACACATTGGGGCAGTTAACACAACTGACGGAAAGCGATTTAAAGAAAGTCCGAAACTTGGGACCAAAATGCTGTGAAGAGATTAAAGAACTTTTGGAAAAATACAATCTTCAATTATTAGAAAAATAGCATATCTCTTGCCAACCAAAGAAAAGGTATCCATATTAAGATTGTGAAAAATTTCAAAAACAAGGAGGATAAAAATGGGAACAAATGAAAGAGAATAAAGTCAGATATCAGGGCAGGGAATACTTTATTTTCGGAAGACGAAAAACCAGATTTTTTGATATCCGGACATTATCTGGAGAAAAAATAAAGAAAGCCAGTATCAGTGTAAAGAAACTTACTTTTGCTGATACAAGGAAGAATTATCTAATAGAAAGGAGGACCGTCTGAAGACGGTGGCGAATACCTCCCCGGCTTAAAACCCCGGGGTATCCTTCGCCTAAATTTTTGATGAAAGTAAAAGATTTATTGGAAAATTATCAAGGAGATAATTATATAGAGATTTACGATTGTTTTTCATGGCAGACAAAAGGATTTAACAATAAAGAAGTGGCTATTAGAAAATATGGTCATTATACAGTGCAATCATGGACGGTGTTAACCACGAAAAATAAAATAAAAATAACAATAAGAAGCCAAATGTAACGAAAAGGAAGTTATTAAAACAAAGGAAGCAGAAAATAAAGTACTGACTTTATTCAGAGAGCAACATGATGTTGCTCTCTTTTTATTTCATATTTCGACAAAAAATGTTATAATCAGTTTAGGAAGTTAGATATCGGCGGTCTCCCCTTCATTTTTTTATCATGGAGGGGCTACCCTCCAGAAAGGAGGGGATGCACATGGTGACATACACGGAGCTTTTCGAGTACACTGTTGTGTTGATTACTCTTGTGGGAATCTGTTATGAGATTTTCACAAGAAATAAATAAACCGCCAATCTGGACCATTGACGGTTTGTAAAAAATAAACCTTTTGGGGAGATTATTATCTAACTTCCCTTTTTCTATCTCAAATATAACACACTGATTCCATAAAATCAATCTCTTTCTACTATTAGTATGATGTTTACTGATTTCACAAAAAAAAGAGTAGCATACGCTACTCTTTTCTTTTTCTACCAGATTTTTAGTCTTATATCAGTAACAGCTTCATTACCTTAATGGCATCGTTATCCATTCCTGAACATCTTCTTTACTAGCATCCACTGCCTTTGCAATCTGGTCAATCGTAAGACCCATCTGGGCTAAACGTTTTGCAGTTTCTGTCTTACTCTCTGTCATACCTTCTGCATGTCCTTCTGCACGTCCTTCTGCACGTCCTTCTGCAAGGCCTTCTGCAAGGCCCTCTTTTTTTGCCTTTTCTTCTGCTTCTCTTAACTTAATTCCCATAAGCATATACTCCGCCCTCCATTCTTCGTGGGCGCGAACATTTTTCACTTCATCATCCAGCATCTGCGTAAATGTGTCAGAGATTGTCTTTTTTCGGAGATAACCCAAAAATGATTTTAATTCTTCGCTGCAGCCTTCTGTCCGTCCAAATGGATTTACAACTACTTTATAGGCTTCATCCTTTAAGCGAATAGATAAATCCTCTACACAGCGATTCTCAAAGGTATAGACAGCTCGATATTTACGGAATGGGTCTGTCAGGCAAAGGAAGATAACATAACATTTTCTTAATTCGCTATATTCGCATCCTCTGCTCATTGTTTCCAAGTCGATCATTCCCTGATAGTAGCGGCTTCTCTTTCCATATTCATTCTCTGGCGATGTCTGCATCTCAATGTTATAGATAGTTCCTTCATCATCATCCACAATAACATCCAGACGAACACCTTTGCCGTTCGCAGTAAGTTCGATTGCGTGCTGTGAGTCAAATGTACGAATTGATTTGATTTTCACGCCCAAAATAAGTTCGATGACTTTTTTGCAGATCTCTTCCCGTCTCATTACTTTACAAAAAACGAAATCATCTACAAATTCCAGCTCATCATACGGTTTCATTCTTGCCATGTTTTGCCTCCTTTTTCTGCCTTTTGCAGTAAATAAATGTTGCCAGACAGAATGAGGCGATTGCCGATTCTGTCTGTTAGTTCCAGAACCAGCTTTCTGATAGAAATTCTCCTATCTTCTTTTTATTTGGTTCATTATTAGTATGACAGAATCGCTAATAAAATAAATTAATTTTATTATACATCATTTGGCTCTTGTTAACACAATTTTTTTACTATTTCCTCTATGTTGCTTACGATAGTTTCATGATTATCATTCCAGTAAATTATAGAACCTGCATCTGACAATTTCTCTAATCCTTTCGCACTATTAATCTGAGTTACCATTTTATTACCTTGCTCTAATTGAAAAATATAATAAGATATACTTTTAATATTATGTTCCATTGTTTCTTCCACTAAGTCATTTTCCGAATTAGTTTCATCATTTTCTCGTAATTCTCTTATAAAATATTCTCTATCTCCTACTAGCAACCTTCTCTTTTCTTTATTCCACTCAATATCCTTATTTCTCCAAGTATTAGTTTTTATAACCCATTGTTTTACATTTTTTTGTTTATCTTCTTCTGTATTTTTTTTGTCATCTTCTTCATTTAGATAACTTGCTACATAATATGCCAATACTTGGTATAACTCTTCCATTTCCTCATTGATATTGACTTTTTTTGGTTTTAATTTATCACAAAAAAGAAGATTTTTTGTTGGTAAATTATGTGGAATTCCTACTACCATCTCTATGTAATGATTTAATGCAGTAAACAAATTTAATCGATATATAAATGACATACCATTATTATCTAAATAATAAATATTATAAAGCGGATCATTAGTAGAATTTAACCGATCAATTCTTCCATATCGCTGTTCAAGATAGCCTGGTATAGAAGGAATATGATAATTTACCACATAATTAAATGTTGGAAGATTAATCCCTACCTGAGCGACCTGCCATGTTACTATCAAAATGTCTGGAATTTTTTCATTTTCTTTTGAATAACTCTTCATTTCTAATGTATTATCAAATTTGTTCATAATAAATTGACAAGTTATACCGTTTTTATTTTTATAATAGTGTTTATTATCTTCTCTTATATCGAACCCTTTAGATTCTTCCGGAAATATTTTTTTAAAAACATGTACTCCTTCCTGGCTATTAGACACAAATATAAGAAATCTATTTTTTACTTCTTCTTTTTTATCTAATTTACTAATAATGTTTTTTCGGAGTATATCCGTATCTTCTTTAGAATCCCAGATTTCTACAATCCTTCTTTTACCATTGATTATCTTTGTATCTTTGCTATCAAAAGGAATTGCCTGTGCTATTTCTTTAAACATAAAGGATGTATTGGCAGCTTCCATTTTTTGTTTTCCGCCTTCTGTTGCTGAATAAACATCCTGTACCCAATCCAATTCTGGCAAATAACGAGCTGCAAATATAGTATGGTCCGTTAATATATGAGCTGCTACAAATGCATAATTTATAAAATCCATTTCCCGACTATTTTTATATGGAGTTGCGGATAAAAACATAAGCTTATTTGATTTTAAATTTAGAAGTTCTCTAAACTTAACATTCTCCTTTGAACGAGATTCCGGAACAGATATCCTACCTGTCTGTAAATGTTCGTTTCTTTCTTCTACAGCAATTTGTTGCACAAATTGATATATTGCATTATAAAATGAACTTTCCTTATCAATATTGTTTAGATAATCTTTAATATATTTTTTTCTTTCAATAGAAAAATTTTTATCATTCAAATATTCATCATATGCTTTATTAATCTTATCTGTATAATATGCCTCTGTCTGTTTCTGGTTATTACAAATCAAATCATGTGCTTCATCAATAACAACTAAATCCCATCTTTTTTCTTTTCCATTTAAATAGCCGATTTTATGTGGATTTGACACGATAATGCAACTTTTTTCTTTTATATATGTAGGAATATTTTCCTCTAATGAATTTGTTGTATCATAGGCAACATTATATATAACATTACTATCTATTTTTAATTTTTCTTTTATTTCTTCTTCAAATTGCAAACAAACGGATTTTTGAGTCAATACAAGTATTTTATATCCTTCGTTTTCCATTTGTTTTTCTTTGATAACACTTGCTATTGCAATAATTGCAGATACCGTTTTTCCACATCCAACTTCATCAAAGACATAGACAACCCCCGTTTTTTCCGATCTTATCCTTTTTCCATTCAGCATTTGTGTATAGAGTAAATTAAAATTTTCTCCTACATTTAATAAATCCTTAAAATCATAATTTATATCACTCATAAATATTTCCTCTTTTGAATAATCATTTGTTATTCTTCGATTTCCAAGTCTCTACCATTATATCACCTCTCACTGGATTTATCTATTTTTCTTTTCTTGTATTAGTATGATGGAATGAGTAAAATTTAACTATTGCAAAAGAAAAATTCTAACAATTAATTGTAATATATTTATCAGTAGAAGGAATCTCTCTAATCCCACTTATATCCAAAAAAGTTTCTTCTTGCGTATCCAAAAAACGGATCTTGGCCATGTGTACTTGGGAAATAACTTTAAGCACCTGAAGCGGTCGTATTCCATAATAATACACTGTATTTACCATTAATTCTCTCAGTGAAATCACCTCGTATTTCCTATTCTGTTTTCTGTTTGTCAAGAAAAGCAATTAAAACAGAAATTTTGTTGTGGATATCCTGTAAGGAAAAATACAAATCTCGAAAATCATTAAATTCTACATCTTTTGTCCGAATATTAAATATTTTATCGAAATTTTCAAATGATTTTGCTGAAGTGTCTGGAGTCAGTTCATTAACTATGTCGTCCAAATACTTATACATGTTCCAGATTTCTTCTTGATAGGTTTTTAACTGGCCAATATTCAGGAAATCTTTTGGAAGTTCTTTTACCATATTTTTTCACCTTCCTCTCTTTTTAATAGTATGCCAGAAAAGAGCAAAAAAAAGACTCCGAACAAAAGTTTTTCTCTCAAAAGCTGGAATATTTTTTATCTATTTTTGTTGATTTTCAGGTAATATTATGGTATTATACAATTGTTAATAAGCATTGTGGAACGTACTCCGGTGACCTTCGGGCCCGGGGTCTTTTCATTTCCCTACTTTCTTCATGAAGCCTCCACGCCCATGCGGTGCCGTAGCTCCTATGGACGTGGCACTCTGCCTAAATTGATAGATAAAGCTCAGAAAAGAATTTCTCTTCTGAGCTTTATTATTTAAAGACGACCGGCTTTCTTTAAAACTAAAGAATATTCAATGTAATTCAAATTTGAATGATCGTAATCTAAATTATAATCAAGTTTTCCTTCGCGATTTAATTCTGGATACTGAGAAGCGTAATAAGTATTATAACCAATATGACAGTTGTTATTATCAAAGAGACTGCTGTATTTCATTATAACCGTTTCATCAATCACATAAGCGACACCATCAATACAAGCGAGATTATTCTGATGAGTTGGAGTTTGTCCATAATATTTATCATATCCTGCTAATCTCATACAACAATCTACTTCTGCAAAGTTGAGCATCTGTGCAATGATCGTAGAATAACCGGTACAATCTGTATTAACATGATATGTGCCAATATTCAATTTATAATGAGAATCTCTATGATCCACAATATAGTCAAGGATAGTATTTACTTTTTTCATATCTGACATAGAATCATTTGTAATCTCATTTACAACCTTTCGACACTGATATCGTAAAGTATTTGTCGGATCAAAATTTCTCACAACTATAGTAATTTGTTTTCCATTTACTAATGTCACCTTAGCAGTTCCGTTTCCAACAATTTTAGCATTTAAAAGAAAATTTTCTGTTCCTTTCTGGTCACAATCCAAGTTATTAATAACTTCCTGATTAGATGAAGCTCTAAAACCTGAATAAATAGAAGATTTCCCATTAAAGACATAGGTTCGGTTTACTTTTACCTCATCTTCCTTGTATATCATATACGTTCCCTCTGGTAGAATAATTGTTTTTGCCTTTGTAAAATCTGTTGGAAGATAATATGCTTCAAAAAAGCTATTATATGTTAAATCACTCTTAGAAAGGGTTAATACCCCATCTGCAGAAGTCTTCTTATCTAATGCAGTTTCATATGAAGGAGTCACATCTTCTCCATCATTATCGTTCTTTCCAGAATTATTGCTTCCGTTATTACCACTGGATGTATCGTTTTTCTTTGTTGTATTCTTGGAAGTAGTTGGTTTCTTCTTTTTCGTAGAAGTTTTCTTTTTTGTAGAAGTTTTCTTCGGAATCACTCTGATCTTAATCCGTTTTGTCTTTGTATTTTTAGACTTTGCTTTTACGGTAATAGTAACCCGGCCAGGTCTTTTTGCTTTTACAACACCTTTGCGGTTAACTGTAGCGATTGCTTTGTTGCTGCTCTTATAAGTAACCTTTGCTGCTACTTTCTTTGGGGCTACTTTAACTTTGATTTTGGAACGTTTTCCTACGGTAAGTTTCTTTACGGATGTTACTTTGATTGTTCGGATTTTTCCCCGTTTTCCAACAGCTGATGCTTGTTTTGGTAGAAAGATTCCTGCAACAGAAGCAAATACAAACATTGCCGCAAATACGATTGCCATGATACTTTTTTTGTTCATCTTTTTCATCATAATTTTTTTCTCCTTTTCTTATGAACCATGATTTCTTTTATTATTAGTATGATAGAAAATTTAGGATCACGATTTTTCTGTAGAAAAAATTTTTTCCTCTCAAAAAGAAGTATACCACAAATTAAAAAAATGCAAAAGGCAGCCAGCCAAGGGATTAAGCCACCCTGCCAAAACGGATAAAACCCCCCGGAGGTGAAAGTTCCGGGGGGTTTTACTGCGTTCCTTTGAACACATTTCATCATTTTGCCTACTGGCATTATATCATATGCAATTCCTATTTGCAATATGCATTATCTATTTTTGTGGGCTCCAAGTCTTTACTATGATATCTCCCCCAACAGAATTATATGGCAATTCTTCATCAAATTTATCGACTGCTTGCTTAATATTTTCTTTAATATCCTGCTCATTTGACATAAGAAGCATTGGATTTTTATTAAAATATTCAACATATTCATTTGCTCCTCCATAGACAGGAAATGGTTCTACAACATATTGTCTTTTAATAGATAATTCCATTTTATTAATTACAGCTTTCACATACACCCTTTGTCCCATCTCAATATACCCGGCAAAGAAACGCACATACTCATTCAATGCCAAAAGATTTTCATGCTTCATCAGATAGTCATGAAACCTCTTAAAGAGATCTTCCGGATAAGTCACTTCATTCATATTTTCTTTTAACCAGTCTTCAATGAATATTTCTTTTGAATCTTCTCCAACAGTTTTAAATGAGTTAATATCATATGTACAAACAATATAATCTCTTGTTTTAAATATCTTGGGAACTCTTTGCCTCTTTTTATCATCTTGAAATGCTCCACCAACAAACCGAGAACTTTTCGTATCCCCGTACCCTATGATACGGTCTTTAAAAAACGTCAAACCTACAAAACTCATATGTTCCCTTCTACCTTTCTCTTTTGTATTTTCTGTTATTTTATCAGATAATACCGTTTGTGTACAGGCAGGATATTCACTATAGCGAGAAGGTCCACGATCCCAAAGCGGACAAGATTCTGTATAAATATTTTGCATTCTTTCTTCACTCCTTTTGCAAAAACAGCCACCGGTCACCCGATGGCTGTCTGGTCAATTTTCAGAAGATTACTCTTCTTCTTTTTTCTTTCCTTTTACAAGGAATGCAACTCCGGCAATCACGAGGATCACTGCTGCACCAGCAAAGATGTACATCTTCATGTTGTCACCCGTCTGGACTTTCTTTCCACGGGAATAACTTCCACGTTTTGATCCTTTTACAGGCTTTTTCACTTTGATGATATCTACGCTCTGTGCCTTATCTTTGATATCTGTGTGGTTTGCAATCTCAGCTTCCCCCTCATACAGATGCTCGAAAGCAACAAGGGTCTTTCCACCAAGGCCGGATGCATCAAACTTAAAGGTTACCGTTGCTTCCCCGCTGACGCGTTCTGTCTTCTGGATAGCATCTTCTGCAGCATCCTTATCCACATCACCTACCACGGTATCTTTTTCATTTGATACAGTATCTCCGCCAGCAACAAAACTTGCTGTGGCAGTGACTTCTTTGCCGTTTACTTTGACTGCTTTTCCAGTCTTCTTATCCATTAATGTTCCTTTTAATGTATAAGTCTTACCTTTTTCAAGGTTCTGGTATTTCACTACATCATTGATTGTAACTTTGCCAGCTTTAACACTGTGCTTTCCAGTCTTGGCATCGGTAGCTTTTGTTCCGATCTTAGGGATATATACCGTCTGTGCTTCATCCTCGATATCCGCATGGCTGCATAATGTAACATCTCCCTGCTTTAAGTCTTCGAATACAACAGTACTCTTTCCACCTAAGCCGGTTGCAGGGAAAGTAAATCTTACTTCCACCGTTCCGTCTGTTTCCGTTGGTGTAAAGGATTCAGATTTTGAACGGATCTCTTTGCCTTTAGAATCAAGGAATGGTTTTCCTGTCGATTTATCCATCAGTACACCGCTTACCTGATACGTTTCTCCAACATGGAGGTTCTTATAGGTTACAGTATCAATGATTGTGATTTCTTTATCTTCACAGGAAGTATTGATCTTTGTTTTGGCATCTGCTGCCTTTGTCTTGATGGAAGGAACATATACTGTCTGACCCTCATCTTCGATATCCTCATGGGATGTGATCTCTACTTCATTTGTATACAGCTTTTCGAAAGCTACAAATTTCTTTCCGGCAAGTAAGGAAGTATCTACTGTGAATAAGACATCCACACTTCCATCTGCCTGTTCTGGAGAGAAAGTAGTCTCTCCTGTAATCTGGTTACCTTTGGCATCAAGGAATGGTTTTCCTGTTTCTTTATCCATCAATACCCCGCTTACTTTATACTCTGTGCCAGGCACTAAGTTTTTGTAAGCTACCGTATCACGGATAACAACAGCTTCACCAACTTTTACCGTATGACCTTTGCCGTCAAAGTCAGTTGCAGTTGTTCCAATAGATGGCCAGTGAATGCTCTGATTTTCATCGTTGATGTCTGCATGGGTTGCTACCTCTTTGCCATCACGATATACATGTTCGTATGCTACAACAGTTTTGCCTTCCAATGCAGATGCATCAAAGGTAAAGCTTAATGTAATCTCTCCATCTACCCGTTCGTCAGAAACAGATTCCTTTCCAACTTCTTCTGTATCATCCTGTCCAGCAACAAACTCTCTCTCTGCTGTTACTTCAGATTCTGTACCATCCTCGTTTTTAACAACAAATGGTTTTCCAGTCTCCTTATCCATCAGGACACCCTTTACAGAGTATTTCTTTCCTTTCTGGAGATTTGTGTAAACAACAGTATCTTTAATCGTTACGGACTTCTTAACTGGAGAAGTATGGTTTCCAGTCTCGTTGTCTTTTGCAGTTGTTTTTGCACCCGGCGTAAAGAATGTCTGGTTCTTATCTGTGATATCTGCATGAGCGGCATACAGTTCGTCTTTATGGTAAACATTTTCGAATACAACGGTTGTCGTATTTTCAAGTCCTGTTACATCAAAGACAAATGTCACATCAACTGTTCCATCCTTTTCCTTTGGAGTAAAGGTTGTTTCAGATACGATCTCTTTTCCATCTTTATCCTTTACTTTTTCTCCGGATTCTTTCGACATCAGTGTGCCGACTACTTTGTATTCTTTACCAGGCTCCAGATTCTTGTAGGATACCGTATCGATCACAGTTGTGAGCTTTTTGTATCCTTCACTGTTCTGGTCTGTCTTCTCATCTACTTCATAAGAAGTGTCTTTGGAACCAGTCTTCTGGTCTACTGCGGAAGTCTTCACTTCTGGAATAAGGATCGTCTGTCCTTCGTCATTGATATCTTCATGCGTTGCTGTTGGTACGGTTTCTTCTTTTCCGTCCTCACCTACGAGGTATACTTTTTCGAAGACAACTAATTCTTCTCCATTGAAATCTTTTGTTGGGAAGGATGCAAGTTTTACATCCACAGTTCCTTTACGGGTATCTTTTAAGAAGGCATTGTCATTAGTAATACTGCTCTTTTCTGTACCTTTTTCTTCTACCGTAAATTTCGTCTCGCCTGTAACATTCTTTCCGTTTGCTGTAACGGCTTTTCCTGTCTTTTTGTTCATGAGTACGGCTTTTATAACATAAGTCTTGCCTAATGCTAATCCATCATAAGATACCGTATCTGTGATAGATAAAGCATCCTGCTGTTTTGCATAATTGCTGCCAGTTGCACTGTCGATTGCTTTTGTACCGATTGTTACAGTTGGGTCAGCTAATTTTACATCCTCTAATACCACTTTTTCATCATCTGAGCTAATATCAAAATCTGTTGTGACTAACTGATATCCGGTATTATTTGCAGTTCTCTTTTCTGTCAGTTTATAATGTCCTTTTGTCAGTTTTCCAAGTCCATCTCGTTTACTGGAGGAATCTCCGTCTGTAGTACTGTGGAACCAAAGATTAGCATCCGTGGATGAATCATAATGTCCTGCACTATCTGTTGTGATTGTATAAGATTCTTTCGTATCTGTGTTCTCAAGCACAAACTGGATATTCGATAATTGCTTTTTATCAGCTCCAGATTTTGTAAAACTAAAATCTCCACGAATACTAGAATCTCCTACAATATAGGTAGAGGTTCCATATACATCCTGTACTTTCTGTCCTTTCTTAGCGTACATAATCACTGTAGGATTCGTATCATTTGCCAGAATTTTTCCTGCAGGGTTAATTGCAGTATAATGTACTGCTGAAAAACCAGCACCCGATTTTGTTTCTTTCAATCCAAGTGTTCCTAATGGAATACTATCTACTAAACAAGTAAAGGTAACTGTTCCATCATTATTATCTATAACCCTAACTAATGGATTAGTAGAACCATTTTTGATAGTCCATGTTTTTGTTGGCTGTTTTGATTTTATCTCATTAGCATTATAGTATCCGCCCGGATAAAAACTAAGAGTAAACTCAGTATTTCTTAATGAGGTAGCATTTACCTTATTTTTTTCATTATCTCTAAGTTTCTTTGTAATCTTTAACTGCAGATCACATGTTTCCGGTACATCATCCGTATTAATAACCGTTGTTGCACCTTCTGAGGTCTTTGCAGTATACACTTTTGTATTAAGTTTATAACCTGCTGGAGCAGTTATCTCACGTACATAATAAGTACCCTTTTCAAGACCACTTAAAGACCCTGTTGCATTTGCATCAAGAGTGATCTTGCCAACCGCATTTTTGTTTGCATTTGCATCTGCTGTTGACTTGTAGACACCGTAAACAGCACCTTTTAAGGAATAGAGACTGTTTCCATTTGTAACGGAGGTGTTGGAAGATTTCTTCTTGATAGAGATTTTGCCAGAAGCCTCGCTAAATCTTACCTTATACATACCAAATCCGGCCTGTGAGTTCATTTGAGGAGTAACCATACCAAAGATGACATAATTCTCTTTTTCACTTACGAACATAACACTGATACGGATCGGAGAACGCGTCTTACTCTGACGAACCTGCGCCCCATCAATCTTCTTTGTATCGTATGAAACTGTTCCGATAGGTTTCATAACAGTACCATTGCCGATATGACAGCAGTTTAATGCATATACATCCGCTTTGGAGTTTTCAGAGAGCTGTGTCCAGTCAATATCTGGTTCTCTTCCTGTTTTAGAAGATGTGCCAGCTTTGTATTTAGCAAAATCCTTATCAACACCAAAACGATAGTTCATATAATATGTCCAATCCGCATGGGTATCAAATCCGTTTCTTTCATCCTTGATCGTCTTGTGGTTAAAATCATATGTGTTATCCGCTTTTTTGATCGCATTATAAGTATGGCCTGATTTTTCAGAAATAGCGGCTCCCCACATATAATCGTCCATCAATCCAAGATTCTTACGTAACCAGGATTTTTTATCAACAACACTTGTTGGATCATTTTGATGTTTATACAGATACGGTTCGTCAGCCCAGTATAAAGTGGACTTATAAGTAGAATACGTACCCTCATTTTCTTTTGTAAGATTTTCTTTTAATTTTACGCCAGGGACAGCTTTTAAATCTGCTTTGGAAGTACTTGTACTTGCAGCATAAGCAGCTACTGCCTTTGGTTTGATAGTGATATCAACACTGGTGGTTGTCATAGCATTGGATGCCAGAGTCAGTACACCATTGTCTTCATCATAAGCAACACTATTGTCTGTCAGTTCGATCGGTTCTTCATTTCCATTTACTTTAATGGAAAAATAAGATGCATTGATATTCTCTGCGGTATCTTTTGTGGCTACCGGAATATCAAACTGTACATCAAGGTCATCTCCTACAACTACCTGATCGGCAGCTTTTACTTTTACATCCGGGTTCTGGTTATCAATGTGTACAGACACACCAGATTTATCGGAGATACTGCTGTCATAGCGGAAGAAAAGCTGTGCCTGAACAGGCGCATTTCCCATTTCTTTCACTTTCTCATCAGAGAAACAGCTTACTGGGACTTTGATGCATCCCTTTTCTGCATCCCATGTTGCATCTTTGATAATCTCGCCATCATTGTTATTATAAGCGACATCACAGGAAACCAGTTCGAGATTTTTCTTCTGGGAAGTGATATCTGGATAGATATAATAAAATTCCCCATCGGATTTGCTCTCATAAACAGGTAATTCCTGCTGATACTGACCGATAAATGCACCAGCATCTACCGTTGTATCCTTCATCAGCTTATCAAGAGTAATGTTTGCCTCTGTTTTAGAAGAATCTGCCAGAGTATATTTTACAACCATCTTCCGGTCCACATGGTCTTTATTCTCTGTCTGCTCCTCGATCTTCTTTTCAACATCGACCGCATCCTGTGCGACTTCTTTTGTTGTCAGTTTTTCAGAAGATTCATCGGAGGTTGTTTCCGCTTCTGTTGTTTCTTCTGTCTTATCACTCTCTTTACTGTTCTTGGAGGATGTGTCATTAACAATAACTTCTTTACCTTCATCACCAACGACCTTTACCGGCTCATTTGCCTCCTCTGATTTTTCAGTACTTTCGGTACTCTCAGAGACTTCCGAAGCCTTTTCCTCCGATTCGGTGGCAGTTGTTGTTTCCGCAGCTTTTTCTGTAGCTTCCTGCTCTTTACCTGCATCAGCATCCGTTTTTGATTCTTCTGCTTTTGCATCTGTCGCTGTGGAAGCTTCTGTTGCTGCCTCTGTGTTCTCACTGCTTTTAGCCGGTTCTGTAGTGCCCTCTGTTGAGATTCCGGTTTCTGTTGTTTCACTTTTGGCAAAAGTGCTTGCTGCCTCACTTTTATCTTCTGTTTCTTTCCTCTTTGCACCAACAAGGGAGGCAATTGTCTGCCCTTTTTCCATTGTTCCTTCTTCATAAGAGGATGTTACCATGACATCCTGTGCTGGCATTGTGAATGTTACAACGTCTTCATGCTTTTCATCAGCAAAAAGTTCAACATCCAGCTTCTTTTTTGTTTCAGGATCAATAAGGGACAGCTTTTTGATGATATACTTAGCATCCGGCTTTACCTGGATGGCTACGGTATCACCAGCCTTTACCTTTTTGGTTAAAGCTTTCTCTTTTGTAGTAGCTTCTGTGTTCTGCTGCTCCTTGCTCTCATCTTTCTTTGCCTCTTTTTCTGCATCAAAGATAGCAACGGAACCGTTTTCTGTCTTATCGAGTGTCAGGCTGTATGTGGTTTCTGTTTTAGCTGCTGCAATAAGTGGTGCTCCACTGATGGCAGAACCACAGAATAAAAAGCCTGTCAGTACACCGGATACGACCTGTTTAAAACGTATCATAGCAAACTCCTTTCCTGCTCTGCAAAAGATTTGTTTAATTGGTAGTATACGGGACAGACTGGACCGTTGCCTGCCCCGCAAACAAAGGGATATTATCCCTTCCCTTATAGTATGACAGATTAGGAATTTTTTAATCCACGCACCCCGAAGGGTGTGACTTTAATAGAAAATAAGATAATGGCTCTATCATTATTTTAATCCACGCACCCACGAGGAATGCGACCTTTGTCTGTGTATTTAACATATCTGCTATCGAAATTTTACGCGAAGGATGCGACAAGAGATAAAGTTTTAGAAGTTTTGGGTACAATTATTTTAATCCACGCATCCGCGAGGGATGCGACATTCATTCGTTTTCTTGCTACAATTATACTACCCGTTTTAATCCACGCACCCGTGAGGGGTGCGACATGATTCTGTACTAAAAATTCATATAAATCAACCATTTTAATCCACGCATCCGCGAGGGATGCGACAGCAAAAACTAAACTTCACAAAGATTGAGAGGAATTTTAATCCACGCATCCGCGAGGGATGCAACGAGTAGCTACAAAGAAATCAACACCCTTGCAGAGTTTTAATCCACGCATCCGCGAGGGATGCGACTGTTCTTGTTTTTCCATGTGAACTACTCTGACTTACACTTCGTGTAGAAGTCAGAGCTTCTTGCTTCATCGA
>ERZ773103.1057-NODE-1057-length-30555-cov-3.900164_pt1 | contig 30555 bp, 26 predicted proteins | sample MGYA00511118_ERZ773103 | MGnify/ENA primary metagenome ERZ773103 (study PRJEB29015, sample SAMEA2737821) | human gut metagenome | biome: human gut; feature: human-associated habitat; material: faeces | place: China | collected 2012 ... | reverse complement strand
TCGCTGCAAGTGCTCACAAATTCTCTAATGATATCCGTCTGCTTCAGCATTTGAAGGAAGTAGAAGAACCATTCGAAAAATCTCAGATCGGTTCCTCTGCAATGGCTTATAAGAGAAATCCGATGCGCAGTGAGCGTATCGCATCCCTGTCACGTTATGTTATGATCGACGCTCTGAATCCGGCAATCACTTCCGCTACACAGTGGTTTGAGAGAACACTGGATGACTCTGCAAACAAACGTCTGAGTGTGCCGGAAGGATTTCTTGCAATCGATGGTATCTTAGATCTTTGCATGAATGTTGTAGATGGATTGGTTGTATATCCAAAAGTTATTGAGAAACGCCTGATGTCAGAACTTCCATTTATGGCAACAGAAAATATTATGATGGATGCTGTAAAAGCAGGTGGAGACAGACAGGAACTGCATGAGAGAATCCGTGAACTCTCAATGGAAGCCGGAAGAAATGTCAAAGAAAAAGGTCTGGATAATAACCTGTTAGAGCTGATTGCAAAGGATCCTGCATTTAACTTATCAGAAGAAGAGTTAAAGAAGACAATGGACCCTGCAAAATATACAGGACGTGCAGAAGTTCAGGTAAATGCATTTCTTAAAAATGTAGTAAATCCGGTTCTGGAGGCTAACAAAGAAGTTCTCGGCATGACGGCTGAGATCAACGTATAATGCCTATGGAAGCTGTGTTAGAAAGATGTGGGTTAGAGACGGTTTCGCCTGAGAATATTCTGAGAGCTTTCAGATTGATCGTCACTATCATATTATTGATTTGTATTTGTCTGAATGTGGGAACGATTCATTTTGATAAAAATACATCGGCATCAGGAATGAACGGGAAGATGATGGCACCGGGGACATCGATGGCAGATGAACTTGGAAAGACTGCATCGAAGGATTACCGGAAGTTAAAGAATACTTCGACGGATACGCCAGTCAGTGAACTTTGGAATATACCGGAGATCATACCAGCAGAGGCTCTGACAGATGTACCTTCGATCGTGCCGGTAGAGGTGTTGACAGAAGTGCCTGTGGTTACACCTGTGGATGAACCTGTAAATGTGCCGACAGAAGTGCCGGCGATCACACCTGCAGATAACCCAGTAGATGTGCCAACAGATGTTCCGGTTGAGAAACCGGCAGATGATGCGAAGACAGAGACACCAGCGGACGCAGAAAATCCTGCGGAAGATACGATTGCGGAGACGCAGAATGTTAGAGGGTTTCTTGTAAATGAAGCGGGATGTATTACCGGATATCAAGATCTCCTGGTTGCAAAATCCGGTATATTAGCGTTGCCAGAAGATACATTCTGTACATCTGTAGGAAGTCACGCGTTTGCAGGCCTTGAGAATGACTGTATGGAAATATACATACCGGCTAATATTACATGGATAGAACCTGATGCATTTGCAGAACTTTCGAATGTATTTTATATCGAAGTAGCACCGGATAATCCGGCGTACTACAGCGATTTTGGAGTTTTATATAGCATGGACGGAGAACTTGTATGTTATCCGGGTGGTAGATAGTGAAGATAAACAGATCTGAAGATGAAATATTCATCAGGTCTGTTTTTTTACTGGGCTTTTTGGGGGGAGAATGTTATAATAAATGAGCTATGGAGGTATCGTTGATGAAACAGATATTAGAGGACAGAGAAGAATATACTGTGAGAGTCGAACGTACAGAAGATGCAGGAGAACCTACGCTAAAGCAGATTGTTGATGTGGCGTTGGAGGCTGGAACGATTCTTTTAAAGAATGGGGCAGAGATTTTTCGAGTAGAAGAGACTATACACAGAATTTGTCATAGATTTCGGGTAGATCAGGTAGATGTATTTACGATGAGCCACGGGCTTTTTATTACAGCAGATAACGGAACTGATGTCTACACGAAGATCAAGCATGTACCATTGTCGTCGGCTCGGCTGGGGACCGTAGTGGAGGTTAATGAATTATCCAGAGAAATAGATGCCGGGCTGGTAGGGCTGGAAGAAGCCAGAGAACGTTTAAAAGAAATTGAGAACATTCCTCCAAAGAGATGGTTTGTCAAATTGATCGCAGCCGGATGTGGAAGTATGGGATTTGGATTCCTCTTAGGGGCGACTGTGTTTGAAAGTTTTATCGCATTTATTATTGGTTTTATTGTGTATATCTGGGTGCTGTTTGCGGATAAGCATCAGATTACGAAGATCATCACGAATATCGGCGGTGGAGCGATCATGATGATGGTCGCACTATTGGCGAGGAGAATTTTCCCGGGGATTCATATGGAAGGTATGATCAGTGGAGCTGTCATGCCGCTAGTGCCGGGAGTAGCTTTTGTAAATGCGATTCGCGATATGGCAGATTCCGATTTCCTTGCGGGTACGGTGCGCATGGTTGATGCAGTGCTAGTATTCGTCTATATTGCGGTAGGCGTGGCAATCACCCTCAGTGTGTATAAGATGATGACGGGAGGTGTCTTGCTGTTATGATTGTAAATGTACTTTTGAACAGTATTTATTCGGCAATCGGGACGCTGGGATTTGCAGCACTTTTTGGAGTGCCAAAGAAATATTACGTCAGTTGTGGAGTGACGGGAATTGCCGGTTGGCTTACTTATATGGCGACCAGTTATTTTTCGACGGCAGTGATAGGCTCTTTTTTTGCAGCACTTATGGTGGTACTGGTCAGCAGGCTTCTGGCCGTAAAAGAAAAATGTCCGATCACGGTTTTTTTGATATCAGGTATTTTTCCACTGGTACCGGGAGCCGGAATCTATTATACGGTATATTATCTGCTGACAAATCAGATGGAAAAGGCAGCATATCAGGGGATGCAGTCCGTGAAAATCGCATTTGCAATCGTTCTTGGAATTATCATTGTAGTATCGATTCCGAGAGAAGTGTTCGGATATCGAAGTGCCGGACAGAAGGCAGAAAAGAAAGCCGGACAGAAAAAATAGAAATAGTTGAAGTGTACCAAAAGAATGTGCTATAATCGTAAATTGTGAAAGTTAAGAAATACGATAAAGATTAAGATAAAAAAGATTAGGAGAATAGCTATGAGTAAAGTAAGAACAAGATTTGCACCAAGCCCTACAGGAAGAATGCATGTAGGAAATCTTAGAACTGCATTGTATGCATATTTGATCGCGAAGCATGAAGACGGAGATTTTATCCTTCGTATTGAAGATACTGATCAGGAACGTTATGTGGAAGGCGCGATTGATATTATTTATCATACACTGGAAGAGACAGGTCTTGTACATGATGAAGGACCGGACAAAGACGGAGGCGTTGGTCCGTATGTTCAGAGTGAACGTAATGCATCCGGATTATATTTAAAATATGCAAAACAGCTGATCGAGCAGGGAGACGCATATTACTGTTTCTGCGATAAGGAGAGACTGGATTCTTTAAAGAGCACAGTATCAGAAGGTGGAACAGAGATCGTTGTATACGATAAACACTGTCTGGGACTTAGCAAAGAAGAAGTAGAGGCAAATCTGGCGGCAGGAAAGCCTTATGTTATCCGTTTCAATATGCCGACAGAAGGTACAACTACATTCAGCGATGACATTTACGGAGATATCACAGTTCCGAATGCAGAGATGGAAGATCTGATCCTGATCAAGTCAGATGGATATCCGACATATAACTTTGCAAATGTTGTCGATGACCATTTGATGGGAATCACACATGTAGTAAGAGGAAATGAGTACCTTTCTTCAGCACCGAAGTATAACCGTATCTACAATGCATTTGGATGGGATGTGCCGACATATGTGCATTGTCCGCTGATTACAGATGAGAATCATAAGAAATTAAGCAAACGTTGTGGACATTCTTCTTATGAAGACCTGATCGAGCAGGGATTCTTGAAGGATGCTGTAGTAAATTACGTGGCATTACTTGGATGGTGTCCAACTGGAAATCAGGAGATCTTCTCATTAGAAGAACTGGTAAAAGCATTTGATTATCGCCATATGAGTAAATCACCGGCAGTATTTGATATTGTAAAATTAAAATGGATGAACGGTGAGTACATGAAAGCTATGGATGATGAGAAGTTCTATGAGATGGCACTTCCATATATCAAAGAGGTGATCACGAAGGATTACGACCTGAAGAAGATCGCATCTATGGTGAAGACTCGTATTGAAATCTTCCCGGATATCAAAGAGCAGATTGACTTCTTAGAAGAACTTCCGGAGTATGATACAGCAATGTACTGCCATAAGAAAATGAAGACGGACGAGGAGAAGTCTTTGGAAGTATTAAAAGATGTTCTTCCACTGTTAGAAGCACAGGAAGATTTCAGCAATGATGCTTTATTTGCACTTTTAAAAGAGTATGTGGCAGAGAAAGGTGTCAAAGTCGGATATGTAATGTGGCCAATCAGAACTGCTGTATCTGGTAAGCAGAGCACACCTGGTGGCGCAACAGAGCTGATGGAAGTACTTGGCAAAGAAGAGTCTATCGCACGTATTAAAAAAGGTATCGAATTACTTAGCAAATAAGAAAGACGATCATTATTTATGAAATATCAAAAAATATCACAGGAACCTCGAAATGAGGTTCCTGAAAAAATATCTTCAGACATCTGCAAGAATCTGAATTTTTCACAGGCAGAGGCTGCCGCTCATTTAAACGGACCATGTATGGTACTGGCAGGACCGGGTTCCGGTAAGACACTCACGATTGCAAAAAGAATTGAATATTTGATAAAGGTTCATGGAATTGATCCGCAGAAAATTCTGGTCATTACATTTACGAAATATGCAGCAAGAGAAATGAAAGAGCGATTTCTTAGAATCTGTGGAGAAAAAGCAAGGGGCGTAACCTGTGGAACATTTCACGGGATTTATTATGGTATCTTAAAATGGGCGTATGGATTTGACCAGACAAGCCTGCTTTCCGAAAAAGAAAAATATTCCCTACTTCGACAGGCCTGTAAAGAAAGTGGAAAAGAGACTGTATCGGAGGAAACGGATGGATTGAAAGAGCTTGCAGAAGAAATCGGAAATATCAAAAATAACTGCCTGCATATAGAAGAATACGAATCATTGCAGTACGGAACAGAAATGTTCCGTGAAATTTACCGCTACTATGAGAGAGAAAAAAAGAAACTTCGCAAAATTGATTTTGAAGATATGCTGATCTTATGCAAGAATCTGTTCGAGAACAGAAAAGATATTCTGAAAAAGTGGCAGGAAAGATTTTCGTATATTTTGATCGATGAATTTCAGGATGTAAATCAGGCGCAGTATGATGTGATACGCATGCTGGCCGCGCCGGAGGATAATCTGTTTGTAGTGGGAGATGATGACCAGGCAATCTATGGATTTAGAGGGGCAAAGCCGGGGATCATGCTAGAATTTGGAAAAGATTATCCGAAGACAAAGCAGGTTCTTCTGGATGTGAATTACCGGTCAGATGCTTATATCGTAAAAGGGGCATTGCGTGTGATCTCGCATAATAAGATGAGATATCAGAAACAGATCAAAGCGTCGCATCCGGCGAAAGAAACGGTTCATGTTCAGGAAACACTGAATCCGGTGGATGAGAGCAAATACATTTTGGAAGAGATAAAAAAACGCAGAGAAAAAGGGGTGCCATATACGGATATGGCGGTGCTTTTCAGGACGGTGAATGACGCAAGGGTACTGTCGGAGGTTTTGGCAGAATATCAGATTCCCTATTCTATAAGAGAAAAAATGAATAACTTGTACGAACATTTTATAGCAGTAGATATCAGTAGTTATTTCCATTTGGCTCAGAAAGAATATGCCCGAAAATACTTTCTGCAGGTTGTGAATCGTCCGAATCGATATATAGGGAGAGACAGCATGGGGAATGGTGCAGTGTCATATGAGAGTCTGCGAAAATTCTATTGTGATAAGAGTTGGATGGTAGATCGGATTGATCAGTTGGAATGGGATATGAAAATGATCCAGAACAAGACGCCATATGCGGCGATTCAGTATATACGAAAGAGAATGGGATATGATGGATTCCTGCGGGAATATGCAGAGTATCGGGGAGTTGAATACGGTGAATTGATAGCTGTTCTTGAAGAAATACAGGAATGTGCGAAAGAATTTCCAACCATTGAGGCATGGTTTACACATGTGAAAAATTATGGAGAAGCACTGGAAAAGCAAAAGAAGCAGACAAAAAAGGCAGAAGGGGTCTCGCTGCTTACGATGCATACAGCAAAGGGCCTGGAATATCGTACGGTATTTGTCATGAGCAGTAATGAGGACAGTATCCCTTATAAAAAAGCAAAACTGGAATCGGAGATAGAGGAGGAGAGGCGACTTTTTTATGTGGCGATGACAAGGGCAAAAGAAAAGTTGATCCTCACTTATACAAAAGAAAAAAACGGGAAAGCCGTAGAACCTTCCCGTTTTGTAAATGAACTTTTAAACGTCTCTGACAGTGAAGATTAGTCTTCCATCTCTTCAAATTCCTGTGCATCGAACCACTCATCCAGAGCATCAGATGCGATGTCGAACTCTTCATCATCTTCGATGTTCTCAAGAGCTGGTTCGCCATCTTCGCTCTCAGAGTAGCGATAGAGGAAGATGTCGCTGTCATCTTCCGGCTCGCCATTTTCATCGATCGGAAGAAGGGCGATGTACTGGTTGCCTGCAGCCTCTAACATCGTGAGTACCAGACATTCAACGACTTCGTCGTTATCAAGTGTTAATTCTACGCTCATGTATTCATCCATGTGTAAATTCTCCTTTTGATATTAGTTATATATCCTAACTGTAACAGAGGAATATCTAAAAAGCAAGCAAGAGTTGTAGCCAAAAAAGCAAAAATGTTGTAAAATAAATCTGATTATGTACAAATGGGAGGATTTTCATTATGAAACGTAAGAGAATATATATGGTACTGGTTATGTTGGTGTGTTGTGTATTTATGTTTGCAGCATGCAAGAAATCTGTAGGGACACCGGAAGATAATGCGGTGACAGAAGAAGATACAGAAAATAAAGATACAGAAGAAAATGATGATGCAGATACAGATGATGCAGAGAATGAGACGACGATAGAAAGTGACGCTTATACATTTGGATTCTCAGGAATCAATATGGAGAATCCGTATTTTATCACGTTGGAAGCAGCTACAAGAGAAGTACTGGAAGATAAAGATTACCGTATGATCACGGAAGATCCGGCATCAAGTTCGGATGTACAGATCAGACAGCTGAAAGAGATGGCAGATGCCGGAGTGAAAGTAGTTTTCTTAAGCCCGGTAGACTGGGAGAAGATCACACCTGCACTGAGATATTTAAAGGATAAGGGCGTTACTATTGTCAATGTTGATACGCAGGTGAAAGCGATGGAATATGTGGATGCTTATGTGGGTTCTGACAACAAAGAAGCCGGAGCTATCTGTGGAGAAGATCTGATAGAGAGAAGACCATACGGTGGTACAGTAGCAATATTGGAGTGTTCTATTCAGAACTCTATTAATGAAAGAATTTCCGGGTTTGAAGAGGCTTTAAGCTCTGCTGCATCAGGATTTGAAGTGGTCGACAGACAAGATACGGATGGCAACTTTGATAAAGGACTAGAAGCAGCGAAGCAGATTTTAAATAATAATCCTGATGTGACTGCGATCATGTGCGGAAACGATCAGCTTGCAGTTGCAGCAAAGACGGCAGCGAATCTGGTGGAAAATTCGGATGTGCTGATCTACGGAATTGATGGTTCTCCGGATATTAAGAAAGAGTTGAAGAAAACGGGAAGCCAGATCATGGGTACTGTTGCACAGTCTCCGATCAATATGGGAAAAGATGCCGCAAGAATCGGAATTGCGATCTTGAAAGGCAAAGACTACGAAAAAGAGACATATGAAGAAGTCTTTATGATTAATAAAAAGAATGTGGAAATGTACGGTGTAGACGGCTGGCAATAGGTAATAGACCGGGTGTAGACGCTGATATTGGGGGATATGAAATGATAGGAAAGATGGGACGACCATTGCCGATGGGAGTGACAATTACAAAGGACAGTGTGAATTTCTCGGTAGAGGCAAAGCCTTCAAAAGAATGCAGATTATTATTATACAAAAAGGGAGAGTCAGTTCCGGAGGTTTCGTTTGACATGACGGATGAGGTGGGAGCAGTTCGTTATCTGTCTGTATCAGGGTTGAATCCAAAGGAGTATGAATATAATTATCTGATAGACGGAGAGGTTACTGTTGATCCTTATGCGAAAGCAATTGCAGGAAAAGAAGTATGGGGAGAAAAACGAAAACTGTCAGATCATGAGATCCGCGGTCGTTTTGTTAATGATCGTTATGACTGGGAAGAAGACCACCCATTAGAGATTCCATATCATCAGGTGATCGCATACAGCTTACATATGCGTGGGTATACGATGCACACATCTTCTAAGGTGAAAAAGAAAGGAACATTCCGGGGATTGGTTGAAAAACTTCCGTACCTGTCAGATCTTGGGATTAATCAGATACATCTGATGCCGATATATGAATTTGAAGAATGTCTGTCATATCGTAATTATTGGGGATATGGTGAAGGGTATTTTTATGCCCCGAAGTCTTCCTATGCCGCATCAAAAGATGCGGTAAAAGAGTTAAAAGACATGGTAAAAGCATTTCATGGGGCTGGAATAGAAGTTGTACTTGAGATGCCATTTACGGGCGATACATCAAAGCGGATGATTGAAGACTGCCTGCGTTATTACCGGATGGAATATCATATAGATGGTTTTATTTTGAATCCACTGGTAGCACCGATGGAAAGTATTTATACAGATCCGATTCTAAAAGGTACCAAGATCATGGTGCATGACGTGGGATTTCAGACGACGATGAGGCGGTTTTTAAAAGGCGATGAGGGGGTCGTTGGCGATGTCATCTACTGGTTAAAACGTCCATCTGAGCAGAACCATATGTTTAACTATATTACCGATCAGAATGGATTTACACTGCATGACCTGGTATCTTACGATGGAAAGCATAATGAGGAAAATGGTGAGCATAACCAGGATGGACCGGAATATAATTATAGCTGGAATTGTGGAGTGGAAGGAACCACCAGGAAAAAGGCAGTTCTGGCACTCAGAGAACGTCAGATAAAGAATGCCTATGCGTTAGTACTTCTGGCACAGGGAACGCCTTGTGTATTGGCGGGAGATGAATTTGAAAATACCCAGAAGGGAAATAATAATGTCTACTGTCAGGATAATCCGACGGGCTGGTTAGACTGGAAGAAACTGGAAAAGCACAGAGAACTGCACGATTATGTGAAGAATCTGATCGAGTTTCGAAAGAAGCATCCTGTATTTTGTCCGGAGAATGAATTTTTAGGAATTGACCAGACAAAGTGCGGAGTTCCGGATGTATCTTATCACGGTGAAAATGCCTGGAGAACACCGTCCGAGGTATCCAGCAGACAGTTGGGCGTTTTCTACAGTGGCTCGGGACTTGGCACAGAGGATTGTTTTGTTGCATATAATATGCACTGGGAAGATCATAAATTTGCATTGCCGGCACTTCCGAAGAAGAAAAAATGGTATAAGATCATGTCCACGGAAGAAGGCATGCTAAAGGAGCCGGAACTGGTTTCTGATCAGCGACTGATAGAAGTAGAAGCTCGTACAATCACAGTTATGATTGCGGATGAATAAATTGATGAGTGTGTGTGAAAAAACAAAATGGACAGGATTAACGTCTTATCAGTTGAAATGGATCGCAGTATTGTCTATGATCACAGATCATATCGGAGCGGTATTTTATCCGGATGAGCAGATGTTTCATCAGGTCGGAAGAATTGCGTTCCCGATTTTCACCTATTTACTTGTGGAAGGTTTTTTTCATACGCGAGATGTATTTCAGTATATGGTGCGGTTGGGGATTTTTGCGATTATATCAGAGATTCCTTTTGATCTTTTATTTCAGGGAAGAGTCCTGGAATTTTCACACCAGAATATATTTTTTACTCTGTTTTTAGGGGTATTTTTGATGTATGAGCTGTCGCTGCCGGGAAACTGGAAGGTGAGGGGATTGAAGGCGATTCTTATCATGTGGGCATCATCTGTTTTGCGTGTGGATTATAGTTATATGGGAATCCTGTTGATATTTATTTATTATCAGATGCATAGATTATGCAGGGGTACAGAAGAGAAACTTGATACAAGATATCTAACAGGCATGGGATTTGGTGCATTGTGGAATTTTTTGTGGCCCGGGAGAATCCAATGCTACGGGATTGCAGCAACACCGTTGCTTGTGCTATATAACGGAGAACGGGGGAGGAAGAGCAAATACTTTTTTTATTTGTTCTATCCGGTGCATTTGATGGTTCTTTATATAATTTACAGATATATTAGTTGATGGAAAACGGGAAGTATGAGAGATGAAAGCATGGGAACATTTTAAGACAATTACACATCATAAGCGACTGGTCATGGAAGGGTGCTTTAAGTTGGGACTATACAGACAGGGAATCTTTCATGATATGTCGAAGTTTTCGCCGACAGAGTTTAAAGTGGGCTGTAAATATTATCAGGGCAATCGAAGCCCGAATAACGCCGAGAGAGAAGCAACGGGGTATTCTATGTCCTGGCTCCACCATAAAGGGCGAAATAAGCACCATTATGAATACTGGCTGGATTACAGTGCGACGCCGGGAGGCGGAATCGTGGGACAGAAGATGCCGAAGAGATATGTGGCGGAGATGTTTGTGGACCGTGTGGCGGCATCCAAGACCTATATGGGTGAAAATTATACGGACAGAGCACCATTAGATTATTATGAAAAAGGAATCGATATGTTGGGAGATATGATACATCCGGAGACTGCGCAGGAGTTACATTCTATGTTAAAACTATTAGCTGAACACGGGGAAAAATATACTCTCAAATATATCAGAAAAAACTTTTTGAAAAAGTTGTAAAAAAGTGTTGACATTAGAAATACCTTGTAGTATTATAATTTACGGACAGTTCGAGAGAACAAAAACGAAATCGAACGAGTCACATGCGGAAGTGTCGGAACTGGCAGACGAGCAAGACTAAGGATCTTGTAAGCATTGCGCTTGTGTGGGTTCAAGTCCCATCTTCCGCATTTATTAAATGTAAGGAATCCTTTGAGATGAAGGATTCTTTATTTTTTGTTTTCAATGACTTTAAATATCTCTTTGTAATTCCTTCTCATTCCCCTTTTAAAATGCAAGATCAAAAAATGTAACTTTATGAAAAAAATCGGAATTTTTTAGAATGTTATTGTATAATATATAATAATAGTAACTTATCCACCCTTAAAGTGCGACAAAGGAGAATCTCTATGCTGGAAAAAATCGATTTAAATAAAGTGCTGGGAAAAGAAGAATATAAAAGTAAGATAAAGATCTTACAGAATCGACTGGGAGAACTTCAGAGGGAGGCAAGAGCCTTAAATCTTCCGGTTATGATCGTGTTTGAAGGATTTGGTGCGGCGGGAAAAGGCGTACAGATCGGAGAACTTTTGCAGGTATTGGATCCGAGAGGATTTGAAGTACATGCAGTAAAGAATGAGACAGAAGATGAAAAAATGCATCCATTTCTGTGGAGATTCTGGAAGAAGATGCCGCCTAAGGGGAAGATTGCGATTTATGACAGCAGCTGGTATCGAAAAGTACTGATCGATCGCTTTGAGAAAAGGACGAAAGAAAAAGAACTGGAAAAATATTATCGGTCTATCTGCGCGTTTGAAAAGCAACTGACAGATGACGGTATGCTGTTAGTCAAATTATTTTTGGTGATTGATAAGAAAGAGCAGAAGAAGCGATTTGATAAATTGATGGAATCAAAGGATACGTCATGGAGAGTGACAGAAGGGGACATTGAGAGGAATCGGAAGTTCGAAAAATATCAGGCAATGAATGAGGATATGTTGTCGCGCACAGATACCGTCTATGCTCCGTGGAACCTGGTAGAGGCATTGGATCGAAGATATGCTGCGGTAAAAATATATCAGATCGTTATTCGGGCATTGGAAGAGAAAATAGCGGAAGCAAAAAAAACAGGAACAGATTCTACAGATCAGGAAGTAGCAGGAAAGGTATCCGGTGAAAATGTCGAATCGATTCTGGGAAAAGTTGATCTGACGAAGAAATATACCAAAGAAGAATATAAGGAAAAGATAAAAAAATTACAGAAAAAACTTGAACATTTGCAGGGAGAATTGTACCGGAGAAGAATCCCGGTTGTGATCGGATTTGAGGGATGGGATGCCGGAGGAAAAGGCGGTGCGATCAAGCGGCTCACAGAGCGAATGGACCCGAGAGGTTACATCGTTCATCCGACTGCGTCACCGAATGATATCGAACGTGCACATCATTATCTGTGGCGATTCTGGACGGATATGCCAAAAGATGGTCATATCACGATATTTGACCGCACCTGGTACGGCAGAGTGATGGTTGAGCGGATTGAAGGATTCTGCAGTCAGAAGGAATGGAAACGGGCTTATCAGGAGATTAACGATATGGAACGTGATCTGGCGGATGCAGGAGCTGTGGTTTTGAAATTCTGGATGCAGATAGATAAAGATGAGCAGGAAAAGAGATTCTTAGCACGACAGGAAAACCCTGACAAACAATGGAAGATCACGGATGAGGACTGGAGAAATAGAAGTAAGTGGGATGCATATGAGGAAGCAGTAAATGAGATGTTACTTCGCACATCTACTTCTTATGCACCGTGGATCATCGTAGAAGCGAATGATAAGTACTATGCAAGAGTGAAAGTGCTACAGACAGTGGTAGATGCTATTGAACAGAGATTAAAAGAAGAGAAGGCTGATTAAGATGTTGATTCGTGAAGAATTAGAACAGCGTGAAGCTGAATATTTAAGTCCATACGCAACACTTAGCAGAGATTCGAAAGGCAGGGAGAGAGAAGAGGCAGAATGTGATATCAGACCTGTTTTTCAAAGAGACAGGGATCGGATATTGCATTGTAAATCTTTTCGACGGTTAAAACAAAAGACGCAGGTATTCCTGGATCCGAAAGGAGATCATTACAGAACAAGGCTGACGCATACGCTGGAAGTGTCTCAGATTGCGAGAACCATTGCAAAAGCACTGCATATGAACGAAGACCTTGTGGAAGCAATCGCACTTGGTCATGATCTGGGGCATACACCGTTTGGTCATGCAGGAGAGCGTGCGCTGAATCAGATATGTCCGATGGGATTTAAACATAATGAACAGAGCTTAAGAGAAGTAGAATATCTGGAAAAGGATGGAAAAGGGCTGAATCTGACTTGGGAAGTGAGAGATGGAATCCTGAACCATAAAAGTCAGGGAAGACCCCATACATTAGAAGGGCGGATTGTACAGTTATCCGATAAAATCGCGTATTTAAATCATGACACGGATGATGCGATCCGCGCGGGAATATTAACAGAAGAAGAGGTACCGGAGAAGTTTCGCAAGATTCTGGGTGAGACTACGAAGATACGACTGGATCGGATCGTGCATAATGTAATCTTGAACAGTTTAGATAAACCAGAGATCAGGATGTCTGAAGAAATGTGGGAGGCAATGCAGGGACTTCGAAGTTATATGTTTGAGAAGGTGTATACCAACCCGATAGCCAAAGGGGAAGAAGTCAAGGTTGTCAATATGATCACCGGTCTGTATGAGTATTATGTAGAACATCCGGGACTGATGCCTCAGCTATATTTAGATACGATAGAAGAACGCAAAGAGAGCAGAGAACGCGTGGTTTGTGATTATATTGCAGGTATGACAGATACATATGCAGTGGAAAAATTTGAAGAATATTTTATTCCGGAATCCTGGAAAAAATAAAGGAAATCCGTTTCTTTTGTCGAATAATATATATAAGGAGCTTTTGTGATTATGTATTATTCTGATGAGATAATAGAGGAAGTAAGATCAAAAAATGATATCGTAGATGTGATATCGGGTTATGTTAGATTACAAAAGAAGGGAAGCTCTTATTTTGGATTGTGTCCATTCCATAATGAGAAGTCACCTTCTTTTTCTGTCAGCAGACAGAAGCAGATGTATTATTGTTTTGGCTGTGGTGCCGGCGGCAATGTATTTACTTTCCTGATGGAGTATGAGAATTATACCTTTCAGGAAGCTTTGAAATACCTTGCAGACAGAGCAGGCGTAGAACTTCCGGAAGGCGATTACTCGAAGGAAGCCAGAGAACGGGCAGATACCAAGGCAATCCTGCTGGAGATTAATAAGTTGGCGGCTCAGTATTTTTACGTTCAGCTAAAGAGTGAGCAGGGAAAGCTTGCGATGAACTATTTGAAGAACCGAGAACTTAGCGATGAGACAATCAAGGCTTTTGGGCTTGGATATTCGAATAAGTATGGAGATGATCTGTACCGTTATCTGAAGTCTAAGGGATATTCGGATTCTCTGATATCCAAGGCCGGACTGATCAGCATTGATGAGAGGCAGGGTGCTTATGACAAGTTCTGGAACAGGGTAATGTTCCCGATCATGGATGCGAACAGCAGGGTGATTGGTTTTGGCGGTCGCGTTATGGGAGATGCCAAGCCGAAGTATTTAAACTCGCCGGAGACTCTGATATTTGATAAGAGCCGTAATTTATATGGATTACATAGAGCAAGGAGAACGAAGAAACCATATTTTTTATTATGTGAAGGTTATATGGATGTGATTTCCTTACATCAGGCCGGATTTACCAATGCGGTGGCTTCCCTTGGAACGGCACTTACTCCTGGACATGCATCGCTGATCAAGCGTTATGTGCAGGAAGTATATCTTACCTATGACAGCGATGAGGCGGGAACGAAAGCGGCACTTCGGGCGGTTCCGATTTTGAAGGGTGTCGGAATTGTGGCAAAAGTGATCCGCATGGATCCATACAAAGATCCGGATGAATTTATTAAGAATCTTGGAGCAGAAGCTTTTGAAGAGCGCATACAGAAGGCGAAGAATGGATTTATGTTTGGTCTGGAAATCCTGGCGAAGAATTATGACATGAACTCCCCGGAAGGAAAGACAGAATTTATGAGAGAGACAGCCAGACGGCTGACGACATTCGAAGAAGAGATAGAGCGCAATAACTATATCGAGGCGGTTGCAAGTACATACCATGTTGGATACGAAGACCTTAGAAAACTTGTATCAAAAGTGGCGATACAGACAGGACTTGCAAAACCGGTAGAGAGAACAAGAACATCGCAGAAACGCAAGGAAGCAAAAGAAGATGGAATTTTGACATCACAGAAATTGCTGCTTACCTGGCTGACATCGGATGAGAACTTGTTCAGACAGATTGAGAAGTATATAACTCCGGAGGATTTTACCGGAGAGTTATATAGAACGGTGGCAGAACTTCTTTATGAACAATATGCAGAGGGTAATGTACAGCCTGCAAAGATCATGAATCATTTTACAGATGAAGAAGAACACCGACAGGTAGCCAGCCTGTTCCACACTCATATCAAAGAGGTGACAACAGTCAAAGAACAGGAGAAGGCACTGGAAGAGACAATACTTCGCATTAAGAACCACAGTATTGAAGAGGCAACGAAGAAGTTGGATCCGACAGATATGAGAGGATTACAGAGGCTGATGGATGCGAAGAAGGAATTGCAGGGATTGAAGGCACTGCATATTTCTATTAATTAGGGATAAAATATAAACAAGCAATGAGAGGACGGACAATACATGGAAGAAAATGCTGCAAAGTTTCTGGAAAAATTGAGAGAACTGGTCGCTCTTGGCAAAAAGAAAAAGAGCGTTCTGGAGATACAGGAAATTAATGATTTCTTTTCAGATATGGAACTGGAACCAGATCAGATGGAGAAGGTTTTTGAGTATCTGGAATCGAACAATATTGATGTACTGCGAATCAATGCAGATACAGCGGATGATGATATAGACGTGGATGATCTGGCACTTTCGGAAGAGGAAGAAGTCAATATGGAGAAAATCGACCTTTCTGTACCGGATGGAATCAGTATCGAGGATCCAGTGCGTATGTATCTGAAAGAGATTGGTAAAGTACCACTGCTGACAGCAGAAGAAGAGGTAGAATTAGCGAAACGTATGGCGGAAGGTGATGAAGAAGCTAAGAAACGTCTGGCAGAAGCCAACTTAAGACTGGTAGTAAGTATCGCCAAGCGTTATGTGGGAAGAGGAATGTTATTCCTGGATCTGATTCAGGAAGGTAACCTCGGACTGATAAAAGCTGTAGAGAAATTCGATTATCAGAAGGGATTTAAATTCAGTACTTACGCAACGTGGTGGATTCGTCAGGCAATCACAAGAGCGATCGCGGACCAGGCAAGAACGATCCGTATCCCGGTGCATATGGTGGAGACGATCAATAAGCTGATCAGAGTTTCCAGACAGTTATTACAGGAGTTAGGAAGAGAACCTACGCCGGAAGAGATCGCAGCAGAATTAGATATGCCTGTAGAGCGTGTGCGTGATATCCTTAAGATTTCACAGGAGCCGGTATCTTTGGAGACACCGATCGGTGAAGAAGAAGACAGTCACCTGGGAGATTTTATTCAGGATGATAACGTACCGGTACCGGCAGAGGCTGCTGCACAGACTCTGTTAAAGGAACAATTAGATGAAGTGTTAGATACGCTGACAGAGAGAGAACAGAAAGTATTGCGGCTCAGATTCGGAATGAATGATGGACGAGCAAGAACTCTGGAAGAAGTTGGTAAGGAATTTGACGTTACAAGAGAGCGTATTCGTCAGATCGAAGCAAAAGCACTTCGTAAACTGCGCCATCCAAGCCGCAGTAGAAAATTGAGAGATTATTTAGACTAAGAAAGAGGCGCCTATGGAACTATCAAAGAGACTGAATGCGGTTGCAGGTCTTGTGACAGAGGGCGCCTCTGTTGCAGATATAGGAACCGATCATGGCTATATTCCAATCTATTTGATCGAGCATGGAATCAGCAGTAAGGTGATCGCAATGGATATTAATCAGGGCCCGCTTGAGAGAGCAAGAGAGCATATCAGAGAAGTAGGGCTGGAAGACCAGATAGAGACCAGACTGTCTGATGGAATGGAGGCTTTGAGGGCCGGAGAAGTAGATGGTATCATTACTGCCGGTATGGGAGGAGGTCTTGTGATCAAGATACTGACTGACTACCCTAAGATCACAGAGTCTTTAAAATATTGCATTTTACAGCCACAATCAGAGATTCACAAAGTCCGTGAATTTTTAAATAAGCAGGGCTATAAGATCATCGAGGAAGATATGGTCAAGGAAGACGGAAAATATTATCCGATGATGAAAGTGCGAATGGAGCATGGTGAGCCGGAAGATTATCAGAAGATCGATTATCTTTACGGAAAAAGGCTTTTGGAGAAGAAACATCCGGTTTTGTATGAATATCTGCAGAGAGACTACCGAATAAAATCTGAGATACAAGACAATCTGAAAGGACAGCAAAATGAGCGCATTAAGCAGCGCATTAAAGATCTGGAAGAGGAACTTATACTTATCAGAGAAGCAATGCGTATGTTTGAATAGAAGATAAAGAAGGTGAATAAAAATGATATGCAGGGATGTGATAGAGCAGATAGAAGCAGTCTATGATAAAAAATATGCTCTTGACTGGGACAATGTAGGACTTTTGGTTGGAAGAGATGACAAGATCGTGAAAAAGATCTATCTGGCTTTAGATCCTACGGATGAGGTGATAGAAGAGGCAATCAGCATGCATGCAGATATGTTGATCACACACCATCCATTAATCTTCGGATCTATAAAGTGCGTGAATAATCTGGATTTTGAGGGACGCCGCGTATTAAGACTTGCACAGAATGATATATCTTATTATGCAATGCATACGAATTATGATGTGAAGGGAATGGCAGATCTTTCCATACAGAAATTGGGCATGGATTCCGGAGAAGTTCTGGATGTCACGAGTGTAGAGGCGGATGGAAGAGAAGAAGGTATTGGACGTGTCTATGATATGAAGACTTCTATGTCGCTTGGAGAATGTTGTGAGATGGTAAAAGAATCTTATGACTTGGACTGTGTGAGAGTATTTGGCGATGTGAAACAGATGGTACATCGCCTGGCAATCTGTCCGGGAGCTGGAAAAAGCGACATTTCGACGGCACTCTCTAAGGGAGCGGACGTCTATGTTACCGGTGATATCGGACACCATGACGGTCTGGATGCTGTTGCACAGGGGCTTTCGGTTATCGATGCCGGACATTACGGAATTGAGCATATATTTGTGGAGGATATGAAACAGTATCTGGAAGAGAGGCTGTCCGGAGTAGAGATAGTAGCTGCACCGGTAAAACATCCTTTTGTAACGATATAAGTAAAAAGAAATGCAGGTGATAGTCATGAAGACAGAGAAGTTTTACGAAGTTTGTGTAGAAGGCGAAGTAAGACGATATGAGGAAGGAACGACATATCGCCAGATCGCGGAAGAATTTCAGGACAGATATCCTTATGATATTGTACTGGTGTATGTAGATGGAAAATTAAGGGAACTCCATCATACTGTAAAATCAGATTGTACGATCAGATTTGAGACAACAGCAGGGAACGCCGGTCATAAGACGTATTCCAGAAGTCTGAGCCTTTTGATGGTAAAGTCCGTATATGATGTGTTGGCACATAAAGATATTGACCGGGTAAGAATACACTATTCTGTGAGCAAAGGACTTTATTGTACAGTAGAAGGAAATGTGACGGTAGATCAGGCATTCTTAGATAAAGTGGAGAACCGTATGCGGGAACTGGTGGCAAAGGATATGCCGATCCGAAAACGCTCAGTCAATACGGATGATGCCATTGCGATGTTTAAGAAACATGGAATGTATGATAAAGAGCGTTTGTTCCGTTATCGAAGGGTATCCAGTGTAAATATCTACAGTATTAATGAATTTGAGGACTATTTTTATGGATATATGGTGCCAAGCGCGGGATATCTCAAATATTTTAAACTGTATCTGTATGATGAAGGATTTGTGATGCAGATGCCATCCGAGAAGAATCCGTCAGAGCTCACTCCGTTTGAGCCACAGCATAAGCTTTTTCAGGTGTTAAAAGAATCCACTGCCTGGGGAGATACCCAGGGAATCGACACGGTCGGAGCCTTGAATGATATGGTAACCAGTGGAAATGCACAGGAACTTGTTCTGGTACAGGAGGCTATGCAGGAGAAGAAGATTGCAGATATTGCAGAGATGATCGTGAAAAGACCAGAGGTAAAATTTGTTCTGATCGCGGGACCGTCTTCTTCCGGAAAGACAACATTTTCACATCGTTTGTCTGTACAACTCCGTGCCAACGGTCTGCGGCCGCATCCGATTACGGTAGATAACTATTTTAAGGAGAGAGAAGCGACTCCGCGGGATGAAAATGGAGACTATGATTTTGAATCCCTGCGAGCAGTAGATGTTGAGCTGTTCAACAGACAGATGAATGAACTGTTGGAGGGAAAGGAAGTGGTTCTTCCGTCGTTCAACTTCATTACAGGTCATAAAGAATATACCAGCAGGCCGAAGAAACTTGGCAAAGACGATGTACTTGTGATCGAGGGCATTCATTGTTTGAATCCGGAACTTACGAGGAATCTTTCAGATGAGAATAAATTTAAGGTATACATCAGTGCATTGACGCAGCTAAATATTGATGAGCATAACCGAATCCCGACGACAGACGGAAGGTTGTTAAGAAGAATTGTCAGGGATGCAAGAACCAGAGGGGCCACGGCTCAAAGGACGATCGAGATGTGGACTTCTGTCAGAAGAGGAGAAGAGGCGAATATCTTCCCTTATCAGGAGGAAGCAGATGTGATGTTTAACTCTGCACTGATCTATGAACTTGCTGTATTAAAGCCTTATGTAGAGGCAGAATTATTTGGCATCAGCAAAGATTCTCCGGAATATGTAGAGGCAAAACGTCTGTTAAAATTTCTGGATTATTTTGTGGGGATCAGCAGCGAGAATGTCCCGGCTAATTCACTTCTTCGAGAATTTATCGGTGGTGGATGCTTTAAGGTATAAAGAAAAAGTACGCAGTATATAATGGGAAAATCATATATGCTGCGTACCTTTTTATAGTTATTTAGATTTGATCTCGCGCCAGAGTTCGTTGTAGATGGCGTCGTTTTTATCACCCAGATATTTGAATGTTTCACAATTCTCAAGTTCGCTTGCATCTGGGAATGCAATCTCGCTGTCCCGATACTTCGACTCCAGAAGTTCTCTGGCTGCTTTGTTCGGGATGGAGTAAGTGATATATTCAAAATTCATTTTTGCAATATCCGGTCTGCATAAGAAGTTCATAAATTTCTCGGCATTTTCTTTATTTTTAGCATTTTTTGGAATGACCATAGAGTCAATCCAGATATTTGATCCTTCTTTCGGAATGACATATTCCAGATCTGGGTTTTCTTCCTGACAAGTCAGTGCCTCGCCGGAATAGATCACACCAATGGCGGCTTCATTTCCGATCATTTTATCGCGTACCTGGTCTACGACATAAGCCTGAACCAGAGGTTTCTGCTCTAATAAGAGTTCTTTCGCTTCTTCTAATTCATCCAGATCTGTAGAGTTTAAAGAATATCCCAGATATTTTAAGGTGACACCGAAAGCATCACGGACACTGTCTTGCATCAGGATATTATCTTTATATTTTTTATCCCACAGAACACTCCAACTGTCAATTGGTTCATCCACCATTTTTTTGTTATAAAGAATGCCGACTGTTCCCCATAAATAAGGGATAGAGTATTTATTTTCTGCGTCAAACTGTCTGGACTGATCGAGATAAGTCTGGTCAATGTTCTTAATATTAGGAACATTTTTAAAATTAATTTCCGCCAGCAGATCATTTTCAATCATACGTTGTACCATGTAATCGGAAGGGAAAACAACATCGTAGGAAATTGCACCGGATTGAATCTTCGGGTACATAATCTCGTTTGTCTCATATTCTTCGTAGACAACATCTATGCCGGTTTCTTCTTCAAACATGTCGATCACATTAGGGTCCATATATTCTCCCCAGTTGTAAACAACCACCTGCTCGCTGCCGGAATTGGTGATTGCACGGAATCCGTAGAAGATGCCGCCGCCTACGATCGCGAGCACGATAAAGGCAGGAATGACCTTGTTCATAAGGATTTTCTGCAGGCTGTGCGTTTTGCCTTTGGAATCTTTGATCATCACTTTTGCGGAAGATTCGTCCGGTGTGTGGTTGACCAAAAGAAGCAGGACCATAACGGTCACAAACATCAGGGTTGACAGTGCATACATGGATGGATTGATACCTTTTCGTACTTCACTGTAAATTTTAGTAGAAAGTGTATCAATTCCAGGTCCTTTTGTAAAATGTGTAATAATAAAGTCATCTAATGACATGGTAAATGCCAACAGAAATCCTGAGGAAATGCCAGGAAGGATGTCCGGAAAAATAACTTTATAAAATGCATACAGCGGTGAAGCCCCGAGATCCATGGCTGCTTCATAAGCACTATGGTTGGTCTGTTTTAGCTTAGGCGTTACACTGAGGATGACATACGGGATATTGAACGTAATATGTGCGATCAGTATCGTAGAAAATCCCAGTGAAAATCTACATGCGATAAACAGAAGCATTAATGAGATACCGGTTACAATGTCTGCGTTTAACATTGGAATATTGGTTACACCCATCATGGTAGTACGGAACTTTTTATTTAGTGCCTGCAGTCCGATAGCAGCAGCTGTTCCGAGAATTGTTGCGATCAGTGCTGATAAAAGAGCAATGATCAGTGTGGAATACAGTGCTTTCATGATATCGTCATTCTTGAAAAGATTCGAATACCATTTTAAGGTGAATCCTCCCCATTTAGAACGCGATTTTGATGAGTTGAAGGAAAGTACCATCAAAGTTACGATCGGAGAGTAGAGTAAAATAAAAATCAATATTAAGTAAAAACGTTGTGCAAATTTTTTGATCAAAATGCTGTACCCTCCCCATTTTTATCGTATTTGGCAATCAGTGCCATGCTGATAATGATAAATATCATTAATACCAGGGATAATCCGCTACCGGTGTTCCAGTTGCTTCCCTGCTTAAATTCCTGTTCGATCACATTACCGATCAGGAGAATCTTACTTCCACCTAAGAGCTCGGAGATTACGAAAGTTGTAAGTGCCGGCACGAATACCATCGTGACTCCGCTGATGATCCCGGGAACACTCAGTGGAAGGATGATACGCGTAAATGTCTGCATATTATTTGCACCAAGATCTCTGGCTGCATTAATGATGTTCTTATCCATTTTGGAAAGAACGTTATAAAGCGGTAAAACCATAAATGGAAGAAAATCATATACCATACCAAGTACGATAGCGTATGGCGTGTTAATGATATTTAAATTAGGCAAATGAAGAAAATCTAAAATCATATTGATCACGCCATTTTTCTCCAGAAGATTCTGCCATGCGATGATTCGGAGCAAGGAATTCATCCACATAGGAAGAATGAAGATCAACACGACAAAACTGGACTGATTTACGCCGAGGGTAGTCAGTATCATAGCCAGTGGGTAGGCAAGTACTAAGCAGATAACGGTGCTTAAAAATGCCAGAAGAAGTGCAAGACCCAAAGCTTTCAAATTCTCAGGTGTTGTAATTTTTGCAATATTTAATAATGTAAAATGTCCTTTTGTATCTGTCAGTCCGTAATAGAAGATCATGATCAAAGGAATGATGATGAAAGCAACAGACCAGAACATGTAAGGACCAGATAACATTTGCTGTAACAAGCGTGATCTATTCTTCAATGCTTACGGCCTCCTCATCCTCTGATTCTGGTTTGCTCATAATCTGGATATCAAAAGGATCTACCCAGATACCAACTTCGGTGCCGACAGGAACCATATCCGTGCTGTGCACCAGCCATTCGTAGTTGTTGGCCATGACTTCCATCTCGTAATGAACGCCCTTAAAGATCAGGTTGGTGACAACACCTGTGAGGATTCCTTTCTTAGGTTTTACCAGGTCAATGTCCTCCGGACGGATCACGGCATCTACCGGTTGATTGGTTCCAAATCCGGTATCTACACATTCAAAATCTACGCCGAGGATTTTTACCAGTTTGTCTTTGACCATGGTAGCGGAAAGAATATTGCTGTCTCCGATAAAGTCGGCAACGAAAGCGTTTTCCGGTTCGTTATAAATATCTTCAGGAGTTCCGATCTGCTGGATATATCCCTGATTCATGACAACGATCGTATCGGACATCGTAAGGGCCTCTTCTTGATCGTGTGTTACATAGATAAAAGTAATTCCTAATTCATTTTTCAAACGAATCAGCTCGTACTGCATATCCTGGCGCATCTTCAGATCCAGTGCACCGAGTGGTTCATCCAGGAGCAGGACTTTCGGCTCATTTACAATTGCACGTGCAATAGCGATACGTTGCTGCTGACCACCACTTAAGGAATCTGGGGTACGGTTCTCAAAACCTTCCAGATTGACAAGCTTTAATGCATACTTGATCTTGTCGTTGATATAAGACTGGGTCTTTCCTTTGATTTTTAAACCAAAAGCAATATTTTCAGAGATCGTCATATTAGGAAACAACGCATATTTCTGAAATACGGTATTTAGTTGTCTTTTATTTGGGGCGAGATTCGTGATATCCTGTCCGTCGAAGATGACACGTCCGTTATCCGGAGTCTCAAAACCACCGATAATGCGAAGCAGAGTTGTCTTCCCGCATCCGCTGGGACCGAGAAGTGTCAAAAATTCGTTTTCACGAACATAAAGATTCAACTCGTCCAGGACCAGGTTGTCTCCATAAGATTTAGATACATCAACGATATCAATTAGTTTATTAGGCATATTATTCCTCCTGTGATGATGAAAATTAGAAACTGTTAAAAACTAGGTGGTGTGCTGACCCAGATCAGCGTAACACCGGAGGCACCGGCCTCCAGGTAATGTTCGGAGTGTGGCGTCAGATAGAAAGATTCTCCCTTTTTGGCGGTATATACTTTTTTGCCAATGTGAATCTTAACGGAACCCTTCAAAATATAGCCGAATTCTTCTCCTTCGTGGGGAACATCCCGGTAAGTAAGACCACCGGGCTCTAAAGTCAGCCGGATAGGTTCCATCATATTTTTCTGGGCATTCGGGATGATCCATTCTGTCAGGCTTTTAAGCTCCGAATCCTTTTTTTCAAAATAATCTTCATAATGAAAAACAATCTGTTCTTCCGGTTCTTCACTGAAAAAATCATTAATCGTAGTGCCGAGGCACTGTAAAATGTCCATCAGAGTAGCAATGGAAGGGGAAGTAATGTCGCGTTCGAGCTGTGAAATGAATCCTTTGGATAATTCAGCACGGTCTGCGAGCTCTTCCTGGGTGAGTCCTTTGGCGACTCGTAATTCCTTTAATTTTTGTCCGATTTCCATAGAAAACTCCCGTCTGTTTAATATGTATCAGTGTAAATATAAAACTGAACAAAAAGTTTAGTATTTCTTAACTTGAAACACAAAGAATATTATACAGCAAAACTGTAAAATTGCAATAAGAAAAGACGCACTATTTTTGTAAAATAATGCGTCTAAATCATTCGGATAAAGATCAACGATAAAAATCTATGAGTCGGTCCATTCGAGCGGACATATTTGTGAATAAAAGGTCTACCAGTGTGATTGCTGTCATAGATTCTACCACGACAACAGCACGGGGAACGATAACCGGGTCATGACGTCCTTTGATCTGTATAGATGTTGGTTTGTGACTCTGCGTAATGGTTTCCTGTATGGAAGAGATGGATGGAGTCGGTTTGATCGCTGCACGTAAAATAATCGGACTTCCATCGCTCATTCCGCCGAGAATACCACCAGAATGATTAGTTTTCTTGGTGACTTTTCCGTGTTCGGTGGTGAAAGCATCGTTGTTGGTACTTCCGGTTGAGGTGGAAACGCCAAATCCATCACCGATCTCAATTCCTTTGACAGCACCGATAGACATGATGGCAGAAGCAAGTCTGGCATCAAGTTTCTGGAAAACCGGATCTCCGATGCCCGCAGGCATTCCGTTGACTACACATTCGATCACACCGCCGGATGAATCGTGTCTTTCCATGCAGTGATCCAGATAATCCGAAGCTTTTCTGGCGTAATCATTGTTAGGCATATAAAGCTTGTTGTCATTGATCTGTTCGTAGTGATACTCCTCGGATGGGATTACGATGTCGCCAATAGATTTTGTGTAAGCAGAAACGGTGATCCCGAGTTCTTTTAAAATTAAAGAAGCAATTGCTCCGGCAGCAACGCGACCAATCGTCTCGCGTCCGGAAGAACGACCGCCGCCGCGGTAGTCTCTGAAACCATATTTCTCATCAAATGTATAATCAGCATGTCCCGGTCTGTAATAATTTTTGATATCACTGTAATCTTTGGAACGCTGATTCTGATTATAAACAATCAGAGAGATAGGGGTACCTGTGGTACGTCCCTCGAAAACTCCGGATAGAATCTCCACCTGATCAGATTCTTTCCTTGGAGTTGTAAAACAACTCTGCCCTGGTTTGCGTCTATTTAAAAAGACCTGTATATCCTCTTCTGAGAGAGAAAGACCGGCCGGACAGCCATCGACAGTGACACCGATCGCGGAGCCGTGGGATTCTCCCCAGGTAGTAATCGAATATAAAGTTCCATATGTTGATCCTGACATAAAAAAGTCTCCTCTTAAAAATAATAATCAATATACCTATTATATTAGAAAGAATAGAAATCGGCAATTGTTAATTTTGTTAATAAATCATGGGTGGAATGTGACCAAAAATTAATATTTTTCCTCTGTACTTTTAGAAATAGCCATATTATAATATATAAGCATAAATTTGTAATTAAGAGAATGTTTAAGATACATTTAGGGATTATTTATGTCAGGGAGTTTTTAAGATGAGTGAGTTGGACAAAAAGAAGAGTAAAGTAGAACCAAAGAAAAAAGGAAAACCGCTAAATTCCGCAGAACATGAGAAGACTTCAAGAAAGCGCCGGAAAAAAGATCATAAAAGCGGAGTCGGAAAGAAGATAGCGATAGTACTTGCAAGTATTGTCGGTGTTCTGGCGATTGCTTATATTGGATTTGGAGTTTATTTTGGAAGTCATTTTATGTTTAATACGAAGATTAACGGAACGGACTATTCTATGACGAGTGCCGGTTCAGTAGAAGCAGATATGAAAGAAAAAGTGAACGATTATGTGCTGACTTTGAAGGAATCTGACGGAACTACAGAAGAGATCAAGGGCTCAGATATCGGCGTCGCTTATGAATCTTCAGACGAAGTGACGGAACTTATGAAGAAGCAGAATAACTGGATGTGGATCACTTCTTTGTGGAAGAAGAATGAGATTGAGACGAATATCGGTGTGACTTACGATGAGAATGCATTGGCAGAAAAATTGCAGTCTTTAAATTGCATGTCAGAAGATGGAAAGGTTGCGTCTGAGAATGCGAAACCAGTATTCAAAGATGGAAAATTCGAAGTGCAGCCGGAGGTTGTAGGAACAAAGCTTAACGCAGAGAAGTTCAGTGAACAGGTAGCTAAAGCAATTGATGGATTTCAGACAGAACTGGATCTTAAAGAGACAGAGTGTTATGATGATCCGAAATATACATCCGATTCCAAAGAGGTAAAAGAAGCTGTAGATGCTATGAATAACTATCTGAAGGCGACAGTAACTTATGATTTTAATCCTCATACAGAAGTAGTGGATGCTGCAAAGATTTCTGAATGGCTGAGTGTGGATGATAATATGAAAGTTACATTCAATGAAGCGGCCGTTGGAGATTATGTGATGGCACTTGCTGATAAATATAATACAGTAGGAAGTACCAGAACATTTACCTCCGGATCAGGTGCATCTGTTTCTGTAAGTGGAGGCTCTTTTGGATGGCAGATCGATCAGGAATCTGAGACGGCCAAGTTGATCGAGAATATCAAGAATGGAGAGACCGTTACAAGAGAACCTGAATATTACAGTCGTGGTAAGACACATGAAGATGGCAACGACATTGGTACGACTTTTGCAGAAGTAGACTTGACCAATCAGGTGATGTATTATGTGAAAGACGGGCAGGTAGCGATGAAAGCAAACGTAGTTACCGGTAATCCGAATACGAACCATGGAACACCTGCGGGAGTGCATTTTATCTTATATAAAGAGTCACCATCTGTTCTCCGTGGAGATCGTCAGACCAGTGGTGAATATGAATGGGAGACAGAGGTTCAGTATTGGATGCCGTTTACCAGTGATGGATGTGGATTCCATGATGCAACATGGCAGCCGACATTTGGAGGTGACCGTTATCTGACGAATGGATCACATGGATGTGTTAATATGTCTTTGGATGAGGCCAGTCAGCTGTACAACATGATTCAGACGGGAGATCCGGTAGTTGTACATAATTAAATTTGCTAATAAAGAAACTATTAGAATAAAGAAAGTAATCAAAAGAATGGAGAAAAGATCATGTATGAATTATTAAAAAAAGATGGTCTTGCCAAAAGAGGAAGATTACAGACAGTGCATGGCGTCATTGAGACGCCTGTATTTATGAACGTAGGAACTGCAGCGGCAATTAAGGGTGCAGTTTCTACAACTGATTTACAGGAAATTAAGACTCAGGTGGAACTTTCCAATACCTATCATCTTCATGTCCGTCCGGGCGATGAAGTAGTGAAAAAACTTGGCGGTCTGCATAAGTTTATGGTGTGGGACAAACCGATTCTTACCGATTCCGGTGGATTTCAGGTGTTTTCTCTGGCAGGACTTCGAAGAATCAAAGAAGAAGGAGTGTACTTTAATTCTCATGTAGATGGAAGAAAGATTTTCATGGGACCTGAGGAGAGTATGCAGATTCAGTCTAATCTTGCATCGACAATCGCGATGGCATTTGATGAATGCCCTTCCAGTGTAAGTGACAGAGATTATATGGAGAACTCTGTTGATCGTACGACCAGATGGTTGGTACGGTGTAAGAAGGAGATGGAGAGACTGAACAGTCTCCCGGATACTATTAACAAGCATCAGCTGTTATTTGGAATTAATCAGGGTGGAGTTTATGAAGACATTCGTGTTCGTCATGCAGATGAGATTTCCAAACTGGATCTGGATGGATATGCAATCGGTGGACTGGCAGTTGGTGAGACTCATGAAGAGATGTATCACATCCTTGACGTAGTTGTCCCTCATTTGCCGGAAAACAAACCTACTTATCTGATGGGTGTCGGAACACCGGCGAATATTCTGGAAGCAGTAGACCGTGGTGTGGATTTCTTTGATTGTGTTTATCCGAGCCGTAATGGTCGTCATGGGCATGTTTACACGAACCATGGAAAGATGAATCTCTTCAATGCCAAATATGAGCTGGATACCAGACCAATCGAAGAAGGTTGTCAGTGCCCGGTATGCAGACATTATTCAAGAGCTTATATCAGACATCTGTTAAAAGCAAAAGAGATGCTTGGAATGCGTCTTTGTGTTCTTCATAACCTGTATTTCTATAATACGATGATGGAAGAAATCAGAGAGGCAATTGAACAAGGAAGATACAAGCAGTATAAAGAAGAAAAACTGGCAGGTATGGCCGCGGGTGAATCATAAAAAAGTATAAATTATCAAAAAGTTATTGATGAAACAGGCAGAATTGTGTATGATAGCAATAGTGTTTAAATGAGATTTAGGAGGAAGATTTATGTACGCATCATTATTAGCACAGAGCTCAACGAGCTGGGTAACACTTATTATTATATATGTAGTCCTTTTCGGTGGATTTTATTTTGTATTTATGAGACCACAGAAAAAAGAACAGCAGAGAGTTCAGAACATGGTAGCAGAGATGGAAGTAGGCGATACAGTACTTACAACCAGCGGATTCTATGGTGTGATCATCGATATTCAGGATGATGATGTTATCGTAGAGTTCGGTAGCAATAAGAACTGTCGTATTCCGATGCAGAAAGCTGCAATTGCTCAGGTAGAGAAGTTATCAGCAGAATAAGAACAAGAGTATCATAATGAACGAAGAGCTTTACATGGGAGACTGTGTAAAGCTTTTTCTATGTATTTCTTTTGATAAAAAATATACGATAACCGAAAGATTGTATTTGAATAAATACAAAAATGACTAAATTGTACAAAAACAGATACAAAATAACGGGCGTAATTTAAGGGATTGCACAAAATCAGATACAATGGTTTTTGTTTTTTAATACGCTTGATATTTTCATAACGTGATGGTATACTAACCGCGAAAACAAAAAAATTACAATAAATTTACAAGAAAGGGGCAAACTACAATGGCACAGTTTGAACAATGGAATGGTTTTGCTGGTAAGATCTGGAAAGACGAGATCAACGTACGTGATTTCATCCAGAACAACTACACTCCTTATGATGGAGATGAGTCTTTCCTGGCAGGTCCTACAGATGCAACTAACACATTATGGGGAAAACTTCAGGAGTTACAGAAAGAAGAGCGTGCAAAAGGAGGAGTCCTTGAGTGCGAGACAGAAGTTGTATCAGGACTTACAGCTTACGGACCAGGATATATTGATGAGGAGACAAAAGACCTTGAGAAGGTTGTTGGTCTTCAGACAGACAAACCACTGAAGAGAGCATTCATGCCATATGGTGGAATCAAGATGGCAGAGCAGGCTGCATCTAACTATGGTTACGAAGTAAATCCTGAATTACACAAGATTTTTACAGAGTATCATAAGACACACAACCAGGGAGTATTCGATATCTACACACCTGAGATGATGAAAGCACGTCACTGCAAAGTTATTACAGGACTTCCGGATACTTATGGACGTGGACGTATCGTAGGCGATTATCGTCGAGTTGCTCTTTACGGTATAGATTATCTGATGGCAGAGAAGAAGAAAGACTTTGCTAATACTCAGAAACATGGTATGAGAGATGAGGATTTCCGTCTTCGTGAAGAGATCACAGATCAGTACAATGCATTAAAGGCTATGAAAGAAATGGCTAAAGCTTACGGCTTTGATATTTCTCAGCCAGCTAAAGATGCAAGAGAAGCTTGCCAGTGGTTATACTTTGGATATCTTGCAGCAATCAAGACACAGAACGGTGCTGCAATGTCTGTAGGTCGTGTATCTACATTCCTTGATATCTATATTGAGAAAGATATGAAAGAAGGAAAATTAACAGAGTCAGAGGCTCAGGAGTTAATTGACCATATGGTTATGAAGTTCCGTATGGTTAAATTCGCTCGTATTCCTTCATACAACGAATTATTCTCAGGAGACCCTACATGGGCAACACTTGAGGTTGGTGGACTTGGACAGGATGGACGTTCAATGGTAACAAAGAACGATTTCCGTTTCCTTCATACATTACAGAACATGGGACCTTCTCCAGAGCCGAACTTAACAGTTCTGTACTCTAAGAGACTTCCAGAAGCATTCAGAAAATATGCTGCATTGATTTCTGTAGAGACAAGCTCAATCCAGTATGAGAACGATGATGTTATGCGTCCGGTATGGG
>ERZ773103.1056-NODE-1056-length-30575-cov-23.278473_pt1 | contig 30575 bp, 29 predicted proteins | sample MGYA00511118_ERZ773103 | MGnify/ENA primary metagenome ERZ773103 (study PRJEB29015, sample SAMEA2737821) | human gut metagenome | biome: human gut; feature: human-associated habitat; material: faeces | place: China | collected 2012 ... | reverse complement strand
CTTAGCAGCTGCCGCACCTCGCTCGCCGTATCGGCACTTAGAATTATGCGGTATTACCTTGAACAAAACGAACTGAACCGCAAACGCCATGCCAGGGGCGGGGAGAGACGCCCGCCCCTGGTTTTGCTTTTATCAGATTTTGAAAGGCTCTGCCCCCAGCAGGGCAATGCCCACGCAGCTAAGGAGGGCGAGACCTATGAAAACAAAGAGTAAAGGCATGAGCTACGCCAAATGGGGCTACATATTTCTGGCACCGTTCTTTATCACCTTTTTCATCTTCCAGTTCTGGCCGCTGGCAACGACCATCTACTATTCCTTCTTTGAATATTTCCGCAGTGGCTTAAAGATCATCGGCCCCAACTTTGTAGGGCTGAAAAACTATGCGGCTATGATCCGGGAGGTACCGAAATACTTCAGCAATACCATGATCATGTGGCTGATGGGCTTTATCCCGCAGATCATTGTATCGTTGGTGCTGGCAGCGTGGTTTACCGATCTGCGGTTGAAGCTGCGGTTTCAGGGCTTCTTCAAGACGGTCATCTATATGCCAAACCTTATCATGGCATCGGCATTCGCCATGCTGTTCTTTACCCTGTTCTCAAACGCGGAGACAGGGCCGATCAACTCGATCCTGCTCAAGCTCGGCATCGTGGCCGAGCCGGTGCGCTGGCTTTCCAATGTCTGGACAGCGCGCGGTCTGGTTGGGCTGATGAACTTCCTGATGTGGTTCGGCAATACGACCATCATTCTGATGGCTGCCATCATGGGTGTGGACCCCGGCCTGTATGAGGCCGCCCAGTTGGACGGTGCATCCTCGACCACAATGTTCTGGCGCATCACGATTCCGCTGATCCGCCCGCTGCTTGTCTACACGCTGATCACCAGTCTCATCGGCGGCCTGCAGATGTTTGATGTGCCGCAGGTCCTGACCAACGGCAAGGGAGACCCGAACGGCTCGACCAACACCATTATCATGTACCTGAACCAGCATCTGTACAGCAAAAATTACGGCACAGCCGGTGCTATTTCGGTGCTGATGTTCCTGCTCTGTGCGGTGCTCTGCGTCATCATCTACTTTACCCTCACGCAGGAGGATGACGGCCTGACCCGTGAGCAGCGCAAGGCTGAGAAAGCCCGCATCAAGGCAGCCAAAGCGGCCGCTAAGCATCACTAAGGAAGGAGCGTGAACAGTATGCCGAACAAGACCCAAACCGCAGCCACCACTACCGCAAAGGCAAGCAAAATTCACGACCCTATGCTGACCCTGCAGCGTGCAGTGGCCTATATCGTGCTGTTTGTCCTCTGCTTTATCTGCCTGTTCTTCTTCTATGTGCTGATTGTCAACGCCACGCACAACAACTTTACCATCCAGCAGGGGTTTGACCCGCTGCCCCGCGGCAGCTTTGGCGTCAACTTCTTCAACACCACCCATGATGCCAATGTACCGATCCTGACCGGTCTGCGCAACAGCCTGATCGTGTCGGCTGCCTGCGCGGCGCTGTCGGTCTATTTCAGCGCACTGACGGCCTACGCCATCTATGCGTATGACTTCAAGCTGCGCAAGCTGGCATTCACCGTTATTCTGCTCATCATGACGATGCCGACTCAGGTTTCGGCACTGGGCTTTTTGAACCTGATGGACAAGATGAAGCTGACCAATACCCTTTGGCCGCTGATTTTGCCGAGCATCGCCGCGCCGACGGTGTTCTTCTTCATGAAGCAGTATATGGATTCGAGCCTGCCGCGCGACATTATTGACGCGGCGCGCATTGACGGCTCAGGAGAGTTCCATACCTTCAACACGGTCATTCTGCCGATCCTGAAGCCCGCTATGGCGGTACAGGCGATATTCAGCTTTGTGGGCGCGTGGAACAACTACTTTATCCCGGCGCTGATCATCAACGATGCCAAGTGGAAGACGGTGCCTATTCTGGTTGCACAGCTGCGCAGCGCGGACTTCTTGAAGTTCGATATGGGCAAGGTATATATGATGATCACCATTGCGATCCTGCCCGTGATGATCGTCTATCTGCTCCTCTCAAAATATATTGTGCGGGGCGTTGCATTGGGCAGTGTGAAAGGGTAAAATAACACTTACGGTGCAGTGCGCTTGCGCTGCACCTCTTTTGGTGTTTATACGCCCAAGCAGCATCAGAAGTTCCAGCGTCTTGAGCTGCAAAAAGCCGGGATCTTCATAGAACGCACTTTCGTAAAGCTCCCGGAATACATGCTCACAGCGCGGCCCCGCAGCGCCGACCATATACCATTTACAGCCCAGAAGATTTTGCTTCCATGCGGCAAAATCCACTGAAAACGCAGGTGCGTTCTGCTTTATCCAATTTCCCGCGGCGGCCGGTTTGATCTCCAGACAGATTCCCTCGTAGTAGCCCAGCGGAAAGTAGGACGCCGAACTGCTTCCGTGAAAGCCATCGTAGCAACTGACCGCCATGTCGCCCGGCTTCAGAAGAACACGATCCCGCATGGAAAAGCTGGTTTCAAACCGTCCGTTCACGCAGAAATTGACTTCCAGCCTCCCGATCTGTGTCCGAATTTCTGTGTACGCCTCCATTTCCAGCCGCAGCAGCATGATTCCCACGCCGTCAAACAGCCGGTAGTAGTGGATTTCTCCGTTACCATCCGCATATTCAAAGCCATCTATTTGTCCGGGGAAGCCGGAAACCACGCCCGTTTTGTCATGAAAAAAGATGTCAATCATATTGTTTATACCAAAATTCTCATGATCATTTTCTCCTTAACGGTTTCTGCGGTATCTAGCCTCGTCCCGGTATTCGGGATGGTCGTTTAAGTATGGGTCTTTATCGCCGCAGATGGTATAGTCACACTTGCAGCCGTCCACGCAGGTGCCCTTCCGCACCAAGCGGGCGTGAAGCAGTTCCATGGAGGCAAAGTCCACATTGCACAAGGCAGGCATAATGTCCGTCAAACCGTGCTTTACGGCAAACTCCGCCGCCGGGCAGGCGGTAAATTCGTAATAGATGGGTTTGTCCTTGTCGTAGGGCGCAACGTGCATCTCGTAATCGTGCCACCTGCTGCACTGCTTTTCGGCGTTCTGAAATGCCCAATACATCAGTCTCTTAAAAAACGGCTTGTTGCAGTCCACGAATCTGGAGAGCTTGCGGAAAGCAGGCAGGATCAGATTTTCCTCGATTTCCTCGATCTCCCGAAATGAAACAACATCCCGGCACACGGCATAACAGCTCATAATGGCGATGCAGTCGTAGGTGCCGCCCGCGCCGTTGTGGAAGTTTTTGCTGCCGCCGAGGTCGGTGCGCCAGTCCGAGAGAAATTCTACATACTGCAGCTGCACCCGTTCCCAAACGGCCTCCCGCTCCGTTTCCGGGTAATGCAGGGCGATTTTCGCCTGTATCTCCTTTTTACACGCCCCGGAATACAGCACATGGCAGCTGCGGTCAAATTGTAGTTTGCTGTCTTTCATACCTTTTCCTTTTGCAGGCTGCACCGATGTGCCGCCTGTCCGAATTCAAAGTATTTCAATGCTACTCCGCCTCATACTCGTTTCTTTTGGTACCCGCAGTCGCAGTAAGGGCCGCCGGAGGCAAGGGTATACTGCCGCACAAAGTTCGTCACGCCGCCCGCTTCGCTCATGGCGTAGTCCAAATGGCACATGGCGGGCGTCAGGTCATAAAGCCCCAGTTCCTGCATCAGCGTGCAGATGCCGCATTTCGTGAAGCGCCCCTCATAACCGCTGCCGTCGGGATACTCGTAAAAGTCCATATTCCACGAGTAGGGGTTGCGGTCAGCCGCCTTCCGGGCGGCAGTGGCTTTCATTCCGGCAATATCCTTGGGCGTGAACTTCGACTTTCCGCTTTGGCGGCAAAACCACTTCATCAGCGGCGTCATCTGCGCGTTCTCATAGTATACCGTTAGTGACTCCGTATCCGGCCGCCTCGGCATACAGAGAACGAACGCCCCCAGCATGGCGCAGCCAATGATGTTCATGCTGAACCGATCACCTTTTTCAAATTCAGGCAGCTTTGCGATGATCTCTTTGTACTTCAGTTTTGCGGTCTTTCGGATTGCTTTTGCGGTTTTAGCATCATAACCAAACACCTCTGTCAGTTGCTTTTCAAATGACTTTGCAAACACTGCCCACATTGCCATGGGCATTCCATTCCGGCGCATCTCACTTCTCTCCTTTCCATTCCGCAAGAGTCCGGCACATCCGTTTCTCGATGTCTATCCGGGTCTGGCGGCATTCCTTGGGATATTTCTTCGCCGCCTGAAACGCCAACTTCACAAACAGACCGGAGCCAACCGGCAGCATGGTTTTCAGCATCCCCTCCGGAAAGACAAAGTGGGTGCCGTGAGCATAAACCATTGTTTCAATCTCGCATTCATGCGGCTTTTCCGCAAGGCGCTTTTCCATACGGCGGATATACTTTGCGGTATCCCACAGCGCATCGTCCTCCGCGCCGATCAGCAGCAGCTTTCCCCGGATGTTTTCAACAGGAATATATTCTTCCGGCTCGATCGGATGCGCCGCCTCGGAATCGTCAAACAGCTTGCGGGAGTTGACCATATCGCCGGTGCGCTTGCTCTCTGCGGCGATGCAGTGCCAATAGTCGGGATGCTGATAGCAAAACGGCATATAGGGCAGCGGCTTGCCCCGGTAGGAAAACAGCGACTCGCCCTCGACCGGCCATTCCTTGCAGCCGTCCCTTTTGCCCTGCATGAAACCCTGCCACACAAAATCGCTGGGCGTCATGGCAATGGTCAGGGTAAGATCCGGGAACATGGCAGCCGCTGTCAGCGCGAGCGTTCCCGTAGTCGATGCACCGGCAATGCCAATTTTATGGTTGCCGTTTGCTTTCAGCCACGAAATGGCCGTCTCCACGCGCTCCAGCGGATAATTGTGATGGCCGTAATCCTTTTTCGCAGGCGACATGGTGAGCACATTTACGCCCCGCCCGCAGAGCCATTTCACGGCTGAACGCGCAAGCCAATCCTCCGGATCGTCACCAATCATCGCAATGACCGCGCAGTCCGATCCGCCGGCACACGCCCAGTACGCGCCGTAAAAGCCGGCGGTCTCCACATCAAAGTGCTGATGTTTCATTGCTTTTCCCTCTAAATTTGATTTTTACGATCTGCATTCTCATCATCCCATCGCCGACCCGGGCAAGGAAGCGGAAAAAGCCGCTGACTGACGGGCCTTTCAGATCGTTGTAGCCCAGCATATAGCCCCGGCTGGCGATATGCAGGCGACTGTCCCATGCACCGATCTCGCGCTTGGCGTCCGAAACGGCAAAGTACACGCCGACATCCTTGATTTCCGCATCCTTCAGCCATGTTTTCAGCATCAGCTTTACTGCCTTTTCGTTGGCGGCGTCAAACACAAGTACGCCGCCTTGAAAGGCGTCTGCCATAGCACGTACCAGTGTTTTTACCTGCTCCTTTAGGAAATAGTAGAACACTCCCGCCGCAAAAAGACCGCGCCGCCGGAGGCGTCGATTCTCTCAAACCACGCTGTGTCGTTCAGGTCGCAGGGGATGTTCGTTTCCCGATTTCCGGCGGGAAGCAGCTGATTCCGCACCGCGATGACATCCGGAAAGTCCAGATTGTAGATTTTGCAGTGTCCGTTGTCGCAGGCGCGGCCGGTGCAGTCCAGCCCACAGCCGAGGTTTACCACTGCTGCCGTGGGGTGCGTTTTCAGATAATCCCGCACCTCGTAGGCAAGGTCGTTCTGCCGCATGGCAACCTCAAGGAAGCCGAAGCGCTGCATCAAATTGCGGGATTTTTTCTCCAAGGCGGAAAAATCATAGTCGACCGCGTTTACCAGCCGCCGCGCCGCCTCATCCCGGTACAAATTGGGGTACAGCTCGGAGCACATTTTCCGTGCGTACAGCGGAATGATCAGCGTCTCCTGCACCGTGTTCTTTTCAATTTTATAGCGCACAGTCATCCTCCTTTATCGCCCCACAGCCTGAAGATACCCGGCCCTCGCCACTTCCTCCGTGTCGTCTGATTCATCGTAGGCGTCGTAGGGCGCGGTGGGGTCGGGAACTCGCTTTTTGAACGGTGAGCAAAGCTTATCCTTATGGGCAAAGGCGAACTCGAAGTTGTCCGTCCAGCCGGTGTGACCGGTGAGAAACAGCGGGCGTAATCCGCGGCTTTGCAGCTTCTGCTCCAGCGCCGCCAGCGACTTTACCGCCAGTTTGTTGCTTTCTGCCAGAGAGGAAATGAAACTGTAGCCGCCGTCCGCGCCGAACCAGATAGTGTCGCCGGTGAAGAGATATTTGTCGTCAATGAGATAGACCATATGCCCCCATGTATGGCCGGGAACAAGGAAACACTCGATTTTGATGCCGTCAATCTCGAAAGTTTCGCCGTCATGCAGCAGCACCTTTTCGTTGTTAATTGTGACCTGCGGCAATTTATAGAGATGATATATGACTTTTCGCCGCACCTCGCCGGTGAGATACCGATTTTCAATCTCGCCGATATAGAGCTTTGCGCTCCGGAACAAACCGGGGCTGTCTGCCTCCACCGCGCCCACGTGGTCGGTGTCCTGATGAGTGATGAGGATGTGCCGGATGGACTGCGGGTCGATGCCCAGCCAGCCCATTTTTTCTGCCAGCCGGTCGTAGTTGTACCCGGCATCGATCATGATGGTGGTGTCGCCCTTGCGGTAGAAGAAGATGTTCGCCACCCATTCCCGCACGCAGGCCACGCGCTCATCCAACCAGCCGGTGTTCAGCGGCTTGAAGATTTCCTTGCCGCGGTACATCTTGCTCATTTCTCTTTTCTGAAATTCGGTCGCTTTCTTTGACATCGGTATTTCCCCCTTACAGCAGCAGTCCGATTCCCGCAAGGAGCAGGGAAATCACGGCCATTCCCAGTGTTCCGAACAGCCATTTCTTCTGCTTGTCTGCTTTCGAGATGTACGGCATCAGATCCTCTGTCCCCGGTATTACCCACGCCTTGGTGTGTCCGACCCAATAGCCGTCGATGCCAAGCCGGTCGATGAGATTCATCACAGACAGGATTACAAAGCACTGCCAGAAACCGCCCCAAAATGTCTGCACACCGTTGATGGCATACACGCAAATCAGCACATAAGCAAGATATCCCGGAACGCAGATCAGCTTAAAGCGCAGCGAGTTTTGCTTGATCTTTTCCTTTGTGGTCAGACCCAGCGCGACGCACCGTTCCTGTACCTTCGAGTCATACAAATGCGCCATGCCGACAGCGCCCTTGTGGATGCCGATGGCGCACACCAAGACCAGCAGCGCCCCCAGCCCCAGTCCTTCCAGAATCGCTTGCAGCAGCATTCCTTATTCCTCCCGCTTCTGTCCTGTCACGCAGAGCCAGCCCATTTTGTTTTTATGGATCTGAACATTGCAGAATCCGGCGTTTTCCAGAAATGTTTTCAGCTCATCGCCGCTGTATATGGTCATACCGTCGATGATCTCCGTCCACTTCTCATCCTTGTCCGTGTCGCCACTGCTCTCGTTGCAGATGAGAAAGGTTCCGCCGGGCTTCAGGACCCGATAAACCTCCCGAAAACACTGCGGCAGATTCGGCCAGAAGTAGACCGTTTCAAAAGCGGTCACGGCGTCAAACCAGTCCGAGGCAAAAATAATCCGCTCTACGCTGCCCTGCCATATGGCGCAGCGTCCACTACCGATTGCCGCTGCGTTGTGCCTGCGTGCCTTTTCCACGCTGACGGGCGAATAATCGACGCCCTTCACCACACCCTGCGGGCATTTTTTCAGCAGCTTCCGGATATTGGCCCCGCCGCCGCAGCCGCAGTCCAGCACCTTGGCATTTGATGAAAGCGGCAAGAACTTCATGCCCCAATCTGCAAGGGGCGCATGGAACAGATTCATCATGTTCAGCATGACTTTCCCACCAAAGCCGGTAGGCTTGCGGGTGTTTTCGAAAAACGACATCCTTCGTCACTCCTTTTCCAGAACGATGATCTTATTGGAAATATTCCGCACGGCGGGCAGCCTGTCCAGCAGCTTGTAAATTGGCGCAAACGCCGCCATACCCTCGGTTAAGCTGTGTTCCTCCACAAACCGAAAATCCGGCAGCAGTTCGGCAAGTGCTTTCCCATTCTTGATTCCCCAGTTGAATTTTGCGTTGCTTGCGTCAATGGATTTTTCCTTGAAGTGCCGCACCATCGTAGGATTCATGGTTTCCACAAATATAGTAGCTTGGGAAAAGCGGCTGGAAATCACTGCGAAAATTTGTTGCACATCTTTTGCGTTCAGATACATGGTCAGCCCTTCAATGAGAATCAGCACCGGCACATTCTGCTCGCTGATTTCTCCGCCCCAATCTTCCATGGCGGACATGGCAATCTGCGAAATCGTGCCGCTTTCCGGCAGAAGCTTTTCCCGCACCGCCATCGTTTCCGGCAGGTCGAGGTTATACCAATGCGCATAACCCGACATCCGATAGCAGCGGGTATCCAGCCCGCAGGCGATATTGACGACCACCGCACCTGAATGCGCCGCAAGCCACGATTTTGTCAGTTTATCCAGCACAATGGTGCGGGCAATGACGCCGCTTCGCATGGCCGTATCCTTGTCCGCAAGGGTAAAATCGTAGTCCAGCTTTTCGATGAGTTCTTCCGCTTTTGCGTCGTGGATCGCACCTCTGCCGCTGCTCTCTTTCGCCCTTGCATAAACGGTTTGCAGCATGGTCTCTGGCACGCCGGAGAGTTTGATCTTTTCTCTCATATCATCTTTCCTCCGCTTGCATAGTCAGAAATTTTTCCGCATACCGGCAGAATTTTTCCGGGTGTACCATCACCAGTTCCGCATGGGCCATCTTGGGGATGCCATGGATGCGCGCCTTAGGAAAATAGCGCTTGATGAACCGGATATTCCGCCTGCGATCCTTCTTTTCGTCGTCACCGTACCAGTAGGTGATTTTCGCACCGATTTTAGCGGAGCGCTTCGGAAGCGCATAGTTGTTGGCGGACCAGAATACATTGCAGATCGTCCGATCGGAAAAGGTTTTGAGATAGGCTTCCATGGCGTCGTACTCCTTTTTGAGGTCGTGCCCTGCGGGGGTGAACCGTTCCGGCGGAAAAGCCGCTTCCAGAACCTTTCGGCTGTTTGCCGCCATTTTGAAGGACAGCACATCCCGAGCCAGCAGCAGCTTTCGCACTAAGAAGGGCAGCTGATAGGGCGTGATCCCGCCGTCGATGATGGCCCGGTCGATGGGCATTTCCCCCAATGCCAGCATACGGGTCAGACAGGCACCGCCCATGGAGCAGCCATAGGCCCCACCCAGACGGGAGACGCCGTGGCTCTTCAAATAGGAGATCACCTCGTCCACGGTCTGCTCGACTGAGGTGAAATCCCCGGGGTACTCCGGCTGATGGCCGTCATACACCACCTGAAAAACATGCCATCTCTGAGAAAGCAGCGTGATCGTGTCGGCAAAAGCCCATACAGGCTCTGCCGTGCAGGGGAAAAACAGCAGCGTCCGCTCCTGCGCCTGCCCGTGTTCCAATATCTGCATGGCTCACCCCTCCGATTTCACGCACTCTGCGTAAGCCAGCGGGAACGAGGCTTTCAGCACGGTGCTTTTCTGCACCGTCCAGCCGTTTTCCCTAAGAAATGCCAGATATTCGTGGCTTGTCCACTTGCTGTGCAGCGGAAAGCCTGCCAGCTTCATAAAAAATGCTTTGACCTTTCCAAAGAAAGCGTTATCTGCGTGGGTAAAGGTCGGCGCAACCAACACGCCGTCGTCCTTCAGCACGCGACGAATTTCAGAGAGGGCTTTCTCCGGTTCCGGTACAATGTGCAGCGCATTGACCACGATCACCACATCGAAGGACTGGTCAGCATAGGGCAGATGGAACATATCCTGCACCGAAAAATAGAGTTTCGCAGATTTTACGCCCTGTTTTGCCTGCTCGATCATCTTTTGGGATGCGTCGGTAGCTTCAATATGGTCAGCAGAGCGAACGATATGTTTGGCAATCAGCCCTGTGCCGGTCGCCAGCTCCAGCACGGTTTTTTGCCGCACCACAGGGCGCAGCAGTTCGTACAGCCGCTCGTAAGCCGCTGCATCCTTGCGCATGAAACGGTCGTACCGCCCGGCGTTTTTGTCCCAGAAATTTTGACTGTTTCTCATGATTTCGTCCTCACAACGAGATGTTAAATTTCTCTATCTCCTATAGATGGTGCGAATAAGTTAGAATTGGCTAACTATATCCCTTTTGAAAAGCCGCATCACTGCGGCCTTTCCGCTTATGCAAATAGCTCCCGGCAGGCACCCCGCACCAGTGTTTCCAGCACCTGCGGATAGAGCACCCCAATCTGTTCCTGATGGGAGACTGTTAAAATTAAGCCCCGCACTGTGGCGGCAGCCAGCGCCATACTGCCCTTGGGCTGCAAGCCGCCCAACTCCAGCAGGGTACGGATGTGCGTCTCGTCATCGTGGTAGTGGGCGGTTTTCACTTCCTCCGGCAGGCGGTGCAGAAGAAAATCTGCGTCATTTTCGATGAACACAAAGGCTTTTGTCTTGGAGAGCCAACGGCAGGCCGCTAAAATCGCCGCTGCCGCGCGTTCGGCAGGAAGCAGAGTTGCGTTCTCTTGCAAGGACTTCTGCGCTGCCGCGAAGCACTCGGTATGGATGTCCTCCAGTACAGCGAAAAACAGCAGTTCCTTGGATTCAAAGAATTTGTAAAATGACCCCTTGGAAATCCCAACGGCCTCCGTCAGCTGCTCCACAGAGGTTTTCCGCATCCCGATGGTAATGCCGCAGCGTCGGGCCGCTCGGATCAGGTCATTGCGGATTTGTTCATTCTGCTCGTCTGTAAAAGCCACTGCGCACGCTCCTTGAATTTATGACCGTATTTATCATTCTGGTCAAATTGTAGCACGATTCGAATCTGTTGTCAACGGCGCCGTTTTGCTTTCCATCTCAAACGGCGCAACAGCACCTTTTCCAGTCAAGATTTTCGGATGAATCATAGGTGATTCACTCTTGGGCTATTGGCAGGATTCAAGGAGAATTTCGCTTTTGTGGGCAAGGTGAATCAACGGTAGATTCTATCTGGGAAATATACGACTTTGTACGCGCATCGGGATGGGGTGCTATTGTTTCTTAGAGGAACGTGTTTTGCAAGCATAGCGTTTGGATATCCACAACGCATTTTTGGGGTGAACCCCAACCCCCCCGCAGTTGAAAAATGTTGCGATTTTTTCAATTATAGCCGCTTTCCATAGACAGGCTGGGAAGTTGCATGGTATCCTGAACTTGCAGAGATTCTCTGCACAACACCTTTACAACTGAATACACAGCATAACAGGTACTTTCCTCTCCCGGTGGGGCGCGCAGCACGGTCACGGCAGACCATAACCCACGGCTGGGGAGAGTTCACAATGATACTCCTGCTGCCCCACGCGTCAGATGGGGTGACTGAGTTAGGATTGTAAGAAGTAAGATCCTAACAAGGTCAGTGAATGGCTGTTTGTCAGCAGCCTGCCTGTTATGTTCCCACTGTCTGGGGGCAAGCGGCAAATAAGACATTTTCCCAAGCACTTATTTTGATGCACACGGTCTTTTTATTATATTTATTTATCCGTGTGATTGACGCTATCATGCGTATTATTTGATTTTTATTGAATTTCCATCAAGATTTGCGGGGAAAGTGTACCCTTACACCAGAACAGAAAATAGATAAGAGGCCCGGAGGGCTTTACCAAAATCGGTAAAGCCCTCCGGGCCTCTTTTTTCTTCCCGGAAGGTGTATTCAAAAGGGTTACACGAAACAACAAAAAAGGAGATGAGCAAATGGCAAAAAGAAGTGTTCATTATGCCCGCGGACCTCCAGAGTGAATCAGAACTGATTCACTCTCTTGGATCAAAACCGAAAAAGTGAATCAAACCTGATTCACTCGCATACCGTGCCCAAACGCGCCCTGTGTGGGGCGGTTGCAGCACATCGCACACGGATACCGGCTGCGAAAGAAAACCACCGTTTGAGGCGTTTTTGGGGCTGTGGGGCGGCGCGAGCCGTACAACTTAACACTAGAGAGTAAAACTTACTACACGCAAAATTACGATACTATGAGATAATAGATGTATACCAAACAAGAAAGGATGATGCAAATGACTTTTACAAAACTTCCGAAAGCAATCACTGCAGAAGAACTGCTCTCCACACCGCTACCGCCCGTAAAGTGGATTATCCCCGGCTTACTTCCCGCTGGTCTTGCTTTATTTGCCGGTCCCAGCAAAGCAGGCAAAAGCTGGCTGACACTGTGGCTTTGTCTGCAGGTCGCACAGGGTAAGCCGGTGTGGGGGCGAGAAATTGAGTCGCGCACGGTGCTGTATCTCTCGTTGGAGGACACGCTCAACCGCCTGCAAGACCGCCTGTTCCGACTTGTGGGCAGCGAGGATACGCCAGAAAAGCTGATTCTGCAAACCGAATGTCCGAGCATTGGACAAGGCTTGGAGGAGCAGATTGTCAGCTTTCTTTACAACCATTCGGATACCGGGCTGGTAGTCATTGACACCTTGCAGAAAGTGCGCTCCTGCGACCAAAGCGGCAGTATGTACGCCAGCGACTACAAGGACGTCAGTGCGCTGAAATCCCTTGCAGACAAGTACGGCATCTGCATTCTGTTGATTCATCATCTGCGTAAACAGGCTGCGTCTGACCCCTTCGACCAGATTTCCGGCTCCAATGGTCTGATGGGCGCAGCGGACACCACATGGGTCATGCAGCGCAAGCGAACGAGCAAGAATGCTGACATTATCCTGACCGGGCGCGATTTGGACAGGCGAACGCTGTATTTGCATGAGGAAAACTGCATTTGGCTGTTGGACGAGGAGGAAACCACCGAGGAGCAGCGGCTGAAGGCCGTGCCGGAATACCTTTGGAAAGTTGCGGAGTACGTCGAGCAAGCCGGAAAGTGGCAGGGGACAGCTACCGAGTTGTTATCTGCAGCTGGTGTTGACGGCGTTTTGCCCCATATGCTTACCCGAAAAATCGTGGAACACTTTGACACGGTATTTGTACCAAAAGGTATCCACTATGAAACTCATCGCACATCGCAGACGCGCTTGCTGAAGTTTTCCCCTTCTGAAAATGACGCTGATGACGCTAATGACGCTGATATTGACATAACGCAACTATCCGGCTGGGATATCTCAAAAATAGCGTCACAAGCGTCATTAGCGTCATCAGCCAAGCCTTGGCGCGGAAAATATGGGGCGTAACCTCGTGGAAAACACCTTAAGTGATACAAATATAAGCGTAGACACGACGATTTGTGTGATTGCCAAGAGTGACGCTGCTTTTGAAATGCCGAAAAAAGAAAAATGACGCTAAAATCGGCAATGACGCTGATTTGATTTACTAGCAAGGAGGTATAATGGCTTACATCAAGAAAAAATCTGAACGAAAATACAAAATCACCGTCTGCAACGGCTATAAGGTCAATGGGCAGAAACGGATGAAAGCGCAGACCATCGCTGTGCCATCATCCGTGCCAAAGCGCGGCATACAGCAGTATGTCATGGCTGAGGCGGAGCGCATCGAGAAGAAGTTCAAGTATGGCGTAGAAGAAAGCGACCAGACCCACTTTGAACAGTACGCCGAAAATTGGCTCAAACGGCAGGAACCGTTCTTTAAGGCTACGACATACGCAGGGTACAAACGCAATCTGGATATTGTTTACCCGCTGATTGGCGGTATTCCGCTTGCAAAACTGTTGCCCATGACGCTTGAAGAAATGTGCGAGGAACTGCGCAAGCGCCCGGGACGGGGCGGGAAATGCATCAAGGAAACAACGGTACAAAAGTACCTCGAAACAGTTTCCTCGGTACTGGAGGATGCCAAGAAAAATGACATCATTCCATTCAATCCGGCGCACCGTGTCCGCAAGAAGCATTTTGAGAAGGAGGTGCAGCATATTCCGCAGAAGTATGAAATGAGAAAACTGATGCGGGCGATTCAGAACGAACCGATTCTGTATCGCGCCTATTATACCTTGGCAATTACGACCGGATTGCGGCGTGGAGAACTGTGCGCCCTGCAATGGCGGGACATAACCGGTGCTTGTGAACTGACCGTCCGCCGTTCCCGCAGCTGCGCATCCGGGCAGATTGTTGAGAGCGACACCAAGAGCCATCGGGAACGGATCGTAACGATTCCCATGGGGATATGGGAACTTCTGATGGCGCTGCGACAGCAGCAGGTGCTGCATAGCGGCGTTCCGGATAGAGAGCAGCCGATTTTTACTGACCCCGACGGTCATGTGCCGCACCCGGATTCTTTTACACGGCATCTGCGCAAGCTATATAAAAAGTGTGGGCTATCGGAAGATTATCACCTGCATACCCTGCGGCATTTCTACGCAACCTATCTGCTGCAGGAAGGCACCAGTAAACAGGTGGCGGCATCCCTGCTGGGTCATGCGGATACGGCATTTTTGGAGCGCACCTACTGTCACCCGCAGGACGTGGCGAAACAGCAGGCCGCAAAGCTGATGCAAGATTTGCTGAACAACCAAAATCCGTGCTATGTTGCATTTATGAAAAATAAGAATAGAAAAGCCAAGAAAGCAGGCTAAATAACCAGCGGCACCGTCAGAGATGGCGGTGCCGTTTTTGTCAGTAATAGGTAGAATTTTGGGCGAAAGATTGTTGGGTGTGGTGATAGCTTTCTGTCGCAGTTGTCGGTATGCTTTGTAGTACCGCAGGTCAATAAAATAACACTAAGGAGCGTGCAAAATATGGCGTCTATCAGAAAGCGCGGCAGCAACAGCTATTTGATTGTGGTATCTCGTGGGTATGACTACGAGGGCAACAGGCTGAAATCGGTGCAGAAAACCGTCAAGCCACCCAAGGAGTACACACTCAAACAGGCAGAGAAATGGGTAAAGGAACAAGCGATTCTATTTGAACGAGAGGTTCAACATACGCCCGAACCCATCAACCGCAGCATTACGCTGGCAAAGTACACCGAACATTGGATTGCCGATGTAGGCCCCAACAAGGTGGCTAAATCCACGTTCTGCCGTGACCTACAGGATATTCGGCGAATCCTGCCGGTGCTTGGCAATTTTAAGCTGACCGATTTGCGCAAAGAAGTTATCCGCGATTTCTACGAGCAAATGCGCCACGCCCCGCGCCTTGATGGCAGAGGAAATCTATCCGAGAAGTCGGTCGAAGGCTTACACAACACGCTGTGCGGCATCCTGTCGGCGGCCGTGGACGAGGGATACCTGACACATAACCCTGCATGGCGGTGCTACAAGCCGAAAGGACAAAAGAAAGAACGCCCGGTTGCAGACGAAGAAACTGTACAAAAATTGATAACCGCCTTTGAGGGGCAAAGCCTGAAATACGAAACCTACTACAAATTGGTGCTTGCCACTGGATTGCGGCGCGGCGAAGCCTGTGGGCTGAAATGGAGCGACATTAACTGGAAAAAACGGACGATTCATGTACAACGCGGGGTGGTCAAACTTAGTCACCAAGAATCAATTACAAAAGACCCTAAGACGACCAGCGGTGATAGAATGGTATATCTGAGCAAGGAAATGTGCCAGCTGTTGAAAGCGTGGCGGAAAGAGTGCGAGTGGGATAGGCAGCAGACGGCAAATGAAACTGTGGATGAGGATGACTACTTATTCCGCCAGCCTAACGGCAAGCCGATGAACCCTTGCACATTCACTTACAGATTCAAGCTGATTTTGAAAGCCAACAACTTGCCGCTGGATTTGAATGTGCATAGCTTACGGCATACGAATGCCAGCCTGCTGATTGCGCAGGGGGTTGACGTCCGCACGGTGGCTAGTCTATTGGGCCACGCACAGGCCAGCACTACGCTGGATATTTACGCTCACGCATTTGACAAGAACAAACGCAAAGCGCAAGAAAAACTTGGAAAGGCGATTGGATTATGAGAAACACCAAAAAGATTAAGCTGACCCGTGCCAACAAAATTATTCTAATAAGTGCGCTTGGCGATTACTACTACCAGCAGAGAGTCGTAAACACAGGTTGGCGTGAAACAGGTTATCTGATACTGAAAGTGGATTCTCTCCCAGTCGGTAAAAAATCAGTTTTCACCATTGAGGAAATCCATCTAGCAAGAACAGCCGTAAACCAGCTGCGAAACAAGAAAATTCAACAGGGGCAGTACACAGACGCAACAGATGATATGCTGCTAAAATTATTCTAAAATCAAAATAACAAAAATCACCTTGCAAAGTACATTGCAAGGTGATTTTTTGGTGCGACCGGGAGGATTCGAACCTCTGGCCTTCCGGGTCGGAGCCGAACGCTCTATCCAGCTGAGCTACGATCGCTTATATATGAAAAACGCCGTTGCAGCGTATTTCAATCTTGTAAAGTAGTCAATTCCCAATAGTGGTCAATTCGTGGTCTGACTACCGTTGACCACCGCAATTTTGCGAACGCAAATAACGCTGTATCGAACAAAAACAGGCCTTAAACCTGCGATGTCGCAGTTGTCGGAGAACTACGACAGGGCATGTAATTTGATGATATATAGTAATTTCTTGTTGGTTCTGCACAGCTCTGCTACATCTATCGGCAGTGATATAAAACAATGTATCAACGATAAAAACTGACCGCCGGCAGAAAATATCACTGCCGGTGGTCAGTTGGTGGTCAACTCTTATGCCAAAAAATCATCTGCGAATACAGCACTCGTAAAAAAATCGTCTACACCACCTGCGGACTGGATTGTAGCAAACATCAAATCATCAGGGTCAATGTAGGTGAAGTCTAAAATATACCCGGCATCATACAAAAAACGTTAGCCCCGGACAAACATGAAATCCATAAAATCCAGAGAGCCTTTTCCAGTGTATACAAAACACAGGGCAGAGGTGCCGTTGTAGGTGAAATCACAGGTATAGGTCTGCCACTACGGGCATGGCCGGATTGGCACAGCTGTAAGGACGGTATTGTCAGACTTGCGGGTCAGCGTTCCGTTGCCATCGCCGCGCACACGGAAGGACATGGTATAGTTGCCGTTAAAGGCAAAATACTTGTAGCCGATAACTGTGCCATCCGTTATGCCGGTGATGAAGCGTTCACTGTCCTGATGCGTGATATACGGGCGCTTTGCCTTGGAAATGCCGTTCACAATATGGTCCATATCGCCGCGGTGCAGATTGCAGGCTATGGCGGCAGGGTACAGAGATACGGTATTGCTTGCAATAGAATGGCTTGCGGTACAGTGTTATTTCAGATGAACAATATCAGATTCTGCCTGAAATACACCGGAAAAGGCATCGTCCAGATGATGTTTCATTCGCTTCAAATCCTGTGTGGTTTCAGGGAAAAAGGGAATAATCACCCATGTGTGCATCATACCGTCCCGCAGATAAAGATTGCAGGGGTGCGAGGCTTTTTTTAACTTCTCATACAGCTTTACGCTGTCGTCCAAAAGAATTTCGGAAGTTGAGGCCCAGAGATAAATTGGCGCACAGCCAGTAAAATCTCCATAGTACGGTGCCAGCATTGGATTCTTGAGCTTACTTGCGTCATGGCTGTTCAGGTATACGTCAATAACTTCCTCGGAAAGATTCGCTACAATATTATCAACCGGTGCATTTTTTGTGTAACTCGGGAATACGGTATCAAACTGCACACAAGGGGAAATACAGATCGCTGCAGCAGGCTGCGGAAGGCCGGCCTGACGGATTTGCAGCAGCAATGCCAGCACAAGATTACCACCGGCGCTTTCCCCTAGCACGACAATATCTTTGGAAGCATATTTTTGAACCAGCTCTTTATATACGGTAAAGCAGTCCTCCGGTGCGGCAGGAAAGGGATGCTCCGGCGCCAGGCGATATTCAACTGCCAGTATATTATACTTGAGTTTGTCTGCAACGTAACCTGTAAAGGAGCGCCTTGTTTTCACACTGCCAACCACAAAGCCACCACCGTGAATATAGAGTATTATTTTGTCAGCCGGATTTTCCGGCTTTGTCAGCCACTCAACGGATACACCATTCACGGTGTCTGCCGTAATCAGTACGGACTTTGGTGCTTGTGCAAACTTATTCTGCTGCAACTCCGTTGCTCTTGCTGCAGGGTAATCTGCCGGATGCTGTGGGTCATACGTACGTTTTCCATGCTTTAGAGAAAGGTTTACAATACTGTGCATCAAACTCATAATGCAATTCTCCTGATTCAACATATTTCAGAACGTAGAACTTCCTGCCGTCAGCTCCTGTGCGGAGTGGCCCGGCATGATGAGGGTGGCCGTGCAGTTGGCAGGAACGTTGACTGTGTAGGTGATGCCATCGGCGGTCTTTTCCCAGCGGCTGGCAACGCGGCCATAAATGCTCAGATATTCCGCTTCGGCGTGGGTGAAATGCCCGCCCGGATGCGGGGCGATGGTAAAGTGATTCTCGCCGTCCACACGGATGCCGCACATGACGCGGAATAGCCAGTCGCAGACAGCACCCTTCGAGTAGTGGTTCAGTGATGCGGGCGCACCAGCGTGGCTTGACGGTCCGTGTCAAGGCTGTGCTTTTTGGTGGCCACAAGGTGTTGATAACCGTCCCGCACACGCTTGGCGGCTTCAGAAAATTCCCGTGCATCCTCGATGTGTCCCAGCAGCTTGGCAATTTTGGCCATGTGTTCTGTCAGGTACACGATGTAAGCGGTGCCTTCCTCTGGATGAGGGCAGACGAATTCCGAGATGGTAAATGCCTTGACGTCCTCCGGCTCGGCCCACTCGCCGTAGGACTGGCCATAGTTGGCGATATCCTTGCTATGGCGCGGTCCAACGCCGGTCGGTAGCGAGGTCATGTGCCATTTGCCCAGCGTGCCGATTTTAAAGCGGGTATAGCGGCACATGGCGGCGTAGTTTTCCTCGAGGATCCGGCGGTCACCGTAGGCGGCGTAAATGTCCCACGGAATCAGCACACCCGCATAGACTGCCTGCATGGAGGAGCTTTCCACCCTGCCGGAATCCCACAACAGGTTTTCGTGTTCGTCCCGGCAGACAATCCGGTACGCGGTCTGCCGCACCCCCCTCTGCACAGTTCCAGAACAGCTGCGGCTTTACAATATCCATGCCGATGGGATGTTTCAGATATTCAGTTTTTAAGCGAATTGCGTTCATGGTGTACCTCGTTTTCGTTCGACGTACAATCAATGACCGGCATATTTCCCTCAAAATGCAGGGGGAGCCAGACGTATTCTGCCAGGGATGTGTTTACTTTATTACATTGCCATGGCATTTTTCCCATTAAGGCGATTTCCCGCAGATGGAATAACCAGCGATGATCTTCCAGCGCTCTGAATCCCACGCGCAGCTTATCCCATATATCGGCAGTCATAACAAGGCTCGGAATCCAGCGATCCGCCAGTGTCAGGTAAAGCTCTGGATTTTGCGGGTGCTGTAAAATTGCTGAAATCTGACTGTTGCAGGATGCGCCACTGGGGTCATTACGGTGGGGATTCCCTAACAACTTGTATGGGCCCAGAGGAAAATCGCTGACTGCAACTTCACTGGGGTTCGGAATATATCCACTCATGCCGCTTGTCAACAGATAATGCTTTCCGTTGTGAACGAAATGCGTTACCCCCTCGCGTGTATACGGTGGTTTTAACCCGGTAAACATATCGGTGTGGGGTTCGGTAATGTCCAGAAAATCCGCAGTCAAAGCGGCCGCAAAAATACCGTTGTGGTCGTGCTCAAAAAAGATATATCCGTTTCCGGCTTCATCCTGCCACAGGTCAAAATCACCAACACGGACGCCGTAAGGATGTATACGGTCGCGGACAATCGTGTACGGACCCGTTATGGCATCGGCGGTCAGCACAACAAAATAGGCATCGTTTTCACTCAGTTTCAACCAGCAGACATACTTGCCTGTCTTTCGGCAATGCAGTATATGCGGTCTGTCAAGGGGCTTGCTTGGATGCAGGCTGGAATCCGGATTTTCGGTGTCGGGGGGAATTATCAGCCCCTCGCTTTTCCAGTCAATCAAATCGGTAGAGGAATAGCAGTTGATACCATATGTCCAAATCTTGCCATCTCCGGTTGTGTATGCTTTATTTTCACCGTACCAGTAATATATACCGTCCTCGTACAATAAACCGCCGCCGTGTGCCTGAATGACATTTCCATCTGTATCGAACATAGGTCCGCCGACATGGTATCCGGCTTGTTTCCGAGGGTAAACGGCAGTTTCAGCCTCGTTCATATGCGCACCTCATTTCTTGATGATTTTTTTCACGCCGTTCAGCGGGTGGCCGTTGGCCATCGCCAGCATACCCTCAGCGAGGTTAGCGGGGAAGGCACCACAGCTGGACAGAACCGCCGCACGCAGCGGAGCGTCCGCGCCGGACATAACCATCATTTTAAATGTCGGGTCGCTGTAGTCTGCCTTGCCGCCGAAGCTCTTGGCAATCGTAGCCTCGGTGCCCTTGAACATCTGCATCATAACGGCGGAAATATCCTTGAGCTCCATGGTGGAATGCTCCATCGTGAATGCACCCTTTTTCGGCTCAGGGTCGCTTTGCAGGGGGCTGCCGCAGAGCTTTTCAAACTCGGCATCAGTGGGCAGGCCCTGCAGTGTTTCGTACCAGCTCCCCTTCTGCCAGTCGGGGGCAGCAAGGCTTACCCCGTCCACGGCCAATGCAGCACGCAGACGAATATCCGCCACGGACGCGCCAACGCAGATCTCATAGCTACCCATCGGCACCTTCCAGCAACCGTCACACCAGACGGCAAAGCTGCGGTCGTTCAGTTCAAAGCGTACCGTTTGGCTCTCGCCGGGCTGCAGGCTGAGTTTGGCAAAGCCCTTTAATTCCTTGGCGGGGCGGTATAGACCATTTTTGGGCGGTGCAACGTACAGCTGTACGACCTCGGCACCGGCGGTGCTGCCGGTGTTGGTCACCGTGGCGGAAACGGTGCGCCCCTCGATTTTCAAATCGGAATAGGCAAACTGCGTGTAGCTTAACCCATAGCCGAACGGGAACCGCACCGCCTTGCCCGCGGTGTCGTAGTAGCGGTAGCCCGCATACAAGCCCTCTTTGTAGTGGGTGGTCTTTTTCCCGAAGGTGTCACGGCTGGGCACATCATCGTAGCAAAGCGGCCATGTTTCGGTCAGCTTTCCGCTGGGATTTGCCTTGCCGGTCAGCAGACTGGCGGCTGCCGCACCGCCCGCCTGACCGGGCAGACCCATGTACAAAACCGCCTTGACCTTATCCAGCCACGGCATTTCCACAGCACAACCGCAGAACAGCACCACCACGGTGTTGGGGTTGGCGGCGGCGACCGTTTCAATCAGACGGACGTGACCCTCCGGCATGGCCATGGTTTCGCGGTCAAAGCCCTCGGACTCGTAAATGTCCGGCAGACCCACGCAGACCACGGCAATTTTTGCCTGTTTTGCGGTTTCGGCGGCTTCGCGCAGACTTTCCTCGGTCACAGCGCCCTTGACATCGCAGCCGGCGGCAAACGGCACATCGGGCAGGGCATCGCAGAGGGTAGTCAGCTTTGTGGCGTTGATATGGCTCGACCCCGCGCCCTGATACCGCATGGTGCGTGCCATCTCGCCAATCAGCGCAATGCCGCCCGCATCCAGCGGCAGAATGTTGTCCTCATTTTTCAGCAGTACTGCGCCGTTTTCGGCGATTTTCTGCGCCAGTGCGTTGTGGGCGTCCTTATCAAAGGCGCGGCCCTTGGGGCGGCTTTCGCCCTTGAGGGCAAGGGCGATCACCCTTGCGGCGCAGGCATCTACATCGCTTTCAGGCAGACTGCCGTCCTTGACGGCGGCGGCGACCCAGTCCTCCATATAAGTGCTGCCGCCCGGCATACTCAGGTCGCACCCGGCGTGCATGGCCTTGACGCGGTCGCACAGCGCGCCCCAGTCGGTCACGACCAGCCCGGCAAAGCCCCAATCCTTGCGCAGAACATCGGTCAGCAGCCAGTGGTTGTCGCTGGCGTGGACGTTGTTGATGCGCGGGTAGCTGCACATAACGGTTTCGGGCTGGGCGGTCTTGATTACGGTTTCAAACGCGGGCAGGTACAGCTCGCGCATCGTGCGCTCGTCCACTTGGCTGTTGCCGTTGAACCGCTTGTACTCCTGATTGTTGGCGGCAAAATGCTTGAGGCTGGTGCCTGCGCCGGTGCTCTGCGCGCCCTGCACCCATGCCGCGCCCATCGCGCCCGCAATGCAGGGATCCTCGGAGAAATACTCAAAGTTGCGCCCGCACAGCGGGTTGCGCTTGATGTTGACGCCGGGTCCCAACACCACATCCACACCGTAGGAAAGTCCCTCCTCACCGATGGCCTGTCCCTCGGCTTTCAGCAGCTCGGCGTCCCATGTTGCGCCGCTCGTCACGGCGGTGGGGAAGCAGGTGGCAGGCTCGGACTCGTTGACGCCCAGCATATCGGCGCTGTTTTTCTGGCAGCGCACGCCGTGGGGACCATCGCTCATCGTAACGGCGGGGATGCCGTACTGCGCCATCGTCTTGCTGTGCCAGAAATCCGCACCGTTGCAAAGGCTGATTTTATCCTCCAGCGTCATTTTAGACAAAATATCCTGTACTTTTTTATCCATCGTGCTTACTCCTTGTCAGCTTGATTCATAACTGCCAGCACCTGCTCAAACAAAGGCTTGATGGAATCGCCGTAGGCGAGCAGCGCGGTGACAGGCTCGTTCTTTACATATTCCAGCATCGGATTTTCCAGAAATTCCGGCGCGTACTGCCGGAAAATCGTCTGTGCTGCCGGATGCTCCAAAATGATATGCAGCGGGGTTTCCAACGAATAGCGGTCTATTTTCAAGCTGGTTTCGGTGGCATACTCATAGCGATAGCTGCCACTGCCCAAAGTCAGCGTTTCGGTCTGTTCGGGCAGAGTCAGCTCGGCGGTGGTGTTGGCGGGTATCGTGGCATCCACCGTGATCTTGCCGCCCTCGCACCGCCACGCAATGGCAATTTTGCCGTAGACACTCTCGTAGGTCAGCTCGGTGTGGGTGATGCCCTTGATAAACTGCGGACGCAGGGTAAACTTCTTGTAACCGGGCTCAAGAATTTCCAGTCCGCACAGCTTGGTGTACAGCCAGTTGCCGATGGAGCCATAGGCGTAGTGGTTCAGGCTGTTCATGTTGGCGGGGTTGAAGCTGCCGTCCGGGCGGATGGAATTCCAGCGCTCCCAGATGGTGGTGGCACCCATCTTGACCTCATACAGCCAACTGGGGTCGTCCTCCTGCAAAAGCAGCCTGCCGGCAAGGTCGTGCCTGCCGTTTTCGGACAGGGTCAGGCAGGCAAACGGCGTGCCGATAAACCCGGTCAGCAGATGCGTTTTATGCGCACCGATGTTCTTTTCCAGCGCATCCAAAAGGCGCGGGCGGAACTCGTCCGGCACCATGTCAAAGTGCAGCGCCAGGATCAGGGCGGTTTGCGTTTCGCTGACAAGACGCCCGGTGGGGGTCACATACTCGGCGCGGAATGCCCGCACAAGCTCCTCACGGCGGCGGCTCCAGCGGCGCGCGTCCTCGGCGTACTGCAAAACGGCGGCGGTATCCGCAAGGATCTGCAAGCTCCACGCAAAGCAGACATTGGCGGTAAAGTAGTCATCCGTCGCGCCCTTGCGCTCATCACCCAAGGCGTTCGCCTCGGCGTCCAGCCCCAGCCAGTCGCCGTACTGGAAGCCCGTCTGCCACAGCCCGTTTTCGCCGCACTGGCTCTCGATAAACTCGACCCAGTGCTTCATGCTGTCGTAGCTGTACTGCAGAATGCGCTTGTCGCCGTAGGCGCGGTAGAGTGTCCACGGCAGCACGGTCACCACATCGCCCCAGAACGCCGCGCCGTCCTGCTGGTTGCCCAGAATGTTCGGCACGACCTGCGGCATACTGACATCGGGACCCAGTTCACTGGCCAAGTCACGAAGCCACTTGGTCATAAACGGCATAATGTTCTCATTGAACGCCGCCGTGGGGCAGAACGCCGTCACATCGCCCGTCCAGCCCAAACGCTCGCTGCGCTGCGGACAATCGGTGGGGATATCCAAAAAGTTATCCCGCTGGCTCCACTGGATGTTCTGCTGCAACCGGTTCACCCGCTTGTCAGAGCAGGTAAAATGACCGGTCTGTGCCAAATCCGTCGAGAGATGGCACGCCGTAAACTGCACGTTCTGCCCGTATTGCAGCCCCTCCACGCAAATATAGCGGAAGCCGTGCCATGTAAAATGAGGGTGCAGCGTCTGCTTGCCGCCGCTCAAAATATAGGTGTCGGCCGCCTTCGCCCAGCTGAGGTTTTCGGTGTAAAAGTTCCCGTTCTCGTCCAGCGATTCCGCGTGGCGCAGGGTAAGCTTCTGCCCCTTGTCACCGTAAATTTCCACCTCGACCCAGCCGGTCAGGTTCTGCCCAAAGTCAAAGAGGTGGTCACCGTTGGGAGCAGTAAATTCCTTGACAACAGGCACCCTTTGCAGGCAGCGGACCGGCTCGTTCTCCTGCCCGATGAGGGTTTCAAAGCCGTAGTCAAACAGTCTGGCGGGCTGCGGTGCGGCGGGGTCTGCCGTAAAATCCTGCGTTTCGCCATCGTAAATTTCCGCAGCCTGCACCGCACCGGTCGTGCAAAGCCAGCTTTCATCGGTGCCGAGCCATTCCTCATGCCCGTCCTCGTAGGTGATGCAGAGCGCCGCCAGTGCGGCGGTGGTGTCGCCGTAGTGGTTGGGCTGCGGCATAAAGCCGAGCTTGCCCTTGTACCAGCCGTTCGCCAGCGTCAGCGCCACATGGTTTTTGCCGCTGTGCAGCGTTACGGCGCAGGTCTGGTACTGCAGGCGCTTGCGGTAGTTCGTCCAGCCGGGGTGGAAATAAGTGTCATCCACAGGCTCTCCGTTGATCTCCGCCTCATACATACCCAAGGCGGTTGCGTAGAGACGCGCTTTTTTGACATTGCCCTGCACGACAAAGTCCTTATACAGCACCGGGCTGACGGGGCTGGCTTTGTCTAGCGCGTGGGTGATCCACTGCGCCTTGCCCTCAAACGCGCTGCCGTTCAGCAAGCCTGTTTCAAACCGGCTTGTGCCCTCGGCGGTTTCGCCGTGGTTGTCCGTCACGGTGACTGACCATGTATATTCGGTGCGTGCTGCAAGATTGGGACCAAGGTACTCGTTCAGAACACTCTGCGCGCTCTCCACGCGCCCGGAATCCCAGACGGATTCACCGTCACAGAGCAGCTGCAGGCGGTAGGCAGTTTGCAGGGTGTTTTGGCTGTCGCTGTCCAGCTTCCAGCCAAAGCGGAGCTGAATTTCATCTAAGCCCAGCGGTTCGTGCTTATATTCGATCGTAAGGTCGTAAATCTTCAGCATATCAATACCTCCTATGCAAATTGCCCCGCCGTCCAAGGCGGCAGGGCAAAGGATATTTTTACTGCGCAGCCTTTTCTTTCTTGTTGCGCTCGGCGATGGCTTTCATCATATCGCCGTATTTTGCTTCCAAATCAAACTTGGAGATCAGGATAAACAGACCGACAAACATCGCCAGCGGAATATACAGGCTGAAGGTGTAGATGCCGTAGCGGACGGCGGGCGTGATGACCTCCATATTGCCGGTAAAGCCCACGACAGCCAGGATCCAGCCGACCAGAGAAGCACCGATGCCGCTGGACACCTTGCCGCCGAAGCTGGAGGCGGAGGCGGACATACCGATGATCTTGTTGTGGTACTTGTAGTCGTTATAGTCCATTGCCATGCTGCTCAGCGTACCGCCAAGGCACATCATGGGGATGGTGGCAAAGCTGCCCAGCAGACCCACTGTGATGCAGAGGATAAAGCTGTCCGGCTTGAAGCAGCGGATGACATTGCCGATGATGCCCAGCGCAAAGGCGATTTTCAGGGTCTTGGTCAGACCAAACTTTTTGGTCATAGGGCCGACCACGATGAAGCCGACAAAGGTCGGGATCAGGCCCACAGCACCCATAATGCCGATGAGGTTATCATTGCCCAGAATGTACTTGGCGTAGTAGGTGCCGGAGGAGGCGGACAGCGCATAAATGACATTGACCAGCAGGTTTGCCAGCAGAACGATGACCCAGTATTTGTTGTGGAGCAGCTTGTTGATGGCATCGCCGAAGGCAAGGCCGTCATCGGGCTTTTCCTCCTGTGCGGCAGTCTCCTTGCTGGTTTTGTAGAGGATGAACAGGAAAATCATGCTCAGCGCGCCGACAACAACCGCAAATTTAATGTAGGCAGCCTGGTCTGCTACGCCGTTGGAACCCAGCATATTCGTCAGCGGCACCAGCGCAATAGCGATGACCATACCGATGACATAGCCGGCGGCTGCGCGGAAGATACCCATCTTGTTGCGCTCCTCCAAGCTCTTGGTGCGCATGACAAGAATGGCGCCGTAGGGAATCATGACCGCCGTAGAAACAATAGCAGTCAGGAACACATTGGACAGGAACAGGTAGGCAACCTGTGCAAAGCCGGTCAGGCCTGCGGGCACGGTGAATAGTGCCACAATCGCAACGAACGCGGGAATAGCCATGCGCAGGAACCACGGGCGGCACTTGCCCTTGGGGCTTTTGCCGTTGTCCATGATCTTACCCATGATCAGATCGGTAAAGGCGTCCACGATTTTGGCTGCCAGCAGCACATTTGCCGCCGTGGCGGCTGCAACGCCGACTTTTTCGGTGTAGAAGTACAGCACAGCCGATACCAGACCGGTCATGGCGTTCAGCGCAAACTGACCGCCGCAGTCTGCGAGATAATCGCCGGTGCGCATGGTTTTCTGGATGCCCATTTTGTCGACACCAAGAGGTTTCTTTGCCATAGTGATTCTCTCCTTCAAATTCTGCGCACCCGGTAGAGTGGATGCGGTTTTCTTGATTACAAGCTAAGTATACTGTGTTTTTGCGGCAGATTATATCAAGAAGATGATTTCTATGGCAAATTTCCGATAAGTTTCTGCGAAATGGCATTGACTCCGCATCCGGTTGTGTGTTACTTTTTTAAGGGAAACCGCACAGTTCTAAGTGCCGCAGCCGCCGGAGTGGTGCTTAAGCCGTCAGGCGGGAATTGTGCGGTACTGCCGTAAGCATAGGGGGAAGAACTATGGATTTCTGCAAAAGCTGTGAGGAACTGTACGCGGTAAGCCGGATTCCGCTGACAATCGTCCATCAGGAGGGCGAAGTACGGCTTGCACTGCCCGCAGGGCATGAGGAACTGATTCCGCACAGGGCGCTGACATGGGTGCTTGCCGACTTTGTGCTGCAAAAGCGGGACACCCTGCATCCGCTGGTGACCTATGTGGAACCTGGCTATTTTATCGGTGTGGTGGCACTGCCGGACGACTGCTACTGTATAGCCGGGCTTGTCAGCCCGTTTCAGCACGCGCGCAGTGAAATCATGCAGATGGCGTCGCTTGCGTTTGCGCCGCAGCAGATGCAGGCATACTGCGACCTGATGGTGCAGATGCCGCTGGTCAACCTCTATCAACTGAAATCTTTGCTGTGCCTTGTAGTGCAGTTGGCCCACGGCACGGAGATTTCGGCGGAAAATATTCTGTTCGTGGATAACACCGTCCTGCGCACGGAGAAACCGGATGATGCCCTGTTCAATTTGCGCGAGGACGCAGAATTTCATGTGCCGGTGGATTTTGAAACCGGCGTCTGTGAGGCGATAGAGCAAGGCAGCACCGAGCTGCTGCAGCACCGTCTTCTGCAGCCGAGTCAGGGAAAAGTCGGTGCGATGAGCTCCAATCCGCTGCAACAGCAGAAGTACGCCTTTATCTCGTTTGCCACACTGCTGACGCGCGCGGCCATCCGAGGCGGTCTGCCGGGCGAAACCGCCTTCAATTTAAGTGACGTTTACTGCCAGCGCGCCGATGCTCAACTGGAAATCACCGCTGTCCAGAAACTGACATTTACGATGGCGATGGATTTCTGCCGCCGCGTGGCGGACACAAAAAACAGCGGCGCACAAAGCCCCGCTGTGAAAAGCTGCATCAATTATATTTCCGAGCATCTGCACGATGACATGCGCCTGGAGGAGCTTTCCCGCTACTGCGGGCTGTGCAGCCGCAGCCTGTCCATAAAATTCAAGGCGGAGATGGGTATGGGCATCCCCGAATACATTCACCGCGAAAAGCTGCGCGAGGCACGGTATCTTCTGGACTACACCGACTACACCCTTGCCGAAATCGCCGGATTTTTGAACTATCCGACCCAGAGCTACTTCACCCAGATTTTCAAAAGATACCAAGGCTGCACCCCGCAGCAGTACCGCAGCAGATTACATGGAACGCTGTGAGGGGGCCGGAATATAGCATTGTATATGCGGCTATAAGTTCTTTCGGACGGAAAGTGTTAAATAGTTGTTTTACGTCAATTTGCTGTAAAAGTATCCCTGTAAATAGATTGCTCATCAGGAACTTTTGTAGACAACGCGAACTGTAACGCAAGCATAGCGTTTGGATATCCACAACGCATTTTTGGGGTGAACCCCAAACCCCCGCGGTCGAAAAATGTTACGATTTTCTCAATTATAGCCACTTTCCATTGACAGGCTGGTAAGCTCTGTGTTATCCTGAACTTGCAGAGATTCTCTGCACAGCACCTTTACAACTGAATACACAGCATAACAGGTACTTTACTCTCCCGGTGGGGCGCACAGCATGGTCACGACAGACCATAACCCATGACTGGGGAGAGGGCATAATGATACTCCTGCTGCCCCACGCGTCAGATGGGGTGACGGCGTTTGGATTGTAAGCATTAAGATCCTTACAAGGTCAGTGAACGGCTGCTGCCAGCGGTCTGCCTGTTATGTTCCTAAGTCTAGGGGCAAGCGGCAAATTAGACATTTTTCTTCAGCATTTATTTTGATGTACACGGTTTCTTTTATTATTCACATAACCGTGTGATTGACGCCAGTATGCGTATTATTTGATTTTTATTGAATTTACATCAAAATTTGCGGGGAAAGTGTACCCTTACACCCGGATAGAACAGAGATAATATATAAGAGCCCGGAGGGCCTTACCAAATCGGTAAGGTTCTCCGGGCTCTTTTTTCTCCCCCGGAAAGTGTATTCAAAAGGGTTACACAGAATAACGATACAGCACGGAAAGGTAGTGAACTTATGATTAGACCAATTCTGAGAGATTGTGCGAAATACGCACGCGGACCGCCGAAGTGAATCAGAACTGATTCACTATTTGAGTACAAAATCGAAAAAGTGAATCAAATCTGATTCACTCCCACATCTCGCCTAAATCTGCCCCGTGTGGGGCAGATACTCCGCGTCGCACATGGACGCGACATCACCCGCAAAACCGCCGTTTGGCGCGTTTGTGGGGCTGTGGGGCGGCGTGAGCCGTACAACTTAACACTAGAGAGTAAAACTTACTACACACAAAAAGACGATAGTATGAGATAATAGATGTATACCAAACAAGAAAGGATGATGTGAATGACTACCACAAGATTACCGAAAACCATTACCGCCGGCGCGCTGCTTGCAACACCGATACCGCCCGTAAAGTGGATTATTCCCGGTCTGCTCCCAGCCGGATTGGCGCTGTTTGCCGGTCCCAGCAAGGCGGGCAAAAGCTGGCTGACACTGTGGCTCTGCTTACAGATTTCGCAAGGGAAATCTGTGTGGGGGCGTGAAATAGAACCGAGAACCGTGCTGTATTTCTCGCTGGAAGATACACTGGGTCGTCTGCAAGAGCGCCTTTACCAGCTTGTCGATGCAGAAGAAGACCCGGAACGTCTCATCTTACAGACGGAAAGTCACGGAATTGGGCAGGGATTGGAAGAACAAATCGTCAGTTTCATCCATACTTACCCCGATATTAGCCTCATCGTCATCGATACCTTGCAAAAGGTGCGAAAAACCGAGCGAAATGGTAGTATGTATGCCAATGATTACCGTGATATTGGGGCATTAAAAGAACTTGCCGATAAGTACGGCATCTGCATCCTGCTGGTGCATCATTTGCGTAAGCAATCATCGTCAGACCCCACGACCAAATTTCCGGCTCAACCGGCATTATGGGTGTGGCGGATACGACATGGCTTATGCATCGTCAGCGCATGAGTAAAACCGCGACAATTCGTGTAATTGGACGTGATATGGACGAGAAAATGCTGCATATCCGCGAAGAAACCTGCGTCTGGACGCTGGATGAGGAAGAAACCGCAGAACAGCAGGCGTTGAAAGCTATTCCTGACTACCTTTGGAAAGTTGCAGACTACATTGACTCGGTTGGAAAATGGCAGGGCACAGCTGCGGAATTGCTTGTTGCAGCGAACATTTTTGATGTAAAGCCTAACCAGTTCACCCGGAAGATGGCGCATTATGCCCGCGATGTGTTCAGCCCTCGTGGTATCGAATACAAGTACACCTGCACTGAACAGAAACGTCTGTTTGAGTTCTTCCATGACGATGATGACGATGATGACGGTGATGACGATGATATTGATATATCGGAGTTGTTCCACTGGGGTATCCCACAAACATCGTCATCATCGTCAGCATCGTCATTAAGGTCGCTTGAGGGAAGCAAGCATGGGCGAAGTGTTGCCACAGGGCAACCCGCCGAAAA
>ERZ773103.1033-NODE-1033-length-31101-cov-3.682858_pt1 | contig 31101 bp, 33 predicted proteins | sample MGYA00511118_ERZ773103 | MGnify/ENA primary metagenome ERZ773103 (study PRJEB29015, sample SAMEA2737821) | human gut metagenome | biome: human gut; feature: human-associated habitat; material: faeces | place: China | collected 2012 ... | reverse complement strand
AAACCTTACCGCCACGCTTGGTGGAACGGGTCATGGCCACACGGGCGGCCTCGATCTGGTTGCTGGTAATCCAGCCGGGCTCACAAGCGGCAATACCATACTCGCCGTAAGCCACAAAATTTCCGCGGGAAGCAGCGCCCTTCATGCGGCCTCTCTGCTGCTTGCGGTATTTAACTCTCTTAGGCAGAAGCATTAGCGGTTGCCTCCTTCCCTCCGGCTGTTATTTCTGTTGCCGTAGTTTCTGTTGCCGCGGCGATCGCCACGACGGTCATTGTTTCTGCGATCACGTCTGGGCTGCTCAACCTTGGTCTCGCGGAGCGTGGAGTTGAGAACCTCGCCCTTGTAGATCCAAACCTTAACGCCGATCTTGCCGTAAGTGGTGTTGGCCTCGGTGAAACCGTAGTCAATGTCAGCACGGATGGTCTGCAGGGGAATGGTGCCCTCGTGATAGGTCTCGCTGCGAGCGATTTCAGCGCCGCCAAGACGGCCGCCGCAGGTGACCTTGATGCCCTTAGCACCCAAACGAGTGGCATTCTGCATAGCCTTCTTCATGGCTCTGCGGTAGCCGATACGCTTCTCCAGCTGAGCAGCAATGTTCTCTGCAACCAGCTGAGCGTTCATGTCGGGGCTGCGAACCTCAACAATGTTGACGTTCACGGGCTTCTTCAGCATAGCCTCCAGCTTGAGGCGCAGCTTCTCGATCTCGCTGCCGCCCTTGCCGATCACAACGCCGGGGCGGGAGCAGTGAATATTGATGCGAACCTTGTTCGCGTTATCTCTCTCAATCTCGATCTTGGCAATACCGGCGGAGTACAGGGTGCTCTTCAGGTACTTGCGGATGTTGTAATCCTCAACTACCAGATCACCAACTTTGTCCTCGCGGGCATACCAGCGAGAGTCCCAATCCTTGATTACGCCAACGCGCAGTCCATGGGGATTAACTTTCTGTCCCATAAGTTACCTCCTGCCTTAATCCTTCTCGCCGACCACGACGGTGATGTGAGAAGTTCTCTTGTTGATTCTGTAGGATCTGCCCTGCGCACGAGGCATGGCCCGCTTCAGGATGGGGCCGGGATCGGCGGACACGGCAGAAACATAGAGCTTATCTACATCCATTCCGTGGTTGTTCTCTGCATTGGCCACCGCGCTGTTCAGGAGCTTCAGAAGAAGCTCAGAAGCAGCCTTGGGGGTCTGCATAAGAATTGCGGCCGCAGTCTTAACGTCCTTGCCGCGGATCAGGTCGCAGACGATCTGGACCTTGCGGGGAGAAATGCGGGCGTAACTCAGATGTGCTTTCGCTTCCATTTAATGCTTCCTCCTTACTTGGAATTGGTGGTCTTGCTGCCAGAATGACCTCTGAAGGTTCTGGTGGGAGCAAATTCGCCCAGCTTGTGACCAACCATGTCCTCGGTGATATACACGGGAACGTGCTTGCGGCCGTCATGAACGGCGATCGTATGGCCGACGAAGGAGGGGAAAATGGTGGATGCTCTGGACCAGGTCTTGAGCACCTTTTTCTCATTGGCCTTGTTCAGTTCCTCAACGCGCTTGTACAGCTCAGGAGCTACGAAAGGGCCTTTTTTCACACTTCTGCTCATTGTATTTCCTCCTTACTTGCTGTTTCTGCGCTTGACGATGAACTTATCGGTGGGGTTCTTCGTCTTGCGGGTCTTGTAACCCATAGCAGGCTTGCCCCAGGGGGTAACCGGTCCGGGACGACCAACGGGGCTCTTGCCTTCGCCGCCGCCGTGGGGGTGGTCATTGGGGTTCATAACAGAGCCGCGAACGGTGGGGCGGATGCCCATGTGACGCTTACGGCCAGCCTTGCCCAGATGGACATTCTCATGGTCGATGTTGCCGATCTGGCCGATGGTCGCCTTGCAGTCCATGCGGATGTAGCGAACCTCGCCGGAAGGCATACGGATCTGCGCCATAGCGCCGTCCTTTGCCATGAGCTGTGCGGAGGTACCGGCGGAACGAACCAGCTGTGCGCCGCGGCCGGGGTAGATCTCCACATTGTGGATTACGGTACCAACAGGGATGTTGGCAATGGGCAGCGCATTGCCGGGCTTGATGTCGGCAGCGGCGGAGGACACAACGGTGTCGCCAGCCTTCAGGCCAACAGGAGCCAGAATGTAGCGCTTCTCGGTGCCGTAGTCAACCAGAGCGATGAATGCGCTGCGGTTGGGGTCATACTCCAGACGGAGCACGGTGCCGGGCACGTCTACCAGATCACGCTTGAAGTCGATGATTCTGTACTTTCTCTTATTGCCGCCGCCATGATGACGAACGGTGATCCGGCCATAGCTGTTACGGCCAGCATGCTTCTTGAGCGGCTCCACAAGGCTGCGCTCAGGTTTCGCCTTCTTATCAACGCCATCGAAACCGGATACGGTCATGTTTCTGCGAGACGGCGTGGTCGGCTTAAAAGTTTTAATAGCCATTATTAGTTCTCTCCTTGTTTGAGATTTGAATTAGACCATGCCTTCGAAGAACTCGATGCTCTTGGAGTCCTCGGTCAGCTCAACATAAGCCTTCTTGGTAGCAGCGGTACGGCCCATGGGATAAGAACCGGTACGCTTCTGCTTGCCCTTGGTCTTAACGGTGTTTACGGACTTGACCTTTACACCGAAAATTTCAACAATCGCCTGCTTGATCTCGATCTTGTTGGCGGAAGGAGCAACCTCAAAGACATACTTCTTCAGAGCGCTCTCTGCCATGGACTTCTCGGTAATCACAGGACGAAGGATAACGTCATATGCAGTCTTCATTATGCGAATACCTCCTCAATCTTAGCCACAGCAGCCTTGTCGACCACCAGCTTATTGCAGTTCACAATGTCGTAGACATTGATGAGGTTTGCGAAAGTGGTGTTGCAGCCGGGGATGTTCCGGGAGCTGAGGATCACGTTCTGGTTTACCTCAGGGGTAACAACCATAGCCTTCTTCTCTGCGCCAACGGCGGTCAGGAAGGTCTTGAAGGTCTTGGTCTTGACCTCGTCCATCTTGATCTCATCCACAACGATCAGGTCGCCGGAAGCAACCTTAGCGGACAGAGCAGACTTCAGAGCCAGTCTCTTAACCTTCTTGTTCAGGGTGTAGCTGTAATCTCTGGGCTTGGGGGCAAACACAACGCCGCCGTGAGTCCACTGGGGAGCACGGATGGAGCCCTGTCTTGCGCGGCCTGTACCCTTCTGGCGCCACGGCTTGATGCCGCCGCCTCTGACCTCAGCGCGGGTCAGGGTGCTCTGGGTACCCTGACGGCAGTTAGCCAGATGATTCTTTACAACATCGTGCACAACGGAAGCGTTGGGCTCAATGCCGAACACGGCTTCGGAGAGTTCGATCTCACCGACCTGCTTGCCGGTCATATCATAAACATTCGTCTTAGGCATGAATTACACTCCTCTCCATTAGCCTCTTGCGGAAGCCTTCTGCGGGTTACGTCCGGAAGCCTTCTGCGGGTTCTTGCTGATGCCGGCTTCTGCCTGCTTCACCTTGTTGTTCTTGACAGTGTTCTTCAGCACGACCAGACCGCCCTTGGGGCCGGGGATCGCACCGCGAATCACGATCATGTTCAGCTCAGCATCAACCTTCACAACATCCAAATTCTGCACAGTGACCTGATCAACGCCCATCTGGCCTGCACCGATCTTACCCTTGTAGATACGGGAAGGAGTGGAGCAGGAGTTCATGGAGCCGGCATGTCTGTGGACAGGGCCGCCGCCGTGAGTGGTGGGGGTGCGCTGTGCGCCATGACGCTTGATAACGCCCTGATAGCCATGGCCCTTGGAGATACCGGTCACATCGACCTTATCGCCAGCGGCAAAGACGTCAGCCTTTACCTCGTCGCCAACCTGCAGGGTGCTGTCCTCGAGACGGAACTCCTTGAGGACTTTCTTGAGGGCCACATTGGCCTTCTTGAGATGGCCGACCTCAGGCTTGGTGAGCTTGGACTCCTTGATGTCCTGATAGCCCAGCTGAACTGCGGTATAGCCGTCCTTTTCCATGGTCTTCAGCTGAGTAACGGTGCAGGGGCCGGCTTCCACTACGGTAACCGGAATGACCTTGCCGCTCTCATCGAAGATCTGGGTCATACCCACTTTCTTGCCGATGATTGCTTTCTGCATAGTGATTTCCTCCTATAAGGTTATTGGTTGACACATTGGGTATGTCAACTTGACCCGTCCGCCTCAGGCGGACTTGGCTTCTGTAATTCCGTGGGTTGGGGGAATTACAGCTTTATCTCAATCTCAACACCAGCAGGCAGCTCCAGACCCATCAGGGCCTCGACGCATTTCTGGCTGGGGTTAAGAATATCGATCAGTCTCTTGTGGGTGCGGCGCTCGAACTGCTCACGGCTGTCCTTGTACTTATGCACTGCACGAAGAATGGTGACAACTTCCTTCTTGGTAGGAAGCGGAATGGGGCCGGAAACCTGAGCGCCGTTGCGCTTTGCAGTCTCCACGATTTTCTCAGCGCTGGAATCGATGATCTGATGATCGTAAGCCTTCAGGCGGATCCGGATCATTTCTTTGTTTGCCATTGTGGGTTTTCCTCCTTAGATATCGTACTCAGTTATGTCACATGAGTCTCTGGGTACGGTCGAAAGCATCTGTCCGCTATGCCGTGCGTATCATTCCGGGCCATAGAAAAGACCGGCAGCAAGCCGGTCAAGACTACCTCCCCGGCGATATACGCCGCGAAGCAGTGCTTCCAGCCGCCCGATTAACGGACATACTCCGCAGAAGTTACCGGTTTTGAAGCCGCAATCTCCTGTTTCATCGCAGTTTGCGCTAAAACTCGCGCCTGAATATAATATAATAAATCCCCTCTTTTGTCAAGAGGGGATTTACATTTTTTCATTATTTTTTTCCGGTACACCAGCCAATGATCCGGTCCAGCTGTTCCTTCGACAAATACTGAAGCGGAATCAGGTTCACGCTGCGGCGATTGGGATACAGCAGCAGGGCATTTTGGTTTCTCCGAACACGCCATGTTTTGCTCCAGAGTACTCTTGCCTGCCCCTCTCCATTCTTCACCGTCCAGCCGTCCCGGTCAAACTGGTATTCCAGCTTCATCTGTGCCAGACCCGAACGGGTATGTTCCCGTTGTATCGTTCGCCTGTACACCGCCAGCAGCACCAGCACAGCCAGCACCAGCACCAATATCACCGTCAGCGGCATTTCACGGGGCAGCTTGCCGCCCAGTGCCAAGGCCAGCACGATCAGCACCAGCAGCGCCACCGCCAGAGAAAAGCCCCGCAGGAACTGCTGCCACTTAAGCTTTGCAAACTCCGGATAGGCGATCCCGTATACCGTTACCGTCACATTGCTCTCTTTTTTCTTTCCCAACGCAGCTTCCTCTTAATTAGTATGCTACGCCCCAGTAGACCATCTTCTCTGCCTTTTTCCCGCAGATGGGGCAGACGTCAGAGAGATGCTCCTGCTGGAAGGGAATGCAGCGGGAGGTCATACCGGCCTTTTCCTTCATGTCCAGCTCACACTGGAGGTTGCCGCACCACATGGTCTTAATGAAGCCGCCGTGCTCCTCCTGAAGCTGCTTGGCCTCTTCCAGAGAATACGCCGCATAGGTGTGATCCGCAATATTCTTCGCTGCCTTGGCATACAGTCCATCGTGTACTGCATCCAGCAGCTCCGGCACCCGCTGTTCCAGCTCGTCCAGAGACAGGGTGATCTTCTCGCCATTGTCCCGGCGAACCGCCACGCACTGGTTCTTCTCCAGATCCTTGGGGCCGATCTCAATGCGCAGGGGTACACCCTTCATCTCATATTCAGCAAATTTCCAGCCGGGGCTGTTGTCGCTGAAATCGCCCTTGGCCCGGAGGCCCTGATTCTTCAGTCGCTCTACCAGCTGCTCTGCCGCTTCGGTAACTCCGGGCTTGTGGGCAGCGATGGGCAGGATAATCACCTGAATGGGAGCGATTCTGGGCGGCAGCACAAGGCCGTTGTTGTCACCATGGGTCATGATAATGCCGCCGATGATTCGGGTGGACACGCCCCAAGAGGTCTCGTAGGGGTGGACCTGCTGGTTATTCTTGTCGGTAAAGGTGATATCAAAGGCCGTGGGGAAGCCGTCACCAAAGTAATGGCTGGTACCGGCCTGCAGCGCCTTCCGGTCATGCATCATGCACTCAATGGTGTAGGTGCGCTCGGCTCCGGCGAATTTCTCCTTATCGGTCTTCTGTCCCCGAATGACAGGCATGGCCAGAATGTTCTCACAGAGGTTGGCATAGGTCTCCAGCTGCTGCTCTGTCTCGGCGATGGCCTCCTCGGGGGTAGCGTGAAGGGTATGGCCCTCCTGCCACAGGAACTCCCGGTGACGCAGGAAGGGACGGGAGGTCTTCTCCCAACGGAGTACGCTACACCACTGGTTATACAGCATGGGCAGATCTCTCCAAGAGTGGACGATGTGGCTCCAGTGGTCACAGAACAGGGTCTCAGAAGTCGGGCGGATGCAAAGGCGCTCCTCCAGTTCCTCGCTGCCGCCATGGGTGACCCAAGCGCACTCGGGCGCAAAGCCGGATACATGATCCTTCTCCTTCTGGAGCAGGCTCTCAGGGATCAGCATGGGCATGGACACATTGGTGTGGCCGGTGCGCTTGAAGTCAGCATCCAATTCCTTCTGAATATTCTCCCAGATGGCATAGCCATAGGGCCGCAGAATAAACATGCCCTTGGTGCTGGTATAGTCGATGAGCTCTGCCTTGGTGCATACATCGGTATACCACTTGGCAAAGTCCACCTCCATATCTGTGATACGTTCCACCTGTTTCTTCTCTTTTGCCATATTGTTTCATCCTTTCGCGCATTGCGCTATGGTCAGGGCAAATGAATGCCCATGGTCTCGTACCGATTATGATAGCACACTTTTTCCTCTGCATCAAGAGCACTTTCCCGGATTTCGCATAGGATAGAACAGTTTTTTACATGGAACAAGGAGGTTTGACGAATGGATACCCTCACCTGCTATTTAACCCCCCAGTCCGGAGAGGTGCTGACCTTGACCGCACCCCTGCACCCCGCTGCGGAGGCCCTTATCATGGGTCAAATCACCGATTCCTCCGGCCCCTGCGCCGGAGCACTGGTTCTGGCCCTTCAGGATCCCGCCTTAACCCCTGCCGCATGGGCCATCTCCGATGAATACGGACGTTTTTATCTGGGCCCGCTGCCCGCCGACACGCTCTATGCGATTCAGGTGCAGAAATCCGGCAGCTGCCGCAGTATAACACTTCCAACCCACGAGGAGGCGGCCCGATAACGGCCGCCTCCTCGCATTGATGCATTATTATAGTATCAGACCGTACATGTAAAACGACTCGCCCCAAGCCGCAGCCGCTCCAATCCGCCGAAAGCCAGCGGTTTCATAAATGTGGATAGCCCGTGCATAGTCCCGGCTCACCAGAAGCCGAAGGCTACGGCACCCCATACTCCTGCATAAGGACACCGCCGCCCGAAAAATCTCTTTTCCCATTCCGGCCAACTGATACGATGGCAGCACCGCCAGCCGTGACAGCTCCCACGCCTGATCGTACGGCTCCGGCCAAGTGATCTCGTCCTCTCCCTGCCGGTGGATGGCGATCATCCCCACCAATTCTCCGTTCTCCAGCACAGCCCGATAGAGCCCCTGCTGTTCCAAGTCCCAGCGCAGGATGTCCATATTGGGATATTCCTCATCCCATCGGCTGTCCGGCACATCGGATGCTGCCCGGGCAAGGGCCAAAAGCTCCGGCAGCTCCGGTTCCTTCGCCTGCGTCAATGTGATATTCAAAATGTCGTCTTCCTCTCGTATCCACCCCGGCGCCGTTGGCGTACGGGGACAAAAAGGGCGCTGCGGCTTCGGCAGCGCCCTTTTCCATGTTGTGTTATGCCTTGGGCGCTACCGTCAGCGTGCCGTCAGCGTTTTCGGTCACTACACCGTTTACGGTGCAGCCCTCGCCTACCGTGAGCTTGTTGATGATACCGGGAGCGGTAACATTCCAAACTGCGCCGTCCTTCAGGGTCACTTCCACGGTGTTGTCGCCGTTGAAGAAGTTCCGGTTCTCCACATGGGCCAGATAGTAGAACTCCTTGATGGTGAAGTGGGTGTTCTGCTTGCCATTCTCGTCAATATGACGGGTCTCAGTGGCAGAAACCGCACCGTTGAGCACAGCGCCCTTGCCCAGCGTTACAAACAGCGGCTTGGGCTTCTGGCCGTAGTAGCCGGTGCCGTTATAGATGTCGCCGTTCAGGGTAACATCCGTAGCGTTCAGGAAGGTGTCGGGCTTTACAGGTGCCATACCACCGGGGCCGCCGGGACCACCAGGACCACCAGGGCCACCAGGACCGCCGGGGCCGCCAGGACCACCGGGGCCGCCAGGACCACCGGGGCCGCCAGGACCACCGGGGCCGCCAGCCATGGGATCAAAGCTGGGGGCGGGCATCTTGGAAGTAATCTGGCCATTCTCAGAGGGCCAGCCGGCCATCTCATTAAACTCGGTGTTGAACATGGGGCCTGCATCGGTCATCTTTGCGCCCACCAGATTGTCGTCGTCATCCATCATCTGAAGGATCACGCCATTACCGGAGTGCAGCTTTGCGCCGTCCTCCACATCGCAGGTAACGCCGCCGGCCTTCAGCAGGAACACGGCATTGTTTGCGTTGACCTCAGTGCCCTCGGTGTAGACGATCTTGCCATCGCCATGGGCCATTACACCGAACTCGCAGTCGATGCGGGTGATGCGGCCCTTGCCTTCACCCTCATAGACGGTCTCGCCGGTAACGGGAGATACATATTTGATCGTGCCCTTGGAGGACTTATAGATGCCGGTGCCGCCGCGGAGGACTGCACCATGGGTGCCGACCTTGATATCGACGCCGGAGAACTCCTCATAGGCATTGCCGATGATATAGGAGCCATAGCCGGAGCCGTACTTCTTGGAGTAGGGATCCTTGGCATCGTCAGCAGACAGATTCTCACCCAGCAGGATCATGTCGGAGTCTGCCACATACAGGTGCATGTTCTGACCTGCATCCGTGGAGAGGACGCCCCACTGATTTGCCTTAAAGCAGGAATCCACAATGTATGCCGTACCACGGTCACCCTCCAGATTGATGCCGCGGGCGTTGCCGGTGATACCCAGCACCCACGGGGGTGCCACCATGGTCTTCTGGTTTGCGGAGTTGACATAGCCGTCATAGAGCTTGCCGCCGCGAACGGTAACGTTGCAGTCCTTAAACAGGCACTCGGAACGGTCATCGCAGAACACAGCCGGCTTGGCTACGCCCACAGAGTTGATCTGGGTGTTTTCCACGGTGAGCTTTGCGCCCTTGAAGCCAGCCATGACAGAGCCGTAGCCGGAGAAGTCGCAGACGTGCTTGCCATCGGACTTTGTATCAAAATTCAGAACGGAGTTCTTAATGCTGTAGGTGCCGCCAACGGAGACAACCGCAGAGAAATCGTCGGAGGTGGAGTTGATCACAGCGCCGTCCATGCCGTCAGCCGTTACGGTGCCGCCAATGATCGCAGCCTTGACCGAATTCTTCTCGTCTACGCCGTTTTCATTCACCATAATAGCAGCACGATAGGGCTCAATGCCGCGCTTATCAAAGCTTGCCGGCTGCTCGGTCATCGGCTCCGTGACAATAAATTCCGCATTGTCGGGGTATTCCTTCCCCGGCACATAGGAAACTTCCACGCCGTCGACCAGAACGGTTACAAGCTTCCCCTCAGGAGCTGTAAAGGTTTTCATGTGGGATTCTCCTTTTATGTTCAGATTCTGAGAAAGCTGTTTTGCTTTCTAACTGGTTAATAGTATACCGCCTTTCCCCGGGAATAGCAAGATTTTATTGGGGTTTGATTGGTCGCTTTTCCTCCCAAATGTACCCCATTCCCACCGTTTTGGGCCTGCCTTCTGAAACATTTCAAAAAAGTCCCCGCTGCCGCAGCAGCAGGGACTTCCCGTTCATGTACGAAGGCGCATCAGTCCGCCGTGACCTCAGAGGGGCCGCTTCCGGTAATGGCCGTGATGGTCTCACCACTGTCATCCCGGCGGGTTGTCACGGTAAAGCCATCCGCAAAATAGAGGGTACCGATTTCTCCCTGACTGGGATCCTCTTCGTCCACATATTCATAGTCCGATCTCACCGGATAGCCCTCCGCTTCCACCAGCGATGACAGAGAGCTTCCCACAAAGCGGGATACATCGTCATAGGTTGCTGTAGAAGCCGGAGATGGAGGCGCAATGGTAGGGCTGGCACTTGCCGACGGCTGGGCCGATGGCTGGGCCGTGGTCGATGTACCGCCTGTGCCGGTTGGCTTGGGCGTATTGGCGCCGCCTCCGCCATTCCCTGTGGCACCCGCAGAAGCCGTGGGGGACGGCGTGCCGCTTTCGCCTTCGTCACTCTGCCCCGGCTGTCCGATCGTTGTTCCGTCACTGTTGGTGGCCGCAGGGTTTACCTCCTGCGACATGGAGGGCTGCGCAGAGGGATCCAGCATAACACCAAAGGTCTGAAGACCTTCCGGTGTAGAATTATCCACAGCGGACTCACTGCTGATACCGCAGCCAGCCAGAAGCAGTGCGGCCAATACCGCAGCGCACACAGGGACCATATGTTTACGGGTCATATAAAACCGCTCCTTTCTGTATTGCCTTCTCTGCTTATCTGCTGATTATAGCACAAAATGCCATCTTTGAACAGAGGAAACTTCAGAAAGCGCCAAAAGTATTCCAAAAATAAGCAAATCTTAAAACATTTATACAAGCTTATGCAGTCCGTCAATGAAGGCAGCCGTATCCGGCGCCTTAAACAGGGCGCTGCCCGCCACCAGTACATTTGCGCCGGCATCCACACAGATCTTTCCGGTGTCCAGATTCACGCCGCCGTCGACCTCCAGCTCCACGCCGGACATCCGAACATCCATCAGCTTCCGGAGCGCACGAACCTTTTCCATCATATCTTCCATGAACTTCTGGCCCCCGAAGCCGGGTTCCACCGTCATCACAAGGATCATATCCATCAGTTCCATATAGGGCTCCAATGCGCTGATCGGTGTGCCGGGCTTAATGGAGACCGCAGCCCGCACGCCTTTTTCCCGGATCATGCGCAGGGCCTTCTGGTTGTTCTCTACCGTATCTGCCTCTGCGTGAATGGTGAGAATATCCGCCCCGGCATCACAGAACTGCTCTACATAGCGGATCGGCTGCTGGATCATCAAATGAACATCCAGCGGAAGATCGGTGATCTTCCGAATGGCCGATACCACCGGAATGCCAATGGAGATATTGGGAACAAACAGTCCATCCATGACATCGACATGTACATAGTCTGCGCCGCATTCCTTAAGTTTCCGAATGTCCCGCTCCAGATTCACAAAATCCGCAGACAGGATCGAAGGTGCAACCTTAATCATTTCATTTCCTCCCTTTTCCGCTTAAAGCTGTACGCCGGTGGTAGAAATCAGCTGCACTTTATATCCTGCGTCCTCCATTGCCTTCACAATGGCCGCCTTATGGTTATGTCCAAATGCCTCCAGCGTGACCTGAAGCTCCACCTCTGCCTGGCGGTTGATGGATACAAACTGATTATGCTCCAGCTTGATAATATTGCCCTGCTGTTCCGACACAATCTTTGCCACCTTTACAAGCTCGCCGGGCTGATCCGGCAGCAGCACCGAGAAGGTAAACACTCTTCCCCGGCGGATCAGGCCGTGCTGGACGAGACTGCTCATGGTGATCACATCCATGTTGCCGCCGCTGAGGATTGGCACCACGCACTTTCCCTTGCAGTCGATATGGTTCAGCGCCGCAATGGTCAAAAGTCCGGAGTTCTCCACAATCATCTTGTGCTTTTCCATCATGTCCAGGAATGCATCCACCAGCTCGTCATCTTCAATGGTGATGATCTCATCCACATTTTCCTTCACATAGGGGAACACCTTATCGCCTACGGTCTTTACTGCCACACCGTCTGCAATGGTAGAAACGGTAGGCAGCGTCACCGGGTGACCTGCCTCCAGCGCCGCCTTCATGGATGCAGCGCCCACCGGCTCTACGCCGATGACCTTTACATTGGGGTTGAGCAGCTTTGTAAGAGTGCTGACACCGGAGGCAAGTCCGCCGCCGCCAATGGGCATCAGAATAATGTCCACATCCGGCAGATCCTTGAAGATCTCATAGGCAATGGTGCCCTGGCCGGTGGCCACGGTCAGATCATTAAAGGGATGAATATATGTAAGGCCCTTTTCCTCGCTGAGCTTCAGCGCCACAGCGGCAGACTCATCAAAGCAGCTGCCCTCCAATACCACATGGGCGCCATAGTCCTTGGTGTTGTTTACCTTCACCAGCGGCGTGGTGGTTGGCATCACAATGGTGGCCTCGATTCCGGCCCGCTGAGCCGCAAAAGCCACGCCCTGAGCATGGTTGCCCGCAGAAGCCGTGACAAGTCCCTTGGCCTTTTCCTCCTCGGTCAGCGTAGACACCTTATAGCAGGCGCCGCGTACCTTATAGGCTCCCGTTACCTGCATATTCTCCGGCTTAATATATACCTCGCCCCCGGTGCGTTTGGAATAGTAGGGGCTGTGGATCAAACTTGTGTTGGAAAGAATCCCCGAAAGCAAATCTCTTGCCTCACGGAACTCAGTAAGCGTCATCATAAATTTTACCTTCTTTAGAACCAGATTCATTCCGCCGCATGTGATTTCCCACGCTGTACGGAACATTAGTACCAGTATAATATGAAATCGAAAACGTGTCAACTATCCCCGTTACTTCTTGACATAGAATGCGGAATGCGGTACAATGAACCCATTGAAGGTGAATTAAATTGAAAAACATTGTGCATCATTCTGTAATTCCTATTTACGTTTCAGCGATTATCTGGGGACTCGCCAGTTTGTTTCTCCCCATGTACCGGCTGTGGCATTATTTATTGTATCTTGCCCTTGCCGTTGCGGGCTTTTTCATCGCCCGGCACTTCTGCCCGGACACGGTAGAGCAGGTAGAGGCGCCGCCGGATTCCGGTGACCCGCAGGTAGATCAGCTGATCCTTTCCGCCCGGGCCCAGCAGGATACCCTGCGCCGGTTGGGCACGCAGGCTGCCGATCCGCAGGTAACGGCCTCCGCCGTCCGGCTGGATGAACTCTGCGGCAAGATTCTTTCCGCACTGGAAACGGATCCCCAGCGTCTTGGCCGCACCAAAAAGTTTTTAAGCTATTACCTTCCCACCACGGTCACCCTGCTTCGGCGGTATCTGGAGCTGGAAAAGCAGCAGCTGCACGGCGAAAACATCACCTCCTCCATGGAGAAGATCCGCAATATGCTGCAAACGGTAGAATCCGCCTTTCAGGCTCAGCTGGATCATCTGTATGAGGCAGATGCCATGGACATCTCCGCAGACATCGCTGTGATGCAGAAGATCATGGCATCGGAAGGACTGATGGACGGTACCGGCCCCGACAGCGGGCTTTCAGCTGATTGATCCAACCAACCATTTTCATTGAAATAAAGGAGCGAATTAACATGGACGAAAAAATTCCCGAACTCACCCTGACCCCCGATCTCACCGATACCCCCGCTGTAGAAGTCTCCCCGAAGGAAGCGGCTCCTGCCCCGAAAGCCGGCCCGGATCTTTCCAGCCTCTCTCCGGCGGAGCAGAAGGCTGTACTGGACTTTGCGGAAAAGATCGACCTTTCCAACTCCGGTGTGGTGCTCCAGTACGGCGCCGCAGCGCAGAAAAACATTGCCAACTTCTCCGAATCCACCCTGAACGCCGTCCGTACCAAGGACATGGGCGAGCTGGGGGATATGGTCTCCGATCTGGTGGCACAGCTCAAGGGCTTCTCCGCTGAAGAGGAAGAGAAAAAGGGCTTCCTTGGCATGTTCAAAAAGGCCTCCAACAATCTTCAGAACATGAAGATCAAATACGACAAGGCCGAGACCAACGTGGATAAGATCGCCGAACAGCTGGAGCAACATCAGGTGGTGCTCATGAAGGACGTGGCGCTGCTGGATCAGATGTATGAAAAGAATCTGGAATACTTCAAGCAGCTGTCCATGTATATCCTTGCCGGTGAAAAGAAGCTGGCCGACGAGCGTGCCACTACCCTGCAGGAGCTCTATGCAAAGGCCCAGGCATCCGGACTGCCGGAGGATGCTCAGGCCGCCAACGACTACGCCGCTCTCTGCGACCGCTTCGAGAAAAAGCTCTATGATCTGAAGCTGACCCGCCAGATTTCCATTCAGATGGGCCCCCAGATCCGCATGATCCAGAACAACGACACCCTGATGACCGAGAAGATCCAGACCTCGCTGGTCAATACCATCCCCCTCTGGAAGAGCCAGATGGTGCTTGCGCTGGGAATCTCCCATTCCAAGCAGGCCATGGAAGCCCAGCGGGCCGTATCGGATATGACCAATGAGCTGCTGAAGAAGAACGCCGACATGCTGAAGGTTGCCACCGTAGAGACCGCCAAGGAGTCCGAGCGCGGCATTGTAGACATCGAGACCCTTCAGCACACCAACCAGAGCCTGATCTCCACCCTGGATGAGGTCATGGCCATTCAGACCGAGGGCCGCCAGAAGCGTCAGGAGGCTGAGGTTGAGCTCCAGCGCATCGAAGGCGAGCTTCGTCAGAAACTTTTGGAAGTGAGAAAGTAAATGATCCTGAAAAAGAAGTCCACGGCAATTGCTGTTTTGGCACTGGTCTTTCTTGCCGGAACACTGTTCGGTACCCACCGCAGTCTCTCACATCTGCGCAGTCAGACGCAGGAGGCCTTTTACGAGGGCACCGATGCCAGTGGCTACGGCATTGCCACCAATCTGAAGCTGCGGGTAGAATACGCTCGGAACCTCTGCAAAATCGCAGACGGCTACGGCGCAGACACCCAGATCCGTGAAGTGGAAGCCGCCTGCTCCGCTCTGGAAAATGCTTCGGATGCCGGCGAAAAATACAATGCAAACGCCGCATTGAGCGCCGCAGTGACCGGCCTCAGCGATGCGCTAGCAAGTGCCTCGCTTTCCGAGGAAGATGAGGGCTATCGCAAGGAGCTTACTGCAGACATCGCATCCTATGAGATGCGCATTGATAAGCTGGCCGCTTCTTACAACAGCGAAGTCCGCAGCTTCAACAATGACATTATGGCAGGCATTCCCGCCGGCCCCCTGGGCCGTCTTACCGGGATCTCCCTGCTGGAGGAATATCAATGAAACGCCTGACAAAACTATTCAGCCTCAGTCTGGTACTGACACTGCTGATCTCGCTGCTGGCGCTCCCCGCCTATGCAGATTCCGATGTGGTGTCGGCCCCCACCGGCGGCGTATACTATGTGGATGATGCCGGTTGTCTCAGCACCCAGACAAAAGAATACATCAATCGTCAGAACATCGCCCTGACCAACGCCTGCGGCGGTCAGGTGGCTGTGGTGACACTGGATTTTCTGAATGATCTGGACACGGAGCAGTATGCCTATGAGGTCTTCAATCAGTGGGGCGTTGGCGACAAAGATAAGAACAACGGTACCGTCTTTGTGCTGGTAACCGCCGAAAAGAAGTGCTGGGCTGTCTCCGGCAGCGGCATCGAAGACGACCTTTCCGCCGGCACACTGGAATCCATTCTGGAAGAAAACTGCTATGACTCTCTGGACGCCGGAAATTATGACGCCGCTGTATATGATACGGTACACGCCATCTTTTCATGGTACGAAAGCTACTACGGCATTTCCCTTTCCAGCTATAATTCCCAGCAGGTGCAGTCCGGTTCCACCGGAAGCTTTGGCGGCGGCGGTGCAGGAAGTGCGGTAGGTTCTTTTTTCGGCGGCCTGTTCCAAGTGATTGCCATGCTGATTTTTCTGGTCATCGTGATCGTGATCGTTTCCAGCATGTTTCGCAGTCCTGCCTTCTGGTGCTTCGGCGGCCCCAACTGGTGCTTTGGCCCGCCCAGAGGCCCAAGAGGGCCTAGAGGGGGCGGCTGGGGCGGCGGCCCCGGCGGCTTCGGCGGTGGCTTCGGCGGCGGCGGAAGCTTTGGCGGCGGCGGCTTCGGCGGCGGTGGTTCCCACGGCGGCGGCGCCGGACGCAGATAACGCATCCGCAGGCCCCCAAGATTCCCCAATGATACAGAAACGAGGGTTGGAACCCATCAAAGTTCCAACCCTCGTATTTTTTCGGATTATACGCCGGCTTCCTGATCCCGGCCAGCCACATAGGCCACCAAATCCAGCGTTTTGCTGGTATAGCCTGCCTCGTTATCATACCATGCCACCAGCTTCAGGAAGTTGTCTGCCAACTCAATACCGGCCTTGGCATCGAAGATACAGGTTCTCTTATCTCCAACAAAGTCAGAAGAAACCACATCATCCTCGGTATAGCCAAGAATCCCCTTCATATAGGTCTCGGAAGCTTCCTTCACCGTCTTGCAGATCTCAGAATAGCTGGTATGCTTCTCCAGCTCAACCGTCAGATCCACCACGGAAACGTCCAGTGTCGGGACACGGAAGCTCATGCCAGTCAGCTTGCCGTTCAGGGTGGGGATTACGCGGCCCACAGCCTTTGCAGCACCGGTGGAGGAGGGAATGATGTTGCCCTCAGCCGCACGGCCGCCACGCCAATCCTTCCGTGAGGTGCCGTCCACCGTCTTCTGTGAGGCAGTGGTGGAATGGATGGTGGTCATAAGGCCCATGCGGATGCCAAAGTTGTCATTGAGCACCTTGGCCAGCGGTGCAAGGCAGTTGGTGGTACAGGATGCATTGGAGATGACCTTCATGGAAGGATCATATTCCTGATTATTGACGCCCATGACAAACATCGGGCTGTCATCCTTTGCAGGCGCAGAAATAATTACTTTTTTCACAGATGGGCTGTTAAAGTGGCCCATGCACTTTTCAGCAGTAGTAAATTTACCGGTCGACTCAATGATGTACTCCGCCCCGGTGCTGGCCCAATCCACATCGCCGGGCTCTTTTTCACGGAATGTAACGATCCGCTTGCCGCACACATAGATTGCATTGTCATCGAAGCTCAGCTCGCCGGGAAAAATTCCATGCACCGAGTCATACTTGAGCTTATAGACCATGTAGTCCGGGGTGACCGTGTTGTTGATGGCGACAATTTCAATGTCGTCACGGAATGCAGCCTCACGGACTGCCAGACGTCCGATTCTACCGAAGCCGTTGATACCCACTTTTACACTCATTGCCAGATATCTCCTTTATTGCAGTATTCACTTATGCAGTTCAGCTGCGCCTGCCAGAGCGCAGTCCGACCGGGATTATTATATACTATCATTTTGGAAACGTAAAGCCTTTCTGCCCTTTTTCCGCAGATCCTGCGAAAAAATGTGGATGATGTCAGAAAAAGATAGATTATGATGTTGCTTTTCGTCATTATTTCGAGTATTATAGCAATGGAATGCTCAGTGATATTTCCCAGATATTGCTGGGCTTGTTTTTTGAAAAAATGGAAAGCCTAATTTCGGCAGGATGGGAGGGCAGCTGGTATGGTTTCTTTTACATTGGATGACCTGCAGCCACTGTTGGATGCTTTTCCGGCTCCGGCTCTGTTGTTTCAGGACGATACGCTTCTTCAGCTCAATCTCGCTGCCCTGCGGCTCCAGCTCCCGTTAAAAGCAGGCATGTCCGCCGGGGAGCTTTTTCCCACTGAAACCCTTCCCGCCTTTCGGTTTGACGGCCCCGGCAGCCGCATGCTCACGGAAGATTTTCTGGGGCAGCAGCGCGAGCTCTGCGTCACCCCATGGAACGGCTTCCGTCTGGTCACGCTTTCTGAGCAGTCCTACACCGCATCTCAGGCTTTTTCCTCCGTGGCTCAGGGTATTCTGGCCCCGCTGACCTCCATGATGGCGGTCACGCCGGAGCTTTTGCGCCAGATCACAGAAGATGCCGATGAAAGGGTCTTAAATCTGTCTGCGCAGCTCAATCAGGGGCTTTATACTATTTTTCGCGCCAGCAGCCATCTGCGGATGTGCAGCGATCTCCGGCAGCTGCATATCACCCTCCGGAATGAAAATATCTGCCGTTGGCTCTCCATGCAGTCAGAGCTTCTCAAGCCGCTGATCTCGCATACCGGGCGCACCCTCAACACAGTTCTTCCCATGCGGGATTATATCTGTCAGTTTGACCCGGAAAAGCTCAGTCAGGCGCTGTTTAATCTGGTCTCCAATGCCTTAAAGTTCACAGAGCCGGACGGCCATATTACGCTGGAGCTGAAAAAGACCTCCGCCAGCCGTCTGTGCATTGTTGTGCGGGACGATGGCTGCGGAATTCCCCCGGATCAGATGAGCCAGATTTTCAGACGTTCGGAATCCCCCAGGGATCTGCCGGACCCACGCTGGGGCATCGGCCTTGGTCTTCCCTTGGCCCGGGCCATTATGCAGCAGCACGGCGGTGCGCTGATTTTGGAATCTCAGGAGCACATTGGCACAACGGTTTACCTTGCCCTGCGCTATACCCCCGGTGCAACCGAGCAGCCCCTGCGGTCCTCGGTGCTTTTGCCCAGCCCCTCCAGCGGTTTTTCCACCGCATTGGTAGAGCTTGCGGATGCACTCCCCGACAGTATATATGATTTCCGTAATCTGGACGGATGATTACAGAGAAAAAGCCTTGGAACTGTTTTCAGCTCCAAGGCTTTTATTGATTCAGCCGATCAGAATATGATAGATCATCACAAAATGGCATACACTGCCCAGCACAATGAAAACATGGAAGATCTCATGGCAGCCAAAGTATCGATTGTTGCGTCCCGGCCATTTCAGTGCATAGAGAACGCCGCCGATGGAATAGAGGATGCCGCCTGCCAGCAGCATGGCAAAGCTTACATGGTTCATCACCGAATGCAGCGGATAGATGGCAAAAATCGCCGTCCAGCCCATGACCAGATAAATCAGAGAGGTCAGGACCCGGGGCATTTTGATCCAAAGCAGCGTAAAGCCCGTTCCCAGCAGCGCCATAGCCCAAATCACTGCCAGCATCACCCGTCCGGACAGCATACCGCCCAGTGTAATGGCGCAGACAGGGGTGTAGGTCCCCGCAATCAGGAAGTAAATCATCACGTGATCCAGCTTTCGCAGGAACAGCCGCCCCTGCACATTGGTATTCAGGCTGTGATAAACGGTGCTGGCCGTATAGAGGCACAGCATGCTCACCGCATAGATGGAAACCGACGTAATGGTAGCTGCTCCAAGGCCCATAGAGATTGTCATATGCAGCAGCACCGCCAAGGCCGCCAGAGCAAACAGGATCCCGATTCCGTGGGTCAGCGCCGAATAAGGCCGCAGCCCATCATAGGGGTCTCTGCCCTTTTCACTGAGTTTTTCTTTCATGGTCGCAACCTCCCGTTGTTTTTTTCTTTAGTATACGCCGTCTTCTTGGCAATGTCAATATCACTACTATAAAATATAATATCAATTATTATATTGCACTACAGCAGATGATGCAGCAGTATACACAAAGCGGTTCCCAGCGCAGTGGGGATCACCACTGCCCAAAGCGTCCACTTGACGCTTCCGCTCTCCCTGTAAACGGTCATACAGGTGGTGGCGCAGGGCCAGTGGAACAGGAAAAATATAATCAGGCATACCGCCGTTTTCCAGTCCACGCCCATGGCCATCAGGCCAGATGACAGCGCAGCGGCATCGGTTTCCATCCCCCAGCTTCCGCCAGCAATCAGCAGAGCCACCGGCATTACAATCTCATTGGCCGGAAATCCCAGTAAAAAGGCCAGCAGCAGCACGCCGCTGAGTCCCATACATGCCCCCACCGGCTCCAATGCCGCCGACAGAAATTGCAGCAGGCTTTGCTGTCCCACCATTACGTGTCCCAGACACCATAGCACCAGCCCCGCCGGTACCGCCGCTGCGGCAGCACGCCGCAGCACGATCAGGGTGCGATCCACCACAGACCGTAGGATCACCTGTCCCACCTGCGGCCTCCGAAAGGGCGGCAGTTCCAGCACAAAGGCCGTTGGCATTCCCCGCAGCAGCGTACGGGACAGCACCCAGCTGATGCCCATGGCTGCGGCAACGCCTGCGGCAATGCACACCGTAAGCCCCAGCGCCGCACCGGCGCTACCCCCACGGGGCGCAAAGTACGCCGTCAACAGAAGCAGCAGCGCACCGAACCTTCCGTTGCAGGGAATCAGGCTGTTGGTCAATATCGCCATCATGCGCTCCCGGGGCGAGCTGATGATTCGGCAGCCGGTGACTCCTACTGCATTGCACCCCAGTCCCATGCACATGGTCAGTCCCATTTTCCCGCAGCCTCCGCATTTGGACATCACATGATCCAGATTATAGGCCACCCTGGGCAGATAACCCAGGTCTTCCAGCAGGGTAAAGAGCGGAAAGAAGATCGCCATAGGCGGCAGCATCACCGAGACCACCCGTCCGGCAGTCAGCACCATGCCGTCCAGCACCGCACCGGACAGCCACCATGGCGCCCCCAGCGCATCCATCAGTTTCTTCCCCGCCTGATACAGCCACAGTACCCCCTGCCATAGCCACCTTGATGGCATATTTGCCCCTGCCACAGTCAGCCACAGCACAAAAAACAGAAGCAGAAGCATCAGCGGGATACCCGTTTTTCTTCCGGTCAGCAGCCGATCCCACATAAGCTGCCAGTCCTTTCCACGATCCTGCCCGGACACCACTGCCGCAGCGGTATCCTCCGCCAATGCCACCCGTCCCTCCGGCGTCTCCGGAACCGGCACCGGTCTGGGACGGCAGTAATCCTCTGCCACCATACGGATCTGCTCCTGAAGCAGCTCCAGTCCCTGCGCCCGGGATGCAGCGCCCGCCACCACGGGAACGCCCAGACGGCGCTCCAAGGCATCGCAGTCCACCTGTATGCCCCGTCTGCCTGCTTCATCCATCAGGTTGACCAGCACCACCACGTTTCGGATATGCGCCAGCAGCTGATAGGTCAGTATCAGATTTCGCTCCAGACAGGTAGCATCGCACACCACCACCAGACAGTCAAATTCCCCTTGCTCGAGAATGGTGCGCGCCACCTGTTCTTCCGGGGAACAGGCGTCCATGGAATAGGTGCCCGGTAAGTCCGTCAGCTCATACTGCCGCCCCTTGTAGGTATATTGGCCGGTGGCCAGCTCTACCGTTTTCCCGGGCCAGTTTCCCACATGCTGCTTTCGCCCGGTCAGGCAGTTGAACACCGTAGATTTTCCGACATTGGGGTTCCCCGCCAGCAGCACCTGCAGCGACCGGCTCATGGCTGCACCTCTATGAAGATCTCCGCCGCATCCTCCCGCCGCAGCGCAATGACCGCTCCCCGGAGCTCATATGCCCCAGGAGATCCTGCCGGGCTCCGATGGAGGCATCGGAGCTCCGTCCCCTCCATCATTCCCAGATCCTCCAGCCGCCTGCACAGCGCTTCGCTGCAATTCAGCTTTATGACAGCCGCCCTCTGCCCTGTGGGCAGGCGGCTCAAAGGAATTGCTTCCATTCCTGCTCCTCCCTCCCGGTCCATGGCTTTGCCACAGACCGTTTTCGCTGTTTTAGACTATGCAGCCGTCCGGCTCCATGTGCCTTTTCTCCTCCATGACGCAAAAAACGCCCCCTGCCTCAGCAGGGAGCGTTTTTCCATTATAAATCAGCGAGCCATGTAGTCGTCGTAGCACTCCTGATAGATATCCAGATAGTCCTGAATGCCCATGTCCTTGATCTGCTGTACGAAATCATCGAACTCGTCCAGAGACTTATCGCCAGTGATGAACTTGGCAATGGACTCCATGCACAGGGTCTGAATGTCAGAGTAGATGTTATTCGCCTCGGTGCTCTGATCCGCAGACAGCGCCATGGAGGTGGGGATCACATACTCATCATCCATGCCGGTAGCCCAGATCTCAGGAGCAGCCTTATCGACCTCGGAGTAGCCGGAAGCGACAGCATTGTTGTCGATGACGCAGTTGATGGTGCCGTTGGAAGCATAGACCAGCAGAGCGTCACGCATGCCCAGATCGGAATCGGTGACCAGAGAAGTGAAGGTGGGAACACCGTCTACATACTCAAAGCCCTCGCCCTCTACGCCGTAGTTGGCGAGCAGGGAGCCTTCCTCGGAGTACCACCAGTCACCCCACTGGCAAGCCAGCTCTACATTCTCGCAGTTGGTGGTAATACGGAAGCCGTTGCTTGCGGACTTGGTAATGAAGGTGCCGAAGTGGTTGATGCTGTCCTTGTCGGCATGCATATCGTAGGTAGCCTCCAGTGCGAAGCCGTCGATCTCGGAAGCCTCGATGTAGCCGCCCAGGTTGCCCCAGTCACAGTAGAAGATACCAGCATCGCCGGTGGTGATGGCATTGGCATAGTCAGGGCTGTTCCAGTTGGAGTTATCGGAGATGAAGTCGGCCTCGATATAGCCCTTCTCATACCAATCATGCATCAGAGTGATGTAATCCTTGAAGCCATCCTCAACAGGGCCGAACTTGATCTCGCCATCCTGCACATAGGTGGGTACCACGCTCATGGGGAAGCTGTTGCAGAAAGCAGCAACGTCAAAAGCGCCGGAGAGCCAGTTGTCCTGAATGGCACCGGGAGCCAGCATCATCAGGGGCTGCTTCATGCCGTAGTCCTTAAAGGCAGCCAGCGTGTCTTCATACTCATCGATGGTGTAGGGCTTCTCCAGACCCAGCTCGTCCAGTACGTCGGTACGGATGGCCAGACCTTCCTTTGCAAGGCCGTCCTCGGTGGTCAGGCCATAGAAGGCGGTAATGTAGCCGGAGGAAGAAACAGCGGTCTTCAGCAGCTCATCATCGGTGGAGAGCAGGTTGTAGTAGTTGGGAGCGTACTGAGCAATGGACTCAGTCAGATCCAGAATAATGTCCTCGTCAACCTCAGCGTCATCGCCGTTGGCGAAGTTCAGGCCCCAGCCGATCAGGTCAGGATAGGAGCCGGAAGCTACCATCACGTTGAACTGCTCGTTGGAAGCGGAGGTAGACATACCCTGGAAATCCACATGAATGCCGGTAGCCTCTTCTGCTGCCTTGTAGATGGAGCAATCAGCCATGGCATTGGGATAGGATGAGAACAGAGGATCGGGGAACGTAGCCACCAGGCTCAGGCTCTCATCGGTATCCACGGGATAGGAGGTCTCCTCGGGCTGTACGTCATCGCCAAAGATCTCCTGGGCATAGGAGGTAGCCTCAGCATTGGCTGCGGCCTCCTGGAGGGTCATGCTGCCCTCAGCAGCTGCATCAGCTGCGGGCGTACCCTTCTCCTCAGTGCTGCCCTCGTCAGCTGCCACAGTGGGAGCCTCAGACGGAGCGGTGGAAGAAGCGGTGCTGCCGTTGCTGCCGCAGCCGGCCATCAAGCCAAGGCACAGGCACAGCGACAGGAGCATTGCAAGAAATTTCTTCAAAATACTCACCATTCTTTCTTAAATTTATATCACCCGACGCCGTCGGGAAAATATACCGATACGTTTTCTTCACAAAAACATCACAAATTGTCACTTCATGACAAAATATGATACCAGATGCGTAAGAATCATAGCACAAGATCTCAAAAGTGTACAACATATAATTTAAGTAGTGTCATCGGATCTGCTTATGGAAAAAGCTTCCCAAACCGTTTTCCGGTTTGGGAAGCTTACATCTGTTTTATTCAGGAAATGCTGGTGATTTCTCCGTAGGATCAATCCGCCATAGCACGGTCATAAGCGCCCTGCTGAATAGCCAGATAGTCTTCGATGCCAGCATTCTGGATGCTCTCCACAAAGGAATCATACTCGGTCAGAGGCTTCTCACCGGTGATGAACTTTGCAATGGCCTCCAGGCAGATGGTCTCAATATCCGAGTAGATATTAGCCGCTCTGGTATTCTCATCTGCGGACAGGGTCACAGTGGAGGGGATCACCATGGTATCGTCCATGCCCTCGTTCCAGATCTCCGGTGCAGCCTTATCCACATCGGAGTAGCCGGAGGTAACGGCAGTGGGATCAATGACGCAGCAGATGGTATCGTTGGATGCATAGATCAGCAGCGCATCACGCATGCCCTCGGGTGCGTCAGTGACGGTCTCGTTCAGAACGGGCTTGCCGTCCACATAATCGAAGGATACGCCCTCTACGCCATAGTTGGCCAGCAGGCTGCCTTCATCGGTGTACCACCAGTCGCCCCAACGGCAAGCCAGCTCCACATTTCCGCAATTGGTGGTGATCTTAAAGCCATTGCCCACGGACTTCTTGGTGTACTGTGCGAAGTGGTTGATGCTGTCCTTGGTGGCGTGCATGTCATAGGTTGCCTCTACAGAGAAGCCGGGAATCTCAGAAGCATCGTTGTAGCCGCCCAGATTGCCCTGGTCTGCATAGAAGATGCCTGCATCACCGCTGGTGATGGCGTTTGCATAGTCAGGGCTGTTCCAGTTGGAGTTCAGGGACACAAAATCAGAATGGATGTAGCCCTTCTCATACCAGTCATGGATCAGGGTGATGTACTCCTTAAAGCCCTCCTCCAGCGGGCCGAACTTGATCTTGCCATCCTCCACATAGGTGGGAGCCACGCTCATGGGGAAGCTGTTGCAGAAGGCAGATACATTAAATGCAGCAGCCAGCCAGTTGTCCTGAATGGCGCCGGGGGCCAGCATGACCAGAGGCTGCTTCAGGCCGTCATCCTTAAAGGCTGCCAGCGTGTTTTCAAATTCCTCAATGGTATAGGGCTTGTCCAGACCCAGCTTCTCCAGCTCATCGGTACGAATGGCCAGACCGGCCTTCCCCAGAGACTGCTCGGTACGAACAGCATGGAAGCCCACGATATGTCCGCCATCGGTCACAGCCGTATCCAGCAGCTCGTCATCGGTGGCCAGAATGTTAAAGTAGTTGGGAGCATACTCCGCAATATAATCTGTGAGGTCGTAGTAAATCTCTTCTTCCACAGCAGCGTCATCGCCGGTGGTGTAGTTGAGGCCCCAGCCGATCAGATCGGGGTAAGCGCCGGAAGCGATCATGACATTGAACTGCTCTGCGGACGCAGAGGTAGAAAGGGGCTGATACTCCATGTGAACACCGGTCTTTTCTTCCGCCACCTGATAGATCTGGCAGTCCGCCATACCATTGGGATAGGAAGCAAACAGGGGATCCGGGAAGGTGGCCACCAGCGTCAGGGATTCATTGGTCTCCATCGGATAGGAAATCTCCTCAGGTGCCTCTTCCACGCCGAAAATGTCCTTTGCATGCTGGGTGATCTCGCCCTCTCCTACTGCGGGCTCGTCCACCACGGAAGCCGCCTCTTCTGCGGATGTGGAAGCCTCGGGCGCAGCCGGTGCCTCCTCCGGTGCTTTGGTCTCCTGTACCTCAGCAGAAGCATCGGCAGGTGCACTGCCGGATGCCGCCGCAGAATTCGCCTGACCGCCGCAGCCTGCCAACAGCCCAAGGGTCATACAGCCCGCCAGCAGCGTTGCCAACAATTTTTTCAATTTCTTCACCATCTTTCATTGATTTATATCACCGGCACATCCGGAAATATACAAAATAATGTTCAAAATGTTTCGTTCACGTTTCATTTGTTTCATTATTGTTACGCAGTTGTTTAGATTATAACATAGTCAAAATTTTCTGTACAACACAAAATATTGGTGGCACTACTTAATTTACTTATGGCAGATTTCATGTTATAATTCTACTTGGTAGCTTACCGATATCCCGCAGAAAGGAGCCCATCTCTATGACCATCAAGCAGATCCACTACTTTATCGCTGTAGCGGAGACAAAAAGCTTTACCAATGCCGCCCGGAATTACTTCATTGCTCAGACGGCTATGAGCCAGCAGATCAGTGCACTGGAAAAAGAGCTGGGATTTCTTCTGTTTCACCGAAGCAATCGTTCCGTAGAACTGACGCAGGCCGGGCAAGTGCTCTATGACCAGCTCCGGCCTCTGGTACTCAGTCTGGAACGTGCCGTGGAATCTGCCTCTGCCATTGCCGGAGTTCAGTCCACCATATTTCGAATTGGTCTTTTCGATCAGGCCGTCAACCGTTTTCTGGCCCCGGCTCTCCATGAATTCAGCGAAGCAGAGCCCAACGCAACGCCGCTGCTGATTTCCGATAACCACATCATGCTGTTGGAATCCCTCTCCAACCGCACCATCGACGCCGTTCTGCTGGGCAAGCGTTACTACCAGCCTCGGGCGTCACTGGAAGCCACGGAGCTTTTTTCCTATCAGGTACTGGATTATGTTCTGGCCGTCCCGGCCTCCCATCCCCTGGCTGAGGCTCCATCCGCAGAATGGTCAGACCTGCAAGGGCTGTCCCTGATCGCATACAGTCCCTTCAAAGAGGATCAGCAGGCAGTCTCCCTGACTGCGCTGCTACAGTCCCACGGTGTTTCCGCCAATATACTGCTTTCCAGCCGGGATGTCCCCACGGCGCTGCTCTATGTAGAAGCCGGTATGGGGTGCTGTCTGCTTCCGGCCCGTGCCGCAATCTATAAGAATCCGCAGATTGCCATGCTGCCGGTCAAGGAGGACCTCCGGGACACCATGCTGCTGATTGCACACCGTGACAACGACAGTCATCTGCTCTCCCGATTCACTTCCATTTGCAAAAAATCTCTGATCGGTACATAAAATAAATGTGCTGGCACAGGATACACTCCCGTGTCAGCACATTTGCTTTCCTTACCAGATCATTAATTTGTCTGCTTCTTCCCGCAGCTGCTGGCGGAAATCCGGGTGGGCAATGGCAATCAGCGCATCTCTCCGCTGCCGGACCGTCTTGCCTCGGAGATGGGCAATGCCATATTCGGTTACCACATAGTCCACAATATTTCTGGAGATCGACACCACCGAGCCCGGCGTCAGCCCCGGCTGGATCCGGGAAACGGTTCCGCCCTTGGCCGTGGAGGCCAGCGCAAGGATCCCCCGTCCTCCCTTGGAATGAAACGCCCCATAGGCAAAGTCAAAGGCTCCGCCTGTGCCGGAGAACTGCTGAAAGCCCAGTGACTCCGAGCATACCTGTCCGGTCAGATCCATCTGAAGGGCGGAATTCACCGAGACCATATGATCATTCTGTGCAATGACAAATGGATCGTTGACATAGCTGACCGGCAGCACCCGGATCAGCGGGTTTCGGTCAATATATTTGCAAAAGTCCTTACTGCCCCACGCAAAAGCGCAGATGCTCTGGCCCGGATGCATATTTTTCCGATAATTATTGATGACGCCCGCTTCCATCAGCTTTCCCATGGCATCGGAAAACATCTCCGTATGGACACCCAGATCCTTTTTATCCATCAGTGCATCCGCCATGGCGTTGGGCAGGCCGCCAATTCCCAGCTGAATGGTATCCCCATCCCGAATCAGTGATGCCACATTCTGCGCAATTTTCTGCTGTACCTCTGTGATCGGATATTCCGGTGCAGCGGAAATATCCCCCTCCGCCTTTACAAAAAAGTCCACCTTTTCCACCGGGATCTGAATGGTGCCGATGGTCTTGGGGATATTTTCATTGACCTCAAAAATCACAAGATCCGCAACCTGCATCATCTCCCGCTCCATCTGCTGGCTCATGGACATGCAGACGTAGCCATATTCGTCCAAAGGCGTGACCGCTGCCATAAACACCGTAGGCTTCTTTGTCTCGATGATGGTCTGGCTGAGAGAATGCATATTGTGGGGTGCAAAGCTCACCCTTCCGGATGGATGGATCTTCCGCAGGGGTGCGCCATAAAAGGCGCTCAGCAGGTCGATCCTGCCCTTGAGGCTGTTATCCATGATAAAGGGATATTCCTCCGAAGGGTTGTTGATCCATACGGTCACATCCTCCACCCTGTCTCGAATGGTATGCAGCTGCCGCAGCAGATTTCTGGGCTCATTCCCATAATGGCCCACGGCAATGGTATCCCCCGACCGGATCTTTTCCAGTGCCTCGGGGATGGAGATGAACTTGGATTCGTATATTTCACGTTTTGTCATAGAGCAAACTCCTGTTCTACTGGGTTATACTGTACAGCATTCATTATATCCAATCGCCATAAAGTATCAATACGCAAAATGCAAAAATCCTCCGCCCAATTTCGCTGCTCCCAGAGCAAATCGTCAAAAGCACAAATTTCGCGCAAAAAGGCCCCGCCTTCCAACGGAAGGCAGGGCCTTTATACATACAGTCTTAGTCGGTGACGTAAGGCAGCAGTGCGATCTGACGAGCACGCTTAATGGCGGTGGTCAGCTGGCGCTGATGCTTTGCGCAGGTGCCGGTGGTTCTGCGGGGCAGGATCTTGCCGCGCTCAGACAGATACCGGCGAAGCTTTGCAGCCTCCTTATAGTCGATGTGCTCGACCTTATCGACACAGAAGCTGCATACCTTGCGGCGCTTCCGGCCTCTAGCTCTATCGTTAGCCATGGATATTCCTCCTATCTTGTAAAAGTACGTTTGGAAACAGATCAGAAGGGCAGATCGCTGTCATCATCCTCCAGCATGGAGAACTCAGAGTTTGCAGCGGGGGCTGCCGGTGCGGAATAGCTGCCGGCTGCCGGAGCAGAGAAGCTGCTGCCGCCAAACTCGGAATAGCTGCCGCTGGAGCCGCTGTCGCGCTTGGAACTGCCGAAGTATACGTTATCCGCTACTACCTCAGCGCTACGGCGCTTGCCGCCTTCTTTATCGGTCCAGGATCTGATCTGAAGTCTGCCGGATACCACTGCCATGCTACCCTTGGTGAAGTACTTGGAGACGAACTCTCCGGTGCTTCTCCATGCAACGATGTCAATGAAATCACACTCTTTCTCGCCGTTCTGGCTCTTGAAATCACGGTCAACAGCCAGTGTGAACGAAGCCACGGCGATACCGCTGCCGGTGCGGCGAAGCTCCGGGTCGCGGGTCAGTCGGCCCATGAGAACAATATGGTTCAGCATGAACAGGCCTCCTTACGCTTCAACGGTGGTGATGAGGCAGCGCATGATGCCGTCGGTGATCTTCATCACACGATCCAGCTCTGCGGGAAGCTCAGGCTTGGACTCAAAGGTCATGAGAACATAGTAGCCCTCATTCAGGTCCTCAATGGGATAGGCCAGACGACGCTTGCCCCACTCGTTTACCTCGGTGAGGGTGCCCTCTGCTTCCACCATTGCCTTGAACTTTTCCACCAGCGCCTGAGTATCCTCCTCAGTGAGCTGAGGATTGATGATATACAGCGCCTCGTACTTTTCGGAAATCTTAGCCATGTTGTTTGCACCTCCTTTTGGACATATGGCCGCAGGTCCCGCCTGCGGCAAGGATATGCTGTCTTTTCATAAGAACAGCCTTTCAATTATATAGTTTTTTCTCTCCTTTGTCAACTCTTTTTCGCATATAATTAAGGGGATGCACCTGCATCCCCTTAAAATTCCATATTTAGCCCTGATCCAGATTTTCCAGCACCTGCCGCAGGCACTGGCGCAGCATATCCTGCTGTTCTTCCGTCAGGCCCTTTACCAGATTGGCCTCTGCCTGATCTCTCGCGCTATCCAGCACCGCCCGGACCTCCATGCCCTTATCGGTCAGCAGCACCCGCTTATTTCGGGTGTCCTGGGGCAGGCGTTCACAGCGGATGAAGCCCTTCTGCTCCAGATTCCGAACCAGCGAGGAAACGCTGGACGCCTTAATGCCAAGTGCATACTCCAGATCACGCTGATTGACATCGCCCTTGTCCAACTGGCCGAACAGGCGGGTCAGTACCCGGGACTGGGGATACGTTACATCGTAATCTACAAACAGCTTATCAAAATACTGCCGAATGCCGTAGGATATATTTGTGATCAGGTATCCTACATCCGGATTCTCCTGTACCGGCAGCTTCTTGTCTACTCGCTTTTCTTCCATGGGTCGATTCTCCCTTCATTGATTTTCGCAGTTGGTCAGACTGGCGTATTGTTTCGATCATCCTATCTTCAAACTGTTTCACACATCAAACAGTTTATTATCAAAACAATATTTTGTCAAGGGAAATATCCCTCTTTTTTTGCCGTTTCTTCTGTTTTTCCCGGAAACAGCACGCAAAAAATGGGCACACCGCCAGACTCCATGCGGCATGCCCATTGCTTTTTCCGGTGATTACGCAAAAAACTTTGCGTGGATCGCCGCAACAGCCCGGTCTGTATCCTCCTTGTCAATGAGCACAGACACCTTGATCTCACTGGTGGAGATCATCATAATGTTGATATGCGCCTCATAAAGCGCCTCAAACATGGTCGCCGCAACGCCGGGGTTATCCACCATGCCGCCGCCGACCACAGAGACCTTTGCAACATCCTGATTGATGTCTACATGGTCAAAGCCCAGTGCATCCTGATTCTCCTTAATGATGTGGTATGCCTTTTCCGCCACATCACTGGCCACCGTAAAGCTGATGTCCTTGGAATCCGCACGGCCAATGGACTGAAGGATGATGTCAACATTCACCTTTTCTCTTGCCAGCAGATTGAATACCTTAAAGGCCACGCCGGGAATATCCTTCAGGCCCACCAGTGCCAGACGGGCTACATTCTTATCCTGCGCTACGCCGCTGATATACGTCTTTTCCACTTGTTTCACAGCCTCCTTGACAATGGTTCCGGGCGCTCCTGTAAAGCTGGAGAGCACCTCAATATTCATATTGTACCGCTTGGCCATTTCCACCGAGCGGTTGTGGAGCACCTGTGCGCCCAGAGACGCCAGCTCCAGCATTTCATCAAAGGTGATTTCTTCGATTTTCCGGGCATTGGGTACCTTTCGGGGATCTGCCGTGTAAACGCCGTCTACATCGGTATAGATCTGACACAGGTCTGCCCGCAGGGCAACCGCCAGCGCTACTGCCGTGGTGTCAGAGCCGCCCCGGCCCAGCGTGGTAACATCCCCATACTTGTTGATGCCCTGAAATCCGGCCACCAGTACGATCTTATGCTGATCCAGCTCCTCCTGAATCCGTGTGCCGGATACCCGCTTGATCCGTGCTGCGCCATAGGCCGCCGTGGTCTCCATGCCCACCTGCCAGCCCGTCAGGGATACCACCGGGAAGCCCAGCTTCTCAATGGCCATGGCCATCAGCGCAATGGACATCTGCTCGCCTGTATTGAGCAGCATATCCATCTCCCGCCGGGAAGCCGCAGGATTGAGCTCCGCCGCTTTTTCCAGCAGCTCGT
>ERZ773103.1028-NODE-1028-length-31151-cov-3.182628_pt1 | contig 31151 bp, 22 predicted proteins | sample MGYA00511118_ERZ773103 | MGnify/ENA primary metagenome ERZ773103 (study PRJEB29015, sample SAMEA2737821) | human gut metagenome | biome: human gut; feature: human-associated habitat; material: faeces | place: China | collected 2012 ... | reverse complement strand
GTTATAAGAAATCTTTTTCAAAATCTTGCACAATTTCCCCTATCAAACACTACCATGTTTTATTGCAACATTCACAAAAAATCACAATTTTACTTTTCGTCATTTTGCACAACAGTATATTTAGTTTTCTAAATAAAAAATGAGTGTTCGGAAATCTATTCGTAAACTACAAATTGCTGAAAATGGCGAAATCCATTGCAAACACTGCACTTTCAAAGATTTTTGTGATAACATTTTCGTATAAAAAATAGAAATGGAGGCATTGTGCAATATGAACAATCAAATTAATAATCCAGGACAGACAAATCGCGGCTACTCTATACCGATTTACATGGATCCGATCCGCGACAGCTGCAATGTAGACTTGATGGTAGCCGTGTACGACTACTATTGCCGTCAGAACCGCTCTTATGATCTAAAACGTTATATTGGCGCGGTCATCAAACTTTTTTCAGAACAGGCTCCAAATTTTCCTCACACGGAGGAGGTCATTATGCATATTGTTGATGCTGTTGAGATGAACGCCTTCTGGGAGGGTTTCCGTGGCTGCCGCGATATCCTCACGGACAGTGTTTCTAAACGGATATTTGACACTCTGGACGAGGTGGATGGCGATGTGTGAAGCATGGGAGATTTTCCGGCGTGCCTGGGCTCATGGCTACAACATCGGCTATCTGCAGAGCTATGCACACTATCGATTCCTGTTGAATGCATGTTATATCTACTCTGCCAGGAAGGTCGAATTTGAGGACATGTATAGAAGGTTGGTGAATGAGGGCTTTTTTGATTGGTATTTATATAATAGGTAGGTGATAATTAAAATGAAATACAAAAAGAATTTTGAAGTAGCGGATATCATGGAACTCATCAAGATTTCAAACGAATTTATCGAGAGGAACAGAAAAATCTATGAACGGCTTGCTGCCGGCATTCCCACCCAAGGTATCCTGGATTCATTGATTCCGGAATTGGTCGATCTGTACGGCGATTATGTAATCCAGATCAATCAATATGAGTCTGATGAGTCATACATCACCTTGGCAATATTAGTTACCGACGATTACGACGTATCCGCTCATATGTCGATTTTTGACGGTAGGCAACGGCTACTGGAAAAATACAACGATCAATACGGAGACGCTACATTGTCGATCATGGAGTATCAATACAGTATCATAGCTAACCCTGAAGTGCATCATTCTCAGGCTTACGCGATTCGAAATGGGGAAGTAATCTGGAAAAAGGGGGAAATAAAAAATGAATGAAAATAATGACAAAACCGCCGAGGAGCTGGCTTATTGTGTAAAATCAGATATGGATATAGAAAACATTGTCAATAAATTTAAAAGTGATTTGCAGGAATTGGATTATGGTAATCGGGTTGCGGCTATTCACAAGTCAATCGAGCACCTAAACCAGGGTTGCACAGTTAATTATGTCGCGGACGGTCTCAGAGAATGGTACGGGATAACAATGGATGCCAGCGAATTAAAAAACCTGCTGCTGCAGTCAAAGGATCTTCTTCCGGAAGAGGAACGAAAGGGGAATATCGATAAGAACCTGCTCTCCATAGAAAGACCGGAGGACGGCAAGAAAATTGATTTGGCCTATTTACAACATAAATACAAAAAGGGTTATCATTATATAGACAGTTTATACAGAGAAAAAATTTTTTCTTACAGCGGCAGTGACTTATGTGAAGCTCTATATTTTCAAGCTGTTTGTAATTTATGTAAAGATCGAAATGAAATCGACAAATACTTTGAGGATTTAAAGAGAGAACGAGAAATTGCCCAAAAAGAAGAGGAGCATCGGATTTAATAAGGTAAACAAAAAGAGACCACTCTCCCCGGGTCTCTTTTCCATACCTTCACAAAATCACCTCAAAACCCCAAAAAATCACCTCAAAACCTATTAATATCAGCTCAAAACCGTTTTGCAGCCGACATACATGTCGGTGGCACCTGCTGCCACTACCCTAATTATGTCACATACGACATAATCATTTTCCAAATATGTCACATACGACATAATGGCTTTTAAATTGTGTCACATGCGACATAATCAGGACTAGCTTTTTCTACTAGTGGGGTTTTAAACCCATATCATCACAAAGTATTTATTTTATATAGAAAGATTTCAAATATTAACTTTTATAAATATCCTCTTTCTAAAAGTTAGTGTCAACTTTTTTCCAGAAACGTCCCATTTTCCTATCAAAACCGCCCATTTTTATATTAGTTATCACTATTTTATCAACTAATATTATCAAAAGTACTAACTCTTATTCTGGAATTATAACTTTTAATTCCAAAAGAGTAGTCTATTCCCTTAGAGGCGTACAACCTCTGCCGGCTTAAAAGTTGATATTAAAAGTTGCTGATGACGAAAATAAAGAATAAAGCAAAATAAGCATTGTCCAAAAGAATAGTAATTTAACACAAAATCCCGTATATATCCAACATCTGCAATATATACGGGATGAATTTATTTTTTCTTATGCTATTTCTATATATATTCCCGCTGTAAGCCCTGCACTTCACAGTACGCATCCATTTTGCTTCCTTTTTTGCAGCGTATCGTACAGCTTTTATTCACGATCCTGTCTCCGATATATTTCGGATCGTGATGGATCTCCAGATATTCCAGCCAGTTACAGCCATGGAAAGCTTCTTCCCCGAGATAAATTACGCTTTCCGGGATATACACATTTTTCAGCCTCTTGCAGCCGAAAAAAGCTTTGTGATTCAGCTTCTGAAGTCCTTCGGGTAACTCAAGGGTTTTAATACCACAAAAGTAAAATGCTTCTATCCCTATCTCTGTCAGCGTATCCGGCAGGCTGATCTCCTTCAATTCCTTGCACCTGTAAAAAGCCCGGCTTTGTATTTTCTTTAAATTTTCAGGAAATACCACCTTACTTAACTGGAGGCAGGAATAAAAACAGCCCTCCGGGATTCTGTGACATTTTGAACCAGTCTTAAACTCTGCCTTTTCCAGGGATGTGCAGTTTTTATAACAGTACGCCCCGATACTTTCCAGGGATGCAGGAAAGATTACTTCTTTAAGAGAACGGTTTTCAGCAAAAGCACCTTCCCCGATCTCCTCTAAGGTTTTGGGGAACATCACAGGTATGCGGATCTGACTGTTTGCATAAGCCTCCCTGCCTATCGTTTTACAACCTGGCGGCAGAATAACCTCTTTTCGTTTTCTGTTTCCTTTATAGCAGTAATCATCTATATCTCTTCGTGGCTGCATATGGTTTTCTCCTACTTTTTGTTAATAGTTTCTTCTTATAATATTTTCTGGCTCTGTACCAGAAGCTCAGATACCCGGCTATGAGGACTGCAAGAATGATAAGCAGTTTCGAGAAATTTCCCATTCCCTTCCAGCCATCTGCAAGCTGTGATGTCACAGTCTGTCCTTCCGGTTTTCCTGCATCTTCCAGGGAATCTCCATTTGAACCAGTATCGGATGAAGAGGATCCATCTGTTGTTTCTGCCTTTTTCCCGGAAGATTTTCCAGATGTCCCGCTTTTTTTCTCATCTGCTTTTTTCTGATCTTCTGACTTCCCTGCATCCTTCTTTTTCCCTTTGCTGCCGGTCTTTTTCTGGTCAGTGGAAGTTCCGTTTTTCTCTCCGGCCTGACCGCTGGAGCCTGTACCGCTGACTTTTTTCAGGTTTGCCTTAGAGCCATTCCCGTCTGAGCCGCTGCCCGGTCTTCCTGCTTCGGATTTATGTCCTCCGCTTCCCGGTCGATGGATCACACTGCTGTTATTATCATTATTTCCGGTTCCACTGCCCGCATTTTTGATGTCCGGGATACGGATCACCAGCTGCTGGCTCACATTTCCGGAACCGTCTTTTACAGCTATCACAACGTCTTTTTGTCCACTGATAAGTCCTGTAAGCGTGATAGTGTCCGTTCCTGCCTGAACTTCCGTTCCTTTTCCGGAGGTATCAACCACAGGGATCTTTTTGCCTGCATCCACCACTTTATAATAGCGGTATCCTTTTTCACTGGTCTTATAGACCACCGATGCCTTGTCTGTAGAAATGCGGCTGGCGCTGACTTTTTTAAGGACAGGTGCTGTCTTATCGGTCAGTCTCAGTGTCAGGTACACGTTCTTTCTGGTACCGTCTTCTGCAGTTACCTGTATCCTGATCTTCGCCTCTTTTTCCCCACTGGCAAACAGGATCTTCCAGAACGGATGTCCCTCATCGGTTCCTGTCTGAAGAATGGTTTCATCTTTCTGGACGGAACTTCCCAGAATTCCAGACATTGCATAGACTTTTATGCTTCCATGTGCATCCGCTGCTTCTGTCCAGACATTCAGGCTCTGTCTTTCATCACCATAGACTGCAGTGTAATGGTCTTCCATTTTCTTAAAGGAAGGTTCCAGCTTCTGTATTCCCTTTCCATAATGGTCCGCACTGGAAACATACAGGTACTTAAGGTATGCATCGGAACTCATCAAAGATTTCAGGGTAAAACTGTAACTTGTCACCTTCGGATCAGCAGTGACTGTTTCCGTCAGTGTTTCATAACCTTTTCTGGAAATTTCAATTTTGTATACATTTCCCTTTAAAAACATATATTTCCCATTCTGAGTTTTCAGTTCTTCCCCATCCTGGTTTGTTACCCGGACTCCTGCATCTGCCGGTACTGTTTTTATCGTTATCGGGATTTCCTTATACTCTGTTACCGGGATTTTTACCGGTGTACTCATCTGGTTTCCTGCAATGTCTTTTGCCAGGATCCAGATCTCCCTCTCCTCTGTTTCAGGAATCATCAGATCAAGGGAATTCTGTCCCCTTGTCATCAGTTCCACCGAACCGGAAAGGTCAAACTCCGGTGTTTCCCCCAGTTTGACGATCTTATACTGGTAATTTCCCATTTCATTGGATGCAAAGGTTATCCGCACTCTTTCCGCATCGTACCGGACAGCCCGGGCATCACTCAGTTTCGGCGGGTAAATATCCCTCCGCTGGAGGATGACCTGATACGAAGCTGTTTTTCCGCTTTTCGTCTTTACCGTCACCTTCACAGCTGCTTCTGCCTCTTCTTCGCCAAAATAGACCGCAATCCTGCTGGCACTGCCGCTTCCGGCGGTGTGTCCGTAGTTATTGATCTTTTTCGTACCCCGGATTCCCTCTGCTGTTACAGACGCATCGTCCTCCTGGGGTTCTACAAAGATATTCAGGAATTCATTTTTTCCATTGTACATCTCTGCGGTATACTCATACCGTTCCTGCGTAAATGCAGGTTCCAGTGCAAGATACCCGGTATCATCTGTGTAGCTGTTGCTGGTGCTCACTGCCAGGTTTTTCAGCAGTGGGGAACTCTCATCACCGGTAATGTTAAAAACATATGTCCTTGACTTATTCCCCTTAGATACCTGTACCTGGATACTCGTTCCGGTTCCGTCAAAAGGAACCTTATAAGTACCATCACACTTTTTCCCATCTACGCTGATAGAAACACCTTCCGGGGCTTCAAAGGAAAATACTGCCTGTTCTGCCCCCTCTTCCAATATCAGGTCATAACTGAGACGGTCTTTCCGGAATGTCTTGTTCCATGTAACCTTTCCTGTATCTGCCGATACACTGACACCACTTAAATAGGCACCGTTTTTCTCTATTGCCATCAGATAATTGGAATCGTTTTTATAATAGATCGTCCCGTCCCTGTCCACACACAGGGTACTGATGCTGTATTGCTGCTGGGCTGTGTCCGGCGTGAAGATTTCTTCTGCCTTGCCTTCTGTCTGTCCGGGACTGTCTTCCAGCATGTAAATCCCGCCCGGATAGGCATTTGCTGTAAAATAGACATAAACCCTTCCGTCTGCCTTTCCATCTTTATTATAGTCTTCCTTTTCATAAGCAGTGGAAAGAAGCGGTGCTGCCTGTGGATAGCCTGCAACAGGGACAGAATATGCCAGTGAAAGTGCATCCTCGGATTCTGTGAGCACATCGAAATGGTGTCCCCCATCCGGATTAAACTGACCACCCTGTCCACAGACCCCGATATAGATTCTTCCTTTATAGATCACAGGCGTAGCGGTTGCCATTCCACCAAGGTTATAGCCAAGCACCTGTCCGAAAGTTCCGTCCTGGTTCATTTTTACCCGGTAAAGATAACCGCCCTTTGTGGCAAAATACACATATCCATTGTTATATGCCACCGAAGTACGGATATCTCCCTTAAGCCCTGTCAGCTTGTCCAGCATGACACCGGTTGAGGTTGATACAGAGTACAGGATCGAGGTATTGGTATAATTTCCTTCTGCGGAACCGTCATCAGAACCAAATACCAGATAATCCCCTGATGCATAGGCACCTGCCCAGTAGAAGCCGCCTTTATGGCTGTACTTCCATGTGCAGTACTTGATCTCATCTCCCCTGGACGGATCTTCATCCGTAACAGACAAAGCAAAATAGGTTCCTGCTGTTGTCTCTGAGTTCCAGGTTCCTGTGTAAATATATCCATCTTTATAAGTGATCGGAGAAAGCGTCTGTCCTCCTACCGACTCACTGATCCACAGCGATTTCAGTGTCGTTGCACTGACTGCCTGTATCTGTCCTCCCCCGATCTGGGCAAACAGCATTCCTTCTGCATAAGTAAGAGGGTTCAGGGCAAAGACCATGCTTCCTGCCAGTTCCTCACTGACTGCCAGGATCTCCCCTGTAGCCCGGTCAATCTTATAGATATATTTGCCGGAAGCCACATAAAGAGCCCCGCCAAGGATCAGCGGTGGTGTGACAGCCGCATTCCAGTCGCCGCCCAGCTGCATGGCCCATTTCTGTACGCTTTCTGCTCCGGAAGAAGGGGCTGCCACATCAGTAACCCCGTTGTTGGTATCGCTGTTCCTGTAATTGATCCAGTCATTGTCTGTGATCTCCGGCTGGGAAGAATCTATGCTTTCCAGTTCTGCCCGGATATGGTCGGTATCCCCTGCCACGAAACTTCCTGTCTGCGTTTTATAGCCATAACAGGAAACCGTCCATGTATAGGTATCCCCCATAAGAAGGTTCTCAAAGTTCCACCCGGTTCCTCCTGCTGGTACTACCCGGTCCCCGTTTTGGTCATACAGGCTGACTACAGCATTGTCCGGTGATACTTCAAATGCCACAGAACTGCTCTTCTGTCTGGTCACCCGGATATGGTAGGTTCCCTCACTTACATAGGTCTGTCCGGCATATTCCGGATCCAGATATGTTTCTTCCTGATTCATCTGAAGAATGATCTCTGTTTCTTCCCCTGTCAGCGGGATCTCCTGCCTGTTTCCTTCATATGCTACGCCATTGACCGTAAGCCCATAATAACTGCCTGAATACGCATTTGCCACAAGGTTCAGGGATTCCGTACCTGAACCAACTGCTACTTCATATTCCCTTTTTGTACTGTCAAACTGTCCAGGGATAAGGTTCTTTGCCAAATCCTCATCTTCCGGAAGGTAACAGCCAATATACGAAAGATCCAGTCTCCTTAAAACCACCAGTTTATATGTCTGGTAAGTTTCCTCCGTCCCTGCTGTGATCGTATACACAGCACGCTTTGCACCATTGGCTCCGTTACCGAAAGTACGTCCGTTCATTCTGTAACGTACCCCTTCCGTATAGGCTTTCGGGTTCATGTCTTCCTGTACATTTTCCCCGCCATTCAGAAGAAGTGCCTTCATAGACCATGACGAGCCTTCCGGTGCACTGTCACCGATGTCCCCGGAAAGATAAAAGCTGGAAGATGTTGCATAAGAGCCATATTCCACTGTATACACTTTCCCACCAAAAGCTTCATCCAGGTCTTCCCGGCGTTCCGGCTTAAGGATCGTCTCAGGTGCATTGCTGTTCTGACTTGTATAGACCGTCAGGTTTTCCAGATAATCAGAAGCCTCTTCCCCGGCATCTTCGATCTGTACCTCACCGTCATTAAATTCCAGTTCCAGGGAATCGTCTTCTGACGGTGTTTCCGTAATCTCCGGATCTTCCTCCGGGATCTCTGTGATCTCAGGTTCCTCCGGGACTTCCGGTTCTATCTCCGGCTCCTGACTGTCCGGTTCCTCCTCTGACGGAGCAGGTGTCTCTTCTGTATTCTCTTTTTGATTTTCTTCCACATTCTCTTCATTGGAAGTATCTGCTGTTTCCTGCGGAACATTTTCTCCGCTTAAGGCTTCCTCCGTCTGGGAAAGCTCTGTCCCCTCCACACTGTAACCAGCTTCCGGGGATATTCCCATATCCTGTGCACCATAGACAGGAATGCTTCCCATAAGGAGTACCGCCGATAAAATCCCTGCAAGAAATCTCTTCATCACCAGTCCCCCCATGTCTCACCATTCTGTCCTGCACCTACGTCAGCCCCTGCATACAGGGAGAAACGTAGCCTTACACTGTCACCGTCTGCGGGGAAATAACCTGCCATTCCCACATTCATGTATTCCCCATTCACGAAATACAGCCAGCCGGAATCCATCGTAAAGTCATACTCTCCAAGCCAGTCGTTATCATGATCCGTCATCTGGCAGTTGGCAGCTTCCAGATGTGCCTGCAGGTCTGCCGGTATGGAAGCACCTGCAGTAAGACCGCTTCTTCCAATAGAACGGAGATAAAAGCCGCTTGTGGCACTGCCCTCATTCCTCCAGTCAAAACCATTCTCATCCAACAGACGCAAAAGTACGGAAGAAAGCTGTTCGCCCTGGTAAAATTCCACCGGTGTAGACGAAAGGATCGTACCAAGCCCCACAGATCCGGCTTCAATACTGATATTCACCGTTCCTGCCGGCTGTTCTTCCCCGTCTTCACTTCTTATGATCCGGTACTGTGGAAGTGTATAAGACCAGCCCTCACTGTCCGTTACTTTAATATCTACGGTATTTTCTGCCTCTGTCAGTTCCATACGGTAGGCAATGATGCCTTCCCCGTCTGTACTGACAGAATAAAGTTTCTGTCCATTTCCCAGCACCTCTACCGAAGAAGAAGGAAGGACATTGCCCTGATAGTCCCACGCCTGTACATAAAAAGTCCGGTAAGATGCACTGACGGTCTCTCCGTCTGTCAGGTCGGTTGCCACAGAAGGATATTTATTTTCTTCCGGGGCAGGCGTCGGTGTCTCCTCCTCCGGTACCTCTGCCCCTTCCTGGTTCCTGTCATCGTCAAGATCCGGTGTTGCTTCCTGATCCTCCTGGTTATCTTCCCCATCTTCAGGATCATACTGGACCGTATTTTCCTCTGGCTGCTGTGGTTCCTCAGATGGATTCTCCTGATCTGTATTTCCATCTTCAACAGACTCTTCTGTTTCCTCAGACGCAGCCTGCACCGTATCATCAGAAGGAGCTGTCACCTCCGGTTCTTCTTCCGGATCAGCTTCCTCCTGCTGTTCCTCCGGTTCATTTTCAGGTACCTGTGCCAGCGTGCCGGTACTCTCTGTCTGTAAAGAATCGGTATCCAGATCCGCATAAGTATATCCTTTTCCCAGATAACCCTTCATGGAACTGTCTGCACTGATCCCCTGCACCGGATTTTCTATCGTTTCCGGCACCTGTGCCCTTACTCCTAAGACAAGGGCTCCCGAAAAGAGAAGAAGGCATAGCAGGATAAGGATGCCCGGCAGTATTTCTCTGTGTTTATTTTTTCTGTGATCCACGATATGCTCCTCCTTTCCCTTTCCGGTCAATACAGCCTCTCAATGTACTTCATGACCCAGCGGTCATACCAGCCTGTATTTTTCAGAAGTTCTTTCTTTAAAGCCTTTACGCATTCTTCCACTTCCTGGCGCTCTTCACTGGATATTTCATGGGGACTGAATGCTGCTTTCTGCCCGGTACGCCAGGTATTTTGAAACTCGCTGGAAAGTTTTTCATCAAACGTCCCCTGTTCATAAAGCCTTCCTGCATACCCTGCCATTGCCCGCACTGCCTGTCTCCTGTCCTGTGAATGAAAAGCCCTCTTTCTCCGGATATTTGCCACTGCCCTTAAGATACATACCGTAAGGAAGAAGCAGATCCCAAAAATATCAAATACCAGAAGGAGCAAAAGGATAAACTTCACCAGCCCTGTGACTGCGATCTGGAGGTTCCAGTGGGTATTTATCTCCGGTGTATTTTCTTTCTGTTCCGGCTCTGTCTCCGGAACCGGTGCTGTCCGGGCTCCTTCAGCTTCCAGCCCCAGTGTCAGATCCGGTTCTTCCATAACTCCGTAATATTCCGGTGTCATCTCTACCGGCACCCAGCCCATGCCATCTATATAGATCTCCGTCCAGGCATGTCCGTTTTTTCCGGGGATGCCGATCTTATCCCCGTCTTTTTTATCCTTTACATCTTCCGGTGTGACCAGATAGCCTTCCACATATCTGGATGGAATCCCATAATACCGGAACATCAGTGCCGCCGCTGTTGCATAGTGGACACTGTGCCCGATTTTAGACTCTGTAAGGAAATTCTCTGCAAAATCTCCCGTTCCACTGTAAACATCTGTGGCAGTGCTGTAAGTCATATTATCTTCCAGATAAGAACGTATCCTTGAAATTGCTGTATAATAATCGGTATGTCCCTGATTCCGGTCCCCACCGTTTCCAAGTTCTTTTTCAAAAAGTGTAGTAAGGTTGTCCGGAATGACGGTATCCTGCTGATACACAAAACTGTTATAATAACTTTCCTGCTGTCTGTAGGTCGAATCCGGCTGCTCCGAAAGGACCTGATAGCTTTCTGCCCCCAGTGCAGTAAAGTCTTTCACCAGATTTCCAAGGGAAGTAAATGAATACTTCCGATCTCCAAAAAGCCCTCTGGCATTCAGCATACTGTCAGCTGTCCCGGTGATGCCCCTGTAGTTTTCCGGCAGTTTCTGTGTCTCATAAGGAAGATAAACATACCGGCTGTCTGCCTTTTCATTCTCTACTGAGACCGTTCCTTCCGTACTGGAAAGACTGTCATCTTTTACCAGGTTCCGTATAGACGCAAGCTGTGTTTCCCCGTAAAAACCGTCCTGATGGAGCCAGTAAAACAGATTCTTTTCCCCGTAAGCAGTTTCGGTAGAAACGCTTTTCCACTGGTTCCCGTCATAAACGCTTCCGGTAAATCCCCTAAGGTACAGTGAATCCGGATGCTCCATGGTAACACACAAAGCTGTATCCTCAGAACCTTTCCAGCTTCCAGCCTCTTTCAGCTTTCCATTTGGAAGGGAATTAACCCCACCTTTTTTATAACGGATTTCTTCGATCTTATCAGTGATCTCTTTCCCTGCATTTTTCACCAGTTCCGAAGAACTGTAATCTTTTTCCGGTGCGATCAGCCCCATTGCAGACACAGAAACTGCCACCACCACAATGGAAAAAAGGATTCCCCAGACCAGGACAGATCCCCGTTTTCCCATCTGCACCCTGTCTTTCTTTCCGGGCATCATCTCATTCAGTTCCAGGATCACTCCTGTATAAAACACCAGTCCTGTTTTCAGGTCAGGGAATTTCTGAAGGTAAAACATACAGACCGGAAGGACCAGTGCCCACAGGACTACGAGCACCGTAAACCTCATGCAGCTGACCAGTGTTCCCGCAAGTCCCATCACAATACCCATGAACAGGAAGAATAAGATCAACTCTCTGTCACCTGTTTCTGCAGAGGTTCCATAACGGGTCAGGTAAATCCCTGTCCTGCTTCCCAATGTGTCTGCCAGTTCATCCCAGCAGGAAATACTGCCATGGAGGATCCCTTTCCAGAAAAATATCCCTGCCGCCAGTACCACAGCCAGAAAAGCACTGCTTCCTATGGCATATTTCCTGTGTCCGGATAAAAGTCCCAGACACAGAATACAGCCAATAAGCACACCTGCCAGAAATGGCATTCCAAAAACATTTTCTAACAGTTCCCGGAGAATCAGATAACCGCCTGTACCGACAGAAGCCAGGATAAGAAGGATTGTGACCAGTACAGAAACCATGTCCTGTCTGTATTTCCCGGACTTTTTCTTATTGATCTCTGTTGCCCATAGTTCCATAACCTGCTCTCCTGTCTGCCTTACGGATGCCAAGTTCCCGGCGGTAATCGTCTGTATAAGTTATCTCATTTCCATTATGTGCCGCATTCTTTCCCCTGCGTACTGTCACAATCTGAGCCTCACGTGGAAGAAGCTCATTTTCCCGGTCATCAGGATTCCCTGTGATATAGATATAAGCGGCAAAAGATTTCTGCCCCGGATTCTTTATATAGTCCCTGATGACTGCCGGTTTCTCCTTTATACTGCTGTGACAGAGGAACCGGTACAGAATGTCCTCATAGTCCCGGAGTGTTTCTATCTTTTCCAGCCGGAGCTGTCCGGAAGCAGGGTCATGTACTGCAGTCTGGCAGGGGATCTTCTGCTCCATAAAGCTGTAAAGGACTGCTCCATAGATCTCTGCAACAGCCTCCGGTGCTTCTGATCTTTTCCCCTCCTGACCAGGTTCCGCAAGGATCAGGACCGCCTCATCCACCGGATAACTCTTTTCCCGGATCATAACTTCGTCCAATTTTCCAGACAGTTTCCAATGGATCTGGAGGATACTGTCGCCGGGGCGGTATTCCCGGACATCGTAAGTTTCCCCCGGATCATCGCCCGGACGGTCTTTGGAGAACTTAAAGCTCTCCATGTCAAACCCTTCCCGGGAAAGAAGTGCAAGATCCATTCTGGACTTATGCGGCATTACGACCATATCCCGGCTGATACCTGCCCTCCGTTTAAAGGCAACGATTCCAAAAAGATCCCGGGCTTTCCAGTCTGCATACTGGAACCTGATACAGCCGCAGCGATTGCTTCTGCCCTGAAAAGCGACCAGTTCCTCTTTTTTCCCTCTCAGGGAAAGTTCCAGTTCTTTATCCCCGTTTTCACCGGTAAGCAGGTTCTCCCAGTGGATACTTCCGTTTCCCCGGAAGACCGGATAAAAAGACTGGTTCTCAAGTCCCATTTTTACCTGAAATACTGCCTCCTGCTCTGACCTTTCCGGAAGGATAAAGCGTGCCTGAACCTTCCTGCCGGAAAAAGCACCATAGATACAGGAAACCACCAGCAGCACCGCAGTTGCAGCCAGCACACATACAAAAAGATATTCTCCTGTGATCACTGCCCCGGCTGCCATGCAGACCAGCCACAAGAGCCACAGGATCCTGTCCTTTATCATCCTTCCACCTTCGGTTCCGCCACGTCTGCCAGAATCTCAGAAAGGATCTCACGGGCAGATTTTTCCTGATACCTCGCCTTGGAATCCAGAATCATCCTGTGTGCCGCAACGTCCTTAAAGACATCCTGTACGTCCTTTTGAAAAACATAAGCCCTATCTTTCATATAGGCAGCTGCATTTGCCATCCTTACCAGTGCCAGCGTTCCACGCGGGCTTAATCCCAGTGTGATCAGTTCATGATTTCTCGTAGCCTCTGCAAGATGTGCCACATAATCAAGCACCTGGTCTGCCACATAGATCTCCTGTACCTCTTTCTGGAGTTCCAGCACCTCCTCCCGGGTGACTACGGTTTCCAGGGGATTTTCCCTCTGTCTGTCCCTTAACAGTTCCACCAGGCTCTGGTGATCCGGGTACCCCATGCTGACACTGATCATAAAACGGTCAAGCTGTGATTCCGGAAGGAGCTGCGTACCGGAAGACCCCACCGGGTTTTCTGTGGCAATGACTACAAATGGGGATGGTACGCAATGGGTTTCCCCGTCTACCGTCACCTTTCCTTCTTCCATTACTTCCAGAAGGGCAGACTGGGTCTTACTGGAAGTACGGTTGATCTCATCTGCCAGTAAAAGGTTGCACATGACCGCCCCGGCACGATAGGAAAACTGTCCGCTCTGTTTGTCATACATGGTAAATCCGGTCACATCGGAAGGGACAACATCCGGTGTAAACTGGATACGGTTGAATTCCATTCCCATAAGACGGCTCAGTGCCAGTGCGGTTGTGGTCTTACCAACACCAGGCACATCTTCCAGAAGTACATGCCCCTTTGCAAGCACTGCCATGAGAATCTTATCTGTGATATCTTTTTTTCCTTTAATGATCCGCTCCAGCTGATCCTGGAGTTCTTTTATCTTCTGCGGCATTTTCTTTCCTCCATCCTTATCTGTGGTCTGTCATATCAAAAAAGCTGTTTTCCTTATCCTGGTAGCGCTGGTAAGCCACCAGTGCACAGAATCCCTGGTCTGTTGCCATGGGGTTGCTTTCCCCGTCCAGGGTATGTTTAAAACTTCCATCCTTCTGATAAAAAGTCATCAGGGTATCATACAGGCCTTTTCCATCTTTCTGGAAACGTTCATCCTCATTGCAGTCTACGCCTACCGCACTGAGGGCGATCACGGTCTGGGAAATAGATTCTGAGCTCTTTGCACCAAATGCGGTATAACCGCCATCATCGTCCTGTATATCTGCCAGAAATTCCACACCCTTGTCAATGACTTCCTTTACATCTTCTTCATCCTGGTATGGTTCCAGGCTCTGCAGTGTCATGGCGGTCAGATCCACATCCCCGTCTTTGGCGTTATCATCCAGGGAAAATCCGCCATCTGCTTTTTCCCGTTCCAATATGTAATCCAGATATTTCTGTTCCAGTTCCCCGTCTTTATTGGCATCCGGGTCATCGGCATTTAAGGCGATCAGTGCATAGATGGCACCGTTTAAACCCTGTGAGACCACTGCATCAAAATCTTCCAGCGGCTTTTCAATATCGTAACCGCCAATATCCGTTGGATCCTTTCCTATGGATTTCAATGCCATGACTGCCCTGGAATACTCCGTATAACGGTTATCACTGAGCACGCCTTCCTGGTCTTTGACACGTTTTTCAAGATTGGCCCGGTATTTTTCAAAATAGTTTTCATCTACCGTTTCTCCTGAACGGGCAAGTGCGATCACTGTCCATTCCCCACCCAGGGTATCTGATGCCGGTGAAGTTACGGTTTCCTGTTCATAAGCAGCTGTCTTTTTCAGTGCATCTTCCAGCTTTGGGGTTCCGCCCCCGCAGCCTGTCAAAAGCCCCGCTGTGGTAACTAACACCAGAAACTGGCATGTCCGTTTTTTTAATCTGTTCATAATTTCCCCCTCATTTTTTCGTTTATCTGTTTTATGCAAAGAATCACATCTTCTTTATTGGAACATTCTATCGTCCAGGTCCGTTCCTTTGTGCAGGGAAGAAGTTTTAAAACCTTTTCCCATGGAATTGTGCCCTTTCCTAAGCCCAAATGGGAATCCCTGTCCCCTGCATTGTCATGGATATGGACATGTCCGACATATGGAGCAAGTTCCTTCGCCCATTCGAGGACAGAAATTTCCGAATAGCAGTGTGCGTGCCCCATATCCAGACACAGCTTAAAGTTTGGATGATCCACGAAGTTGTATACATCTAAAAGAAGCCGCCAGTCTTCATCCAGGACATTTTCCATGACGATCTCAGGGCCTTCCCTGTCTTTCAAAAACTCCCGGAAAAACCGGCCCGTCTGCTCCGCCCATCCTTCCCGGAAATATACCGTAGGGATCATCCCTGAATGATATACGATCTTTTTTGCTCCAAGGCGAATTCCTGCCTGATAACACTGGTCAAACCGTTCCATGGTCACTTTCCTTATCTGGCTGTCAAAAGATGCCGGGTTTAAATCCAGGAAAGGCCCATGCAGGGTAAGCGGCGGATTTCCCATCTGCCCCAGCCTTTTTTGATACCGTTCTATTTTTCTTTCCAGCTGGTCCAGATTGTCGGAAATGGAAAACTCAATGCTCTCCACCCCGGTCCCGTACTGACAGCAGAGCTCTTTCATATCTTCATCGCAGATCAAATGGCTGACATAGATCAAAGCATTTCCTCTTTCCCGGACTCAATCAGCCCGTATTTTTTCTTAATGCGTTCCAGTTTTTCAAGAAGCGGCCTGCTCAAAAACCATAAAAAGATCACAGTTGACAGTGCATGCACCAAATCCACCGGGATCCCTGAAATGTAAAAAGCAACCAGGCTGGCCGGTGTGATGTATCCGTAAGACATTAAGATACTTGCCGGATTCATGATCCCACCATAGATGAGCACCACACTTAAAAATCCATAGATACAAAGATCCCGCTTCCTTGCTTTTAAGATTCCTTTCTGGTAAAGAATTCCTGCCAGGAACCCGATGATGCCAAAAGAGAACATCTGCCATGGTGTCCAGGGACCCTGTCCCATAAACATGTTGGATAACATCATGATAAGACAGCCAACGAGAAACCCCGCCTCTCCCCCAAAAGACACACCGGTAAGGATCACAATAGCAGCTACCGGTTTGAAACTGGGGACCATAAAGAAGGCTGCCCTCCCTGCGACACCGATCGCTGCAAGGACAGAGATCACCATGATTTCCCGTGCTTTTGGTTTGCGTCCTTCAAACATCATAAAAAACGGGAGCATTGCAGCCACGATCACAATCAGGCTGCATATCAGATATTTCCTTCCATGGAAAAACCGGACTGACAGATACAAAAGCAGTGGTACGACCAAAAGCATCAGAGCAAGAGCAAACCAGGTCCTCCGGTTCACTTTCCCCTTCTTTTCCATCTGCCGGATGATCATCCCATCGGAGGGAAGGGTATATTCTTCCAGATCTTCTGCCGTTTCCTCTTCCTGTGCTTCATTTGGGGTGTCTTCCCAGAATTCATCTATAAACTGGTCCAGTTGCTGCTCTGTAAGCACGTAACCACATCCTTTCCGGTCACAGCTTCCGGAAACAAATGCCTTGCCATCCGGTTTGCTGCAGTTGTGTAGAAATTATTTCCGGCAAAAAACTCCCGGGTATTCTGGCTGGTAACGATGTTTCCCTCAAAAAACAGGCCTACCCTGTCCGCATACTCTGCAACAAATTCCACGTCATGGGAGATCATAAAGATCGTCAGGCCATGCTGTTTCAGCCGGGTTAAGATCTTTCCGATCTCTTCTTTATATTCTGCATCCATTCCCTTCGTAGGTTCATCCATCAGGAGAATCCTCGGACGAAGCAAAAGGACTTTGGCAAGTGCCAGCCTCTGCTGTTCCCCGCCACTCAGATCATAAGGATGTCTTTCCAGAAGCCCTTCCAGCCTGGTAAGGCTTACGATCCCTTCTATGGCCTTTTCTTTTTTCATATGGATCTGATATTCCGAAGACATTTTTTCTCTCCTGCCCCCAATCACAGAATACAAATCTTCCAGGACTGTTTTCTTTAAGAAAATGCTCTGTGGGTTCTGCGGCATGACTCCCAAAAGCCCGCAATACAGATCCCGGTCTTTATACGAACGGATATCCCGCCCTTCCAGAAGGATCTTCCCACGGTATGGACATCGCACCCGGCTTAAAAGAGACAGCGTAGTGCTCTTTCCCGTACCGTTTCCACCTACCAGTGCATAGAACTCTCCTTTTTTTACCTCCAGGGAAAGATCCCGGACAACATCCGGGCTGTCCTTTTCATACCGGAACCAGGCATCTTTCACCTGAATGGACAATTCTTTCTTCGAACTATCTGTTTTTGTGTGTCTGTCTTTTTCAGTGCTTTCGCTCCTTCGCTGACTATCCGAAGCAATTCCTTTTTCGTTACAGTAACGGGAGAGCCACTGTCTTCCCTCACTGACTGTCAGCGGACAGGTTGCCTGACTGTCTGTCTCACCATAGATCTGCATAGGAATCGGCATGGAAAGAAACATGCCATGTTTTTGTTCCTTTAATTTTACCCCGATTTCCCTGGGAGTTCCTTCCAGATAAACATTCCCCTTATCCATGACAAATACCCTATCCGCATAAGGGATGATATCCTGAAGCCGGTGTTCCGTAAGGAGCACCGTTGTTCCAATATCACGGTTAATCTTTTTTACGGTTTCCAGAAAATCAGAGGCAGCGATGGGGTCCAGCTGAGACGTAGGCTCATCCAGTATTAAAAGGGATGGATGCATTGCCATGATCGCAGCCAAGTTTAAGATCTGCTTCTGCCCTCCTGACAGCTCTGAGATATTTTTATAAAACCACTGATGGATACCAAAATAGCTGGCCATCTCCGCAACCCGCAGCCGGATAGTCGCATTGTCATATCCCAGGCTTTCCAGTCCAAAGGAAAGCTCATGCCAGACTTTATCCGTTACGATCTGATTATCCGGGTTCTGCATGACAAAACCGATCTCCTGGCTCTGTGTCCGGTGATCGATCCCCGAAAGCGGCATCCCCCGGTAAAAGATTTCTCCCTCTGACTTTCCAACCGGGGCCAGCACGGTTTTTAACTGGCGCAACAGCGTGCTTTTGCCGCATCCGCTCCGTCCGCAGATCACATTTAACGTTCCTTCTTCTATTTTCAGATTCGCATGGTCCAGAACCTTCCTGGAACATTCCGGGTATGCGAAGCTAAACTCCTTTACTTCTACAAAATTCATAATCATTATCCTTCCTGTTCCAGAGTTTCGTAGATTTTTTTGTAAGTCATATCCAGATCTGTTTCACAATGCTTCCGGCTTCTGGCAAAACGGATGGTCTCCGTCACATCCAGGATCACCGGAAGGAAACAAAAACATGCAAAGCAGATGTATGTAAGCATTGCTTCAACTACTGGAACAGATACCGGAGCCTGGTGTCCCTGAATGGTAAAACCAGCAAGTAAAATCCGGGGATCATAACTTGCATAAGAAGCCCCATTCATACAGCCAGTGGCAAATACAAGGAATAAAGCTGCCATCACCGCCAGAAGGCTTTTATCCTTCTTCGTAAATTTGTAAATGGAAAAAGCAGTCCTGCCTTTTAATCCATATCCCCTGCTCCGCATGGAATCCGAAGTTTCTATGGCATTCTCCAAAGCCCACGTAACCAGTATCGACAGCATGTTAAAGCCCGCACGGATACGGTTAAAAAGACTGCCCTCTGAAACATCCCTTCCCATAGATTTCTGACCGTTCCGGATCACTTTAAGCTGCCCCGTAAATCTGGGGACAAAGCGAAGTGCCATGGAAAGGATCAGAGAAAGGGCCGGTATCAGCCTTCCAAACAGGTAAATAAATTTATCACTTGTCATAACTTTATTATAACAGGAAAACCACTGGATCACTACGAACATGACCGCTCCAAGGACTACTCCATAGACTAAGGCCTCCAAAGTGATCCAGTTTCCACTGCTTTCTACATAATATAGCATCGTGACCCCATAATGATTGAAAAGTGGATTCAGAAGAGCCACGATCAAAAGACTGGGAAGGGTAAAGAGAAAGCTTTGCCTAAGTGTCCTTTTTCCTCCAAGCAGAAAGATGGAATAAGACAAAGCACCCGCATAAGAAATGCAGATAAAGACGGGATGCTGATTAAACATAGTAAATAACAGTACTACAGCAAAATAAAAAAAATTCAAAAATGGATGGCATGTGGAAAAAGCATCAATGATGGATTGATCCGCAGGCTGTCTGTTTCTTTTCTCGGTCTTATTTGTTGATAACACGTTTAAATGTACTCCCTCTTTAATCCCTGCTCTTCACAGTACAAATCCACTTTGCTTCCCTTTTTGCAACGTATCGTGCAGTTTTTGTTCACGATCTTTGAGCCAATATGCTCAGGATCATGATGTATCTCCAGATATTCCAGCCGGTTGCATCCATGAAAGACTTCCTCTCCAAGATACATGATATTTTCCGGAATATATACCTCTTTCAATTTCTTACATCCGAAAAAGGCCCTCTGATCTAATTTTTTAATTTCTTTTGGTAAGACTATGGTTTCAAAGCCACAGAAGTAAAAGGCTTCCAGACCAATTTCTTCCAGTGTATCCGGCAGCGTGATCTCCTTTAATTCCTTACAGCGGTAAAAAGCTCTTCTTCCTATACTCTTTAAATGCTCCGGGAATACCACTTTACTTAACTGCGTGCAGGAATGGAAACAGCACTCCGGAATCCTGCGGCATTCTGAACTGGTTTCAAATGCTACCTTTTTAAGGGCTGTGCATCCTTTATAACTATAATCTCCCAAAATTTCCAAAGATGCCGGAAATGTTACTTCTCTGAGAGAATGATTTTCCGAAAAAGCACTCTCTTTGATTTCTTTAACGGTCTGTGGGAATACAACGGGCTTACGGAGCTGGCAGCTTGCAAAAGCTTCCTTTCCTATGATTCTGCAGCCGGATGGCAGGATTATCTCTTTTATTTTCCCGTTGCCCTTATAACAGCAATCATCAATATAAATATATTTTTCAGGAATTGCTGCTACCTGTTTGTTTCTTTGCATACTGGCAAGCTGTGCCGTAAATGTACGATGATCAAATCGCAGTATACTCCATGTTGCTTTATCATTTTGTGAGCGCATATGATCTCCTTTCCAACGTTCGGATCATACAAACTGTATATCTTTTACATGTTTGTATTCTTTGCCTGACGTGTTGGATATACTGGCTCAAAATGTTTTCATAAGGCGTTTTTCATTCGATACATTTCACACAGGGAAAAGCAGCTCCGGAATCGCACCGGATTTCCTTAAATCGGCTGCCATCAGCCGAACCACGCTCGATTTTTTTGTTATTCTAATTATAACGATACGCCTTATTTCTGTCAATGTTCGCCAATGTTTCTGGTCTTTATCTCATACCAGTTTAACTATTTTTCACAATTTCTTTACTTCTTATCTTTGTATGGGTTTCCAACATCACTTCCAAGATTGCAGGTATACTTCCATTCAATCTTATCCCCATCTTTGGGCTTATAACTGGAAGCCCCATAATTCGGGAACTCTCCATTTACACTGTACATCCAGCCAGAATTTTTTCCGCAGTCAAATTCATAAAGCTGATTGATGCCTTCCACGTAATAGCTTTTATATAACGGGGTGTATTTGGAAGAGAGCTGGATGTTCTTTTCCCCGCAGATTTTTTTTAAGATGTCAAATACGGTATCGCCCGTAGTATACTTAACTTCCACTTCCGGAAGTATCCAGCCATTCTCCGGGACAAATTCTTTTTTGGTTTCTTTTAGATCACCGATATTGTCAAGGATCGTCTGGCAGTCTATCGAAATGGTACAGGCAGCAGGTTTTCCGGAATCCCCTTTTCCGATTCCACAGCCCGTAAGGAGACAGCTCCACAAAAGCATAAAACAGCTGATTCCTATTACCCCGATCCGTTTCCAATATATTTTTTTCAGTTGCTTCATAATTATCCTCTATCGGATGAAAAGGTACCAAAAACACTATTTGATTTTTGATACCTTTTACACCCTTACTCTGTTTACTTAACTGTAATTTTTATCTTTTTAGTCACCTTTCCAGATTTAACTGTGATGGTAACGGTTCCTTTTCTCCGGCCTTTAACCACGCCCTTCGAGCTGACTGTTGCAATCTTCTTGTTGGAAGAACGGTAGGTCACTTTCTCCTGGGAAGTGATCGGACTGACCACTGGTTTTAAAGTAACACTCTTTCCTTTCTTGATGGTCAGTTTTTTCTTGAGGCCGCTGATCTTCGTAGTCTTTACCTTTGCAGTCTGGACTTTTACTTTCAGAGTCGCTTTCTTTCCACTCTTTAGGGTAACGGTGATCTTTGCCGTTCCTGTTTTGGTTCCGGCTTTGATCTTTCCGTTCTTATAAACGGTCACGATCTTTTTGTTGCTGGAAGCCCAGGATTTTATGGAATCTCCGTATGCCATGGAAACCTTCACCTTTGTGGTGGCCTGTTTCCGCCGCAGGGTAAGGGAAGATACGTTCAGTTTTATAGTTGCCTTTAATTTGCTTCCATAATTCCGTGTCTGTTTTTTACCGCAGAGGGAACAGGTTCCTTCCTGCTTCGCCGGACGGAATACCGTAGCTTTTGCCGTAGTTTTCCAGGTGTATTTATGCGTATGTGCAATTACAGGAATCGTTTCCGTCTTTTCGTATCCGCAGACCTGGCAGGTATATCTCATCAGTCCGGTTGTCTTATAAGTAGCAGCCTTGATCTGCTTTCCTTTTCCATAGGAATGCTTCTGGTAACCACCCTTTTTCGTGTTATCCGTGATGTCACATTTTCCATACATGGCAACACACTCATGCCAGTGGGCATCCTTATCAAAATTCCATTTGCTGTCCCATACATGGTCATGTTCCAGGGTATAATCATCGGTATAATGGAATACGATCTCATCCCCGTCTTCCAGGTACTGCTCTTTTACTCCAAGATCCGGGTGAATTCCATTTAAAGTATACATCCAGCCGGAGTTCTGTCCATTGGAAAATTCTGCAAGCTCCTGACCATCCTTCGTGATTCCGGCAATGTAGGTCTCATCCCTCAATGTACGACAGCTCATTCCATTTTGGAACAGCACTTCTTTTAAGAGTTCCAAGACGTTGGCATTTCCATCGATCGTGTAATCTTTTGCTGCGATCCAGGTATCCAGATTTCCTTTTCGCAGGGTGTGTTCCTGATCCTCCTTTGCACTGCCATGAACAGAGTCTCCGAGAAGCGTAAAGCTTACCGTGATCGTACCGGCATCTTTTTTCAATACCTTAACGGTCAGTTCCACGAATGCTTCCTTATAGGAAATTTTCAGTTTCTGTTCCCCACGTTTATCCTTGTTATATCCCTCTATGGTAAGATCTGTCAGCGAAAGCTCCTGTCTGGTTCCGTCACTGATCACAGCAACCACTTTCATTCCACTGAGATCCAGGTCCTCCCCAAGGTAAAACTCTGTCCGGTAATCACCAGTCAGCTCCAGGGAATCCACATAAACACGCAGGCCTTCTGTAGAGACCAGTTTTTCCTGGTCTGCCCCCAGTGGATCCCCCGTCCGGTTTTTCCTGTTCCAGGATATAAGACAGGTATTTCTGCTCCAGATCCCCGTCCTTATTCTGTTCCGGGTCGTCTGCATTCAGTGCCAGCAGTGCAAAGACTGCACCATTCAGCCCCTGTGTTGTCACTGTATCAAAGTTTTCCAGCGGTTTCTGTACATCATACCCGCCGATGTCTGTGGGGTCTGCCCCAATGGATTTCAGTGCCAGAACCACTCTGGAATACTCTGTGTACTTATGATCACTTAAAATCCCGTCATTTTCTTTCAGGTACTTCTCCACATTTGCCCTGTATTTTTCAAAATAATCATCTGGCAGTGATGCCTCCCCTCTGGCAAGAGGTATCACTGTCCATTCTCCTCCAATGGAAGCAACTGTCGGGTCTGTCACAATCCCTGTTTCGTAATCTGCTGTTTTCTGGATCACATCTTCCAGTGAATCTCCCTTTGCACTGACAGTTACTCCCGAAGTACAGAAAAGAGCCGCACCTAAAAATACCGCAATTCCCCTTGTACCTTGTTTTCTTCTGTTTGTCATTCCCGGTTTCTTCATATGCAGGCTCCTTTTCATATACTATGATGTTTGGGCAAAAACCCTCAACTATGTTTCAACTGTGTTACTTTGCTTTGCCGGTCACTCTATTAGACCAGGTACTGTAGACTTTCTTTCCGCCGATCGCCTTAAAGGACCGGATACGGAAATAGTAGCCTTTGTTCTTCTTAAGTTTTGATACCGTATATGCGGAAGTCTTTGCATTGACTGCCTTTATGGTCTTGTAACCGGATTTCTTTCTGGTGCTCATCTGCACTTCATATCCCTGTACACCGGAAACTTTCTTCCAGTATACTTTAAGACTCCTTGCTTTTCCTTTCTTTACGGAAGTCGCCTTTGGTGTGGAAGGCAGGGTATACGCATTTTTCAGAACCTGCTGGCGTCCGGTCACTGTCTTTTTCCCTTTCTTATATAAAGAAGTAACTGTGATCTTATAAGCAGTTCCTGCTGTCAGCTTCTGTTTGCCGACCTTCTTGATGGTATAGGAAGTGGTCTTGCTGCTCACATCAGCGACCTTTGTATTCTTCTTAAACTTGCCGCCCTGAATGGAGATCCGGTATCCGGATACAGAGGCTTCCCTCTTCCAGGATATTTTCATGGCAGATGCAGACACCGCTGACTGTTTCACTCCTGCCGCTGGTGTTGGTGCAGCGGTTGGTTTCGGTGTGGCAGTTGGCTTTGGTGTTGCTGTCGGTATTGGTGTGGCAGTCGGTTTCGGTGCCTTTTTCTCCAGTTCACTGTAACGCTCTTCTGCGTATTCCAGGTAATCTACTTTCTGGGCATCAACATTCCGGTATGCCACAGAACCTTTTTCAAGGGCATCATAAGCCTTTCTTGCTGCCAGGATCTTCTTGTGGCATTCTTCCGTATAGACAACATCTTTGTCAGAAGAACCGATGGCATCAATAAGGTCTTCCACCTGTTTCACCTTCGCTACCGTTTCCCGGTCTGCCTTAATCAGGAACTGTATGGAATCCTGAATAAAACGGTTCTCCCTTGAAAAGGCAGTCACTGTCACAAGCTCATCTTTTGAGATATATTCATTGGCATGGAGTCTTCCCTGGTAGTCCATATAAGCTGCAGAACCGTCCACTTTCCAGCGGATGGACTTCTGTGCTGCGGAAGCCGGAAGAATCTCCGCTTTCAGCTGGATGCTCTCGCCTACATTCAATTCTGTCTTACTGCTTTCCGGTAAGATCTCAATGGAACTTACCGCTATCGGTGTACTGCTCTCACTGACAGTGATCTTCGCGGTTGCCGGTGAAAAAGCTGCCCCGTCTTTTCCTGCATTATTTTTTTCTGTAGCAAGAAGGTAATAAGTTCCTGCCTTATCAAACGTACAGGAAACATAACCATCGGAATCATAGTCCAGCTTCTCTACCTGATTCCAGTTCCCGTCATAAAGGACTACATCCATGTTCTGGATGGCTACAGGGTCCGGCACACTGTTATCAGAAGACATAACGGTTTTCTGGGAATATACTTTCGTTTTTAAAGTATTTCCTTTTGACAGGTTGTAATCGTCCTGGCTGAAAGAAGTGAACGCTCCCCTTGTCCAGAAACTCCGGTCTGTAAACATACCTACATCGACTACATCCCCGTCTTCCAGAAGGATATAATCTGCGGTGGAGCCAAAACCACTCCACATAAGGGGATATTCATGATTTACATAATACATCAGGTTCTCATCATGTCCCCAGAAATTCTGCATGTAGAGATGTGTGGCACTGCCGGTTGGTTTCAGGAGGCGGTTGCCTTTTCCAGTGCCTGCATTGTAAGTAAGGTATGCCTGTCCCCCTGTCATATAAGAAACAGCATCAAACTGTTCATTGTTAAGGATAGCTTCTTTACCGGCACCTGTGCCACATTTTTCTGCTGGATAACCCAGATAATACCGTTCCATCAGATAGATGTACAGGTGAAGTACGGTAGGACGTTTTACCACGCCCTGCTCCTTCAGATAATCACAGACACTGTTTGTAGGATAACGGTAATACTCCTGAAGTCCATATAACCCCAGGTCAAAATAAGGCACTGTCACTTTCAGATGGGATAAGGCAGTTCCGTCAGCTCCCTCAATAGGGATACCATCATTGGAAACCGTTACTGTTACAGTTACTTCTCCCTGACTGGATTCATTGTATGCACTTTTCTGTCCGGAAAATCCGGTCATAGCCCAGGCATTCCCGGAAAGACACAAAATTCCTATAAGGACTGCACACAACAGGAGGCAGTACTTACGGAACCTGCGTAAAAAACTTCTTTCCTTCAATTTCTTCTCTCCTTAAAAAAGTTCCCATATGTGCCCCTTGCCGGAACCTCACACAGGAACTTTCTTTTTGAACTTATTTTACTGTTACCTTAAATGTCATTTTCACCTTGCCGGAATAAGCGGTGATGGTAGCTCTTCCTTTTTTCAGACCTTTTACTACGCCTTTGGAAGTAACAGAAGCTACTTTCTTATTAGAAGTTTTCCATTTCACAGACGCTTTGGCTGTGATCGGGCTGTTTGCCACTTTCAGTGTAGTCTTCTTGCCTTTCTTTACAGTCACCTTGCGGCTGGTAATTGCCTGCAGCTTTTTCAGTGCCACTTTCTTTTTCTGGACAGTGACCTTCACTGTGGCTTTTGCACCCTTTGCAGAAGTCACTGTAACCGTAGCCTTACCTGCCTTCCTTCCTTTAATAGTAAGTTTTCCATTCTTGACAGATACCTTTGCCACCTTAGAATTGCTGCTCTTCGCAGATTTGATCTTGTCACCCTTAATTGCAGTTGTCTTGATACTGATCGCTGTAGTGGACTTTTTCACCTGAAGTGGAATACTGGTATAGTTCAGCCGGATCGAAGGTTTCGGCTCCGGTTTCTTCGTCGGTGTCGGTGTCACTTTCTTAAGCTGTTCGATCTTTGCTTCCGAAGCGGTAAGTGCTTTCAGCTTCTCAGCCGGGATCAGCTTTTTCTGGTCTGCACTCAGACCGTCATAGGCTTTCCGGGCTGCTTTTACTGACGCTTCATCAGCCAGTGTCAGGGAAGAAGCCCCTTTCAGGTTTCCAAGAATCTTTTCTACTTCAGCTGCTTTCTCTGCATCTGTATGAAGCTGTATCAGCCTTGCTTCTGCATCAGTCAGACGTGCCAGGTCATCACTGTTTACCAGTGCCTTCTGGATGTCATTCAGTGCATTGTAGGCTTCCCTTGCTTCCTTTACAGCGGCTTCATCCGCCAGAGTCAGTCTGTCTGCATCCGGTATAGCTTCCAGTTTAGCAATAACCGGATCCAGGATCTCATCACCGGAATCTACGGTTATATAGAAAGAAGGAAGGGTGGAGAACACACCTTGAATGATCGGTGCATAGAAAAATGGTTTATCTGCCTTTCCCTGAATTTTGGTATCCCAGTACAGCCGGTGTCCCCACCAGTCACTGTGGATTCCGTCACTGTCAAACCGGTATCTTCCTGCCTGTGTAAATGTGACCTTAAAAGAATTCTTTGTTGCAAGGTCCCACTGATGACAGCATCCCTGAAAAGATCCCAGAACGGAATTGGTATAATGTACATAGGTCGGATATCCAGACTCCCCAACGCCCGGATAGGCTTCCGGTCCGAAACATGGATTATAAATGGTAGCCAGCTTATAGACCGGCATGGTGATTCCTGTAAAGCTAACCTCTGCGGTATCCCCTACGTGGATCTCTGAGGAATCATCTTTTGTATTTTTTACATTGACACGCATCACTCGGGCATCTACCACACGATACAGGGAACGGGTATTTCCTGCAGCATCTGTAGCCACAACACCAATAATGTTGCTGCGGTTCTCCAACGCTGCTGTATAGCTGCCATCACTGTTCGGCTTTACTTCCAGACCATTGCAGGTCACTTTCAGGTTGGAAGCTCCTGCAGCTGTCGCAGTGAAAGTAAATGGAACGGTATCCTGTCCCTCCAGATAGTAAATGGTGTCATAATGACGCCAGTTTTCCAGGTTGTCACTGCATGTGATAGAAGCAGTTCCTGTCTCACCTACGGTAATCACCGCATAACCGGTATTTACCACACTACAGGCAGGGAAATAGTCCCCTTCTGTATGAGTAAAGGCATCATAGTTTACCTGGATCACAGCGGTTCCCGGTTTCAGTGCAGTTGCCACTGCTTTTTCTTTTGATTTCGTAGTATCAAGAGAAATTACATCCTGTCCCTTGATAACCTTAAAGTTAAATTCCGGACGTTCCACATCATTCTGTACAACATCATGGACAGCCTGCCATACACGCCATGGATAAATATCAGTAGATTCGCCTACCTGCAATTCCCTCTGCTGGAACTGCAGCCAGAGATCTTCTGCAAAATCATCATAAATGCTCGGCTGTGTACGGACTCCAAGATAAGAGTCTGCTTCTTCCCCAACTGCGTCCGTAAAAAGTTCTTCTTCCACCGGGGAATCTGAAAAAAGTGTCTCTTCTGATGTCAACTCCGAATCTTCACTGTCTGCATCCTCTGTGTCTTCTTCAATCTGAATATCTGCTGTATCCGGATCTTCTTCCTCTTCTGTAATATCCAGGTCTTCCTGATCCTGTACCTGCTCATCCGTATCTTCCTGGATCTCAAAGTCTGCCCCATCATCATAAAAGGCAGCCTCTGTCTCTGCCGGTTCACTGGCATACGCCATAGTCTGTGAACCACAGGGGGACACTGCGATCAGCAGTGCCCCAATAATACCTGTAAGTCTCTTTAATCTATTTTTCATTATTTCACCTTAATTTTGAATCTCACAACTTTCTTACCTGCTTTTGCAGTAATGGTAGCTGTGCCTTTCTTCAGGCCTTTTACCACACCTTTGGAGGTAACTGTGGCAATCTTCTTATTGGAAGAAGTCCATTTCACAGTATCCTGTGCGGTAAATGGTGTCTTTGCAACTTTCAGTTTAACTTTTTTGCCTTTTTTCAGTATCTGTTTTGTGGAAACTGTCGCTTTCAGCTTCTTAGTTGCAACTTTCTGTTTCTGGACCTTAATCTTAACAGTTGCCTTTGCACCCTTTGTGGAAGTCACTGTCACTGTGGCCTTCCCTGCTTTCAGACCTTTTACTGTAAGTTTTCCGTTCTTAACAGATACCTTTACCACCTTAGACTTGCTGCTCTTTGCAGATTTGATCTTATCGCCTTTGATCGCAGTTGTCTTGATACGGATGCCTGCGGTAGATTTTTTCACCTGGATTGGAAGAGAAGTTACATTCAGGGTGATCTTCGGTTTCACCTGTGCTGCTTTCTGAAGCTGTGTGATCCTTGCCTCTGCATCAGTAAGCACTTTCAGCTGTGCAGCCGTAACCAGCTTCTTCTGATCTGCACTCAGCTTATTGTAAGCATCACGAGCTGCTTTTACTTTAGAAGCATCTGTCAGTTTCAGAGCTTTCACAGCAGGAATGGCAGCGATCTGATCGGTTACTGCTTTGGCAGCTTTCTCATCAGCTGCTTTCTTGTCAGCTGCTTTCTGAAGTTCTGCAATCTTTGTTTCTGCCTCTGTAAGTGCTTTTACCTGCTCTTCCGGAACCAGTTTCTTCTGATCTTCGTTCAGTGCATCATAAGCATCACGAGCTGCTTTTACACTCTCTTTATCTTCCAGTGTGATCTTGTCCACAGCCGGGAGAGCCTTTAACTGATCTGCAACTGTATTTGCGGTTTCTTCCTCTTTGGTAGTCAGACCAACAAGTGGCATATCATAAGAGAAAATATCTACATTGTCTTCATCATTGACCAACTTTATTGTAAGAGAAGATCCTTCGTAATCTTTTATTTTCTGTATTTCCTCTTCAGAAAATCCTACCCTGAATCCTACTGTAGATCCAATGCCCTTTTCCAGTACCTGATCACCCAAACATATTTCTGAGTGCGTGTCATAAAAATCATCAGGAATACCTTCAAATTTAAGATTTACAACAAATCCCTGAGGAGCATTACGATCAATCTGTTTTACTTCATCTTCCTGATAGTAGTCCAGGATTTCAACTTTCGATGTCTTAACTTCCTGAAGATTAAATTTTTCCCTTGAAACTTTTCCGATTACAGCACAGTTATCCATATCTTTTCCAATACCTACTTTTATGGATACAACTCTTCCTGCAGTACTTGCAGGTGTATCCTCAGGTAATGAAAATGTTATTTTTCCACTATACGCACTGTTATCAGCCTCAACTGTCATCGGCTGGAGTTCTCCTACAAGGTTGTTGTTTACATAAACTCCTGCATAAACTTCCAACGGATCTGTTTCCGTAACATCTCTGAAAGTACCTTTCAGATATGCGGTATAATCTCTTCCTGCACGAACAAAGCCTAAAGACTTCTCATACTCTGCATCCTTGTAAGAACGTATACTATCAACCTTTGCCCCCTGAATAAAAGGCTTGCCTGTCGCCTCGATTTCCAGTACTTTTTCATCAGAAACATCTTCCATTTCAGAGCCAAAACCAACCTTGATCTGGATTTTGGTACCCTCCGGCAAATATTCAGTCAACTCTGGTGCAATGGAAATGTCTCCGCTGTAACCTTTGTCAGGATCTACATTAGTATTTCTTTGTAATGCCACAGGTTCTGTTTTTCTTTCCCCATTGATATAAACAGCGCAATAAGGATCTTTGCCTTCTACTGGACGGTCCGATAATTTTACAGCAATAGCTCCGCTACACGCTTCGCCTCTTTCAAACTCAAATGATTCTCCCCATGGAATTATTTCTTCTACTGTAGGATTTACAACCGCTGGAGTTATCAACTTAAATACTTTATCTAATTTTGCATTTGCAGGAGTTTGCAGATTAGAATATACTTTCACAGTAACTTTCGCAGCATCAGGATATTGCTGCATAACTGCATCCGTCAATGTATATGTTTTTGAAGCTGTTACTAATGTCTTCTTTTCCAACTCTATAGAAGTGTCATTCACTTTTACATCGTCAATATAAATATCCGCATAAATTGCAAGATTATCATATGCGCGAATATCAATTCTCTTTCCATCTACATAAGCCATACAGGTAACACTCAAATTAAGTGTAGCATCAGTTCCTCTGGTTATTTCTGTTTTAGACGTTCCAGATGTCACCCGACTAGTATTATTGCAGGTTTTAATTTCTGGAATAACCACTTCATCCCCAACGTCCTCAGTTGCCACCTCTTCTGAACTAAAATCAACAGCTGTGTCACCATCACCTACGCTATTTATTTCGCTTGTATCGTCATTTACCTCTAAAGCAATTTCGGCATCTTCATTTAGTATTTCCTGCTGTGCAATTTCTCCACTATCAGCCTCAGTTTCTACAGCAATATCTTCGATGTCAATGTCATCCGCAAAGATTGCTGTTGGGGCAGCGATTGTCGTTGCTGTCATTGCAACGCCCATAAGGATGCCCACTAATTTTTTCTTCATTCTACTCATCCTCCTTTAGGATTTTTATTTATTACAGAGCTGATGTAAGCCTCCATAATGTTCTTTTCGAGTACATTTTCCAAAAAAAGATATAAAAAATAGACTTCCAATTTATGCCTTTGGAATCTTTGAAACGCTCTAAGATATTTGTATTCTGACTCAGGATCTGACCTACTCACTGCCCTTCCCGGATAATCTGTGTTACCCAGTGGCTGAGCATTTATGCTCTGCAGTTTTCGTACCTATTACAGCGGGGATAAAACCGTCCCGGAATCTCACCGGATGTTCCCGATGTGTCTGTGACACATCTATACCTATAGTTACTCATAAAAATATAAAATTCTCGTACTATTTCTTCTACATTTCCATTTTAACCCCCCCAGTTTTGATTTGTCAACGCAATTTTGACCCAAAGCTCCATAATTGTTCACAAAGTTATCACACTTTTTTTGTCAATAATTCACGAAACAGTCAAATT
>ERZ773103.1020-NODE-1020-length-31322-cov-11.197269_pt1 | contig 31322 bp, 34 predicted proteins | sample MGYA00511118_ERZ773103 | MGnify/ENA primary metagenome ERZ773103 (study PRJEB29015, sample SAMEA2737821) | human gut metagenome | biome: human gut; feature: human-associated habitat; material: faeces | place: China | collected 2012 ... | reverse complement strand
GGAAGATTTGCAGATAAAAAACATGGTAAAAAATCACCGTTTGGCAAAGTCTATAAGTGATGTATCATGGTATGAGCTGACAAGACAGTTAGAATATAAGGCAAAGTGGAATGGCAGGAAATATGTCAAAATAGACACATTCTATGCCAGTAGTCAGCTGTGTTCAGTCTGTGGATACCAAAATACAGAGACAAAAAATCTATCAGTAAGGGAATGGACATGTCCTGTCTGTGGAACAAATCATGACAGGGATATCAACGCAGCAAAAAATATACTGGAAGAAGGATTAAGACAAATAGCATAAAAATAACAATATAGGGCAGGGACTGCCCGAATTAACGCCTGTGGAGATAGTAGGTTACGAGGTCTGCGAAGCAGGAAGCCCATTGGCTTTAGACAATGGGTAGTTCACTTGGCGAATGCGGAATATTATCAGGTGCCGGAGTCGGTAGACTGTGCTTACTTTTTTAATCCGTTTTCAGTAGAGATACTTCAGAAAGTCATTGCACGGATCCTGGAGTCATATTATGCATGTCCAAGATCCATGCAGTTGTTTTTCTATTATCCATCAGATGAGTATATTGCATATCTGATGACAGTAGACGAGTTGTCATTTGTAGATGAAATCGATTGTCGTGATCTTTTCCCAGGGGATGATCCGAGGGAGCGGATCGTGGTATTTGAAGTTTTGTAAAAGAAATTAATTTGTAGTTGCAAGTTGATTTTTTAATATTGAAATTTGTTTTTTGAATTCATTGTTTTGAATATTAAGTTTTAAGACAGAATCATGATTAATAAATGAAAATTCGCTGCTTTTCAATAGGAATAGATCACTCTTAGATGTGGGAGAATCTATCGGGTGATATATTTCCCCTTTTTTTACTTCACGGTGACGAAAATGTTTTGATCTGTTATCTGCCCAACGATAATCAGATTTCGAAAAACGATGTAACTCATCGGCGCTGAATGTACTCGTTCTGATAGCGTCGTTGGTTTTGTTTTGTGCTTTTAAATATTCGTTCAATGACATTCCCCTTATCTGTGGTTTTATAAGAATAAAGGGTACGGCGCTAACCATACCCTACTCTGGCAAGCCAGAGAGACCTCGTCGGTCAAATTATTATTTTTTTAGCTTCGTCAGCTAAAAACACTTGAAAACAAGTGTGTATAACAATGATGATTTATTTACATTATACACATTTATGTGAATATGTCTAGATGTAAAAATGAACAAAAAAACAGTTTTTGAAAACTATTTAAACTATATTTGATTATTTAGGTTGCTACGCTCCATCGCGACGCCGTTCTCTATGATATCGACTCCAAGACGCTTAGTGGTTACCGGAACAGCCGTGTTTATTTTCGCCACAATGATGCTCACCGCAGGAATGGTCATGGCTGTGGTGAGAACATTGAACATTAGGATTATAGTTCAGTTCGTCAGCAAGGTATGCAGTGACTGCTTCGTCGGCAGAGCCTGATACGCCGCCATATAATTTGATCCCTGCCTCAGCGAGTGCAGCCTGTGCACCGCCACCGATACCTCCGCAGATCAGGATATCAACCTGAGCCTGTGACAGAAATACGGATAATGCACCATGTCCCTGGCCGTTAGTGGATACAATCTGTGTTCCTGTAATCTGTCCATTTTCAATATCGTACAATTTGAAGGTTTCAGTGTGTCCGAAATGTTGGAAAATCATACCATTTTCATAAGTTGTTGCAATTCTCATAGCCCCATTCTCCTTTTTCTCAATGATTGATGTTGCGACGGAATCATACGCTGATGTGCATCGAGTAAAGCAATGTGAAGAAGTATCACCCTGGCACAGGCGATAATGTCCGCCGGATATCAGCAGAGTTTTTCCGTGAATCAGACTGTCTGCAATTTTGTATCGGGCAGATTCATAGATTTCTGTAACGGTTGTGCGAGAGATTTCCATTTGTTTTGCACATTTTTCATGTGTAAAATGTTCCAGGTCAATCAAGCGTATAGCTTCAAACTCATCTAGTGTCAGGCAGATTGTACCATCGGAAGGGAATCCTTCGGGTCTGAAACTATCGTATACAGGTTCCGAACATATTTTTCTACATTTGCTTGGTCTTGCCATATCAGTCCTCCAAAATATTTCCGTCATATGTCGAAAATAGTATAACTTATATATGATAGAAATACAAGTCACTATGAAAAAATGAGTGACTATATATTTTATTATCAGTATTCAAATTGTTGGTGTCCAGTGATATAATCCTAATGTTGCAAAAAAAGAGATCTAAAATGAAATGAGGTATTTATGATGGAATCTATAAAGAAAAAACTGCCGGGCATATTAACCTGCTTTATCATAGCAGTACCGTCCTGGCTTCTCGGTAAGACATTTCCAATCATCGGCGGTCCTGTGATTGCGATTCTCGCTGGCATGCTGATTACGATGGTATGGAAAAATAAGGGAAATGCAGAGACTGGTATTAAATGGACGTCTAAAATTATTCTCCAGACAGCGGTTGTGCTGCTTGGATTTGGAATGAATCTGGGAGTCATTCTCCAGACTGGTAAACAGTCACTGCCGATTATTGTGTGTACGATCAGTACGTCGCTGATTATTGCGTGGATTCTTCGCAAGGTCATTCATGTGCCGTCCAATACATCAATTCTGGTAGGCGTGGGATCGTCTATCTGTGGCGGATCTGCAATTGCGGCAACAGCACCGGTCATTGATGCGGATGATAATGAAGTAGCGCAGGCAATCTCCGTTATCTTCTTCTTTAATGTACTTGCAGCGATATTTTTCCCAATATTAGGAAAAGTCATCGGCTTCGATACCACCTCGGGAGGAGCATTTGGAATCTTTGCCGGAACAGCGATCAATGATACATCTTCCGTAACAGCGGCTGCATCGACATGGGACAGTATGTGGAATCTCGGAAGTGAGACACTGAATAAAGCAGTAACCGTAAAGCTTACCCGTACCCTTGCAATTATTCCGATTACTTTAGGATTATCCGCGATCAGGGCAAAGCAGGCAGCAAAAGATAATCAGAAGACAAACGGATTTAGCCTAAAAAGAGCATTTCCAATGTTTATCTTATACTTTGTGATTGCAGCAATCATCACAACTATATGTATCCATATGGGTGTGAGTGCGGATGTATTCGCACCACTGAAAGAGCTGTCCAAGTTCCTGATCATTATGGCAATGGCAGCAATCGGGCTTAACAGTAATGTGATTGAGCTGATTAAGACTGGTGGTAAGCCGATCATTCTTGGAGCATCCTGCTGGGCAGGTATTACCGTTGTAAGTCTGATCATGCAGCATGTGATGGGAATCTGGTAAGCTATGTTTGCTTGAAATATAAGACAGAAAAGAAGGAATAAGAATGGATATTATTAAGAAATTTGGAGATAAGGTAGGGAGCGAAGCCCTGACAGATCCGGAGAAGGCACGCAGACTTCTCCTGACAGGATATCGTCTGCAGGAAAAAAGATTACGCTTCTTTCCGGATAAAGGGTTACCATCGTCTGGTCAGTACGTAGCAAGAGTTGTAATGCGTAATATTATCCAGGCGCTTGCAAAGCCTGAAAATGCAGCGATGGTAAGCATTTTTGTGCCGGGAGAACTATTGACGGCAGCAGGACTGACGCCGTATTCGGTAGAGGCGTTGTCATGCTTCATAGCGGGAACCAGATGTGAGCAGGCATTCTTGCGAAGAACAGAGGAAGAAGGCTTCCCGGAGACCATGTGCTCTTATCACAGAGTCTTTTTGGGAGCCGCCCTGACCGGTCTTGTGCCGACACCAAAGTGCACTATTTATACCAACCTTGCCTGCGATGGCAATATGATGACATTTCCTTATCTGAAACAGAAGAACGAATTACCTGGATTTTATATAGATGTGCCTTATGAAAAAAATCAGGCTTCTGTGAAATACGTAGCAGATCAGCTGCGGGATATGAAGAAATTTCTGGAAAATGTAACCGGAAAAAAGATCTCCGAGGAGGCGGTGCAGCAGGCAGTTGCTAACAGTAAAAAGGCAGCTGCAAATTATCAGAGACAGCTGGTGCTGCGCAAAGATCATGATCCTGTGACATCCCTGACAAATGAATTGTATGCTATCTTTATGTGCCACTTGTTATCTGGCTCAGAGGCCTCTGTGAAATACACGGAAATGTTACTTGAGGATGTGAAGAAAGCACCAAAAGGCGAGGGACTTCATGTGCTCTGGATGCATATTATGCCGTTTCTTCAGCAGCCGGTGAAGGATGTATTTAATTATAGTAAAAAGATGCACATCAGCGCCTGTGATTTTGTGGCAGACGGATTTCGGGAGATGCATGCGGAGGATCCGTATGAAGCCATGGCAGAAAAGATGGTTTATTGCATTTACAATGGTGATGTGAGTCAGCGGATTCAGATGGCGGAACGACTTGCCAAAGAGACAGAAGCTGACGGCGGAATCCTGTTTGCACACTGGGGATGCAAAGGAACCATCGGTGCATCCAGTCTGATTAAAAACTCTTTGGAGTCAGCCGGACTTCCGACTATGATCCTGGATGGAGATGGATGTAACCCTGCTAATACCAGTGATGGTCAGGTATCTACGAGACTTCAGGCCTTTGTGGAAATGTTAGAAGAAGGTAAGGAGGAGAAAAAGCATGATACATTACGTCTGTAAATATACTCCGATCGAACTTTTTAAGGGATTCGGAGAAGAATGTGCAGTTCTGGAAGAAATGCCGGAGAATTTTGAAATGTCAGACCAGATCGCACATGCGAATCTGTGTGGATTTGGTAAATCTGTGATACAGGCGGTATTGGAAGGAAAAGCAGATCAGTTAGTGCTGGTCAATTGCTGCGATTCCATGCGCAGGGTATATGATATTGTAGCAAGTACCGGTAAATGCAAATTCTTATACATGCTGGATCTTCCGCATGAAGATAACGAATGCGAAAAGGTCAAATTCGCCGGAGCGATTCACCGTTTAAAGGATGCATATGAAGCATATTCCGGACAGCAGTTTGATAAAGAACTCTTTCTCCGATCATTTGCGGAATCAGAGAAAGAGAGAGAACCATATATCGGTGTATTGGGTGTGCGTGTCAGTGGTGTGCTGGAAGACATGATACAGGACAACATCCAGATGAAGGTTGACAACCTGACCTGTACAGGCGGTCGTAGACTGGCCGTGCTGCCGGAAGAGATGGAGACCATGGACGAAGATGCCATGTTTCTTGCATATACGGATGCACTTCTGGCACAGATGCCATGCTTCCGAATGAATAACAGCACCAGAAGAAATCGGCTGTATCTGGATCCGGATCTGAAAGGAATCATTTACCATACGATTAAATTCTGTGATTATTATGGATTTGAATATGCAAGTATCAAGAAAAATATCAAGGTTCCGCTTCTTAAGATAGAAACTGATTTCACGAGTCAGAGCGCAGGACAGCTACTGACCAGAATTCAGGCATTTTCAGAAACAATTGAAGGATCGGAAGATATGGATCCGGGAACAGGCATCAGCGAGGAGGCAAGAAAGAAGATGAAATCAGGAGTTTATTATGTAGCGGGAATCGACAGCGGTTCCACGAGTACCGATGTGGTGATTCTTGATCAGAATGGTAAGATTAAATCAACGATGATCATTCCGACCGGTGGCGGGGCAATGATGAGCGCAGAGAAGAGTCTTGCAGCGGCAGTAGAAAAAGCCGGAATACAGGAAGAAGATATCGTGCGGATCGTAACGACCGGATACGGACGCGCTTATATTGACAGTGGAGATGACAGCATTACGGAGATCACTTGCCACGCAAAGGGTGCGCATTATCTGAATCCGAATGTGCGGACGATCATTGACATCGGCGGTCAGGACATCAAAGCAATCAGTATTGACGAGCATGGTGCGGTAACGAATTTCCTGATGAATGACAAATGTGCGGCAGGAACAGGGCGCTTTCTGGAAATGATGGCAAGAACGCTGGGACTTTCATTAGAAGAAATGAGCACCAAAGGACTGGAATGGAAAGAAAATATTGTAATTTCCAGCATGTGCACTGTATTTGCAGAGTCAGAAGTGGTATCATTAGTAGCACAGAATAAAAATGTGGCAGATATTATCCATGGGTTAAATGTATCCGTTGCGTCAAAGGTAGGTGCACTTGCAGCCCGTCTCGGCAAGAAGAATCCGGGAGAATATATGATGACCGGTGGTGTGGCGAAGAACCAGGGCATTATCAACGCTTTAGAGGAAAAACTCGGAGCAAAACTCTATATCTGCGACGAAGCACAGCTTTGCGGTGCGCTGGGAGCGGCATTATTTGCCTATGAGAAATGTACCGCCGGAGAATAGACTTTTGGAGTAAATTATGCTAAATATAATAGAAATCAAAGATTTTAACGCGCCGGAGTTTGATGTGTATGCAAGACTCACGGAAGCGCAGCTTCTGAATAAAGATCATCCGGAAGATGGAATGTTCATTGCGGAAAGCCCGAAGGTAATCGGCAGGGCACTGGATGCAGGCTATACGCCTGTGTCAGTGCTGGCGGAACAGAGACAGCTGGAAGAAAATGACGAAACCAGACAGGTTCTTAGAAGATATGAGAACACGGATATTCCAATCTATACAGCAGATTTTAATGTGCTTGCGAAGCTCACGGGATTCAAACTGACCCGCGGAATGCTCTGTGCGATGCGCCGCAGACCACTTCAGAATTATCTGGAACTGTGTGCGGGTAAGAGCCGGATCGCCATTCTGGAAAATGTCATGAATCCGACCAATGTGGGAGCTATTTTCCGGTCAGCGGCAGCCCTTCATATGGAAGCAGTTTTGTTGACACCTGGGTGCAGTGATCCACTTTATCGGAGAGCGTCCAGAGTCAGCATGGGAACGGTATTTCAGGTTCCGTGGACGTTTATTCAGGATGAGAATGAGATCCGATGTCAGCGGGAAATATTCTGGCCTAAGCAGGCAATTACTGAATTGAAACAGATGGGATATAAGACAGCGGCACTTGCACTGACGGATGATTCGGTCAGCATTGATGATCCGGATCTGATGCAGGAAGAGAAGCTTGCGGTGATCCTTGGCACAGAAGGTGACGGCTTGATGCAGGAGACGATGGGACTCTGTGATTATACGGTTAAGATTCCGATGGCACAAGGCGTGGATTCTTTGAATGTGGCAGCAGCCAGTGCGGTGGCATTCTGGCAGCTGGGAAAGAGGTAACATACCTGGATAGGTGATAGAGGTGAGTAGTTCATGGAGATAAAAAACCGCCAGAAAAGAAAAGAGAGAAAAAGACGAGTTGCAATTCTGATGCTGGTGATTGTGGCTTCCGTTATCAGTCTGGCTTTGTGGCAAAATCAACAGAATAAGGCACAGGAAGCGGCAAAGAAAGTGGAAGAAGCGAAGGACAAGTCTAAGAAAGATAAGTCCGATAAAAAAGATATATTTGACCGGGAGAAGCTGGCAGCAGCCGGCTGTCCGGAGACTTTGCTGGATCTTGCAGAGCGCAATCCGGAGACCATCGATTTTGTCAAAGGCTATCTTGATTATGACAGCGCTTCTGTTAACAGAGACATTTCCGCAGAGGTTCAGCAGGGCACGATTCCGCTGTTCCTGCAATGGGATAAGCGTTGGGGATACGAACAGTATGGCGATAATTTTATGGCAGTCACAGGCTGTGGCCCTACCTGCCTGTCTATGGTTTACAGTGGCCTGACAGGAAAGACAGATATGAATCCCTATGAGGTCGCAAAAAGAGCGGATGCAGAAGGCTATTATGTGAATGGAGAAGGCTCGTTGTGGACGATCATGGAGACATTTGCCGGCGAACTGGGACTTCACTCAGAATCCATCATGCTGGATGAAAATACGATAAAAGCGGAACTTGCAGCAGGTAAGCCAATCATTTGTGTCGTCGGGCCTGGGACATTTACCGATAATGGACATTTTATGGTGCTGACAGGTGTATCGCAGGACGGTAAGATACTGTTGCATGATCCTAACAGCAAAGCAAACAGTAATAAAGAATGGGATTATGCAGAACTGGCATCACAGATACAGGCATTGTGGGCATATAGCGTGGGCTGATCCATGTGCCGGAAAATAATAGAGAGAATCGAACATGAAGGAAAATAGAACATGACATATTATGACAGAGAAGACCAGTTTCTGCGCCAGCGTTTGCAGAAAGAGATTCCGATCCTTACCGCGTTGATCAAAAATCTATATGGAGAATTGGATAAAAAGTTCCATCTGAACGGAGCGAAAGTGCCGGTGACATTTGGATTTGATACGGATAGTCTGGGCTCCTATACCAGGCGGAGTGCCCATGAAAAGGAACATTTTCATTTTTCACTTCTTTTCATTGCATATGGAGTCAAGAATCCACTGTCCAAAGAAGAACGTATAGATCTGTTCAAACACGAGTATGCACACTATATGCAGTACAATATGCAGATACCCGAGCAATACAAATGGCAGACAGGAACGCACGGGAGTGCATGGAAATATTGCTGCTCACTTGTAGGCGCTGCGCCGACGCCTTATTACAAAGCCGGGGAAGCACTGATGAACCACGATTACGATAAAGCATTGAAGAACCGGATCCACGACAAATCCGTGCCGATCCGGGATACTTACCGGCGTCTGCAGACTGCACAGAAGCAGAAGGACGAGGTTGTGCAATATAAGCTTGGGGATACCGTTACACATCCAAAATTCGGTAACGGTGTGGTAGAAAAGATCAACCAGAGATCCGGCGGTGTACATCTGCATATCCGTTTTGACGGCGAAGTGAAATGTATCGACCAGAAATGGCTGTCGAGAAAGAAATATACGTAAATATACAGACGGTATCCTGCAGATAGAAAATAGGAAATGCATGCGGAAATATATTAGAAATTCTGGTATAATTGATTCAGATAATAATGAGAGGTTAAAGAAAGGAACTACGAAAATGCTTAAAAATCCTGAACAGACAAAAAATGAAATTGTAGAATGGATAAGAGATTATTTCAAGAAAAACGGTCCAGATTGTGATGCTGTCGTTGGTGTGTCCGGGGGTAAAGACTCCAGTGTGGTTGCAGCACTTCTGGCAGAGGCACTTGGAAAAGACCGTGTAATTGGCGTTATGATGCCAAATGGAGTACAGAGTGACATCAGTGATTCACAGGAGATCGTATCTCTGTTAGGTATAAAAAATGTGACTGTCAATATCAAGGACGGCGCAGATGGATTATCAGGTGCAGTAAACAAAGCACTTACAGAAAGTGACACCGTTCATACGAATGAACTTTCCCGGGATTCCATGATCAATATGCCGCCGCGTCTCAGAATGAGCACACTCTATGCAATCGCTCAGGCACTTCCAAATGGTGGGCGTGTAGTAAATACCTGTAACCGTTCCGAAGATTATATCGGATATTCTACCAAATACGGCGATGCTGCCGGGGACTTCAGCCCGCTTGCTAATCTGCTCGTACACGAAGTTATCCAGATTGGTGAAGTACTTGGAATCCCAGAGAGACTGACCAGGAAAGCACCATCTGACGGACTCAGCGGAATGACCGATGAGGACAAGATCGGATTCACATACGCCACACTGGATCATTACGTACTGACCGGCGAGTGCGAAGACGAAGAGATAAAGAAGAAGATCGACCGGATGCATGCGATTAACCTGCATAAACTGCAATTAATGCCGACATTTAAGCTGGAAGAGCATGAGTAGAGGGAATAGAAGAAAATTATAAATATTTATGGAAATGTGGTAGCTGTCCTGATTATAGGACAGCTACTTTTTAGTATAATGAAACCAAATGCGAAATATGGAAAAAGATATGATATACTATATATAGAAGTGCTAGAAACGAAAATATAATTTGTGATGAGGAGACCAAATGAAAAATAATATAGAATTATATGAATTAAAATATGATATGAATGATGTTCAAATTGTTGGTCGTGAAAAAATTGCGATAGAAAATTTAATAGAGCAATTAGATGAGTGGCATAAAGAACTGACGGATATTATATTATTCCCTAATAATTTATATTATTTTGCCACAAACAATTTTGATTCTGATTTTTATTTGGAACAATTGACAGATGAAAATCTTGAAGGAGTAAAAAGTGCTCTAGAAGTAATTATTAAATCGCCAGAAAGTTTTTTTGATGAATATAAACAAAAAAGCGACAATTATCGATTAGTAGAGAAGACTCAGTCGTTTGAAGAACTTGAAAAAGTGATTCAATTAAGTGGAATAAAAATGTCCTTTGACAAGGGATTAGATTTAGAAAAAGCCAAATTAAGAGTACACCAAAAATTATGTTCAGATTATTGCTTTGGTGTGTTTGGAGAAATGTTGTTTTATGTAATCGCAGAAAGACTTTTATGTAATAAATTAGTTATTTCAAAAGTGGCGTTAATAACGGCGCCTAGTACAAATGCTCATGGTAGTGATGGTATATTTTGTGATGATTCGAATAAAATATTGTATTTTGGAGAAGCTAAGTTTACGTTTGATTTGGAAGCAGGAATTAGACAAGCATTAAATAGTATGGAACATTGTATAGAAAGAATTAAAATAGATAAAGATTTTATGGTAGTACATCAAAAAGATATGAAAAATGGATATGGACGAATAATTCAAAAAAATAATATAAATGAATATGAATGTAGAATTCTTATCTTTTTATTGCATGGAGTTGAAATAGATAAAGATACGATTGTTTCAAAGATTGAAAAGGCTAAGAAAAGATTTGAGAACAAGCTTAACGGATTAACGTTTGTGATTGCTTCTTTTCCGATATATGATAAGGAAAACCTAAAGAAATGTATTGCAAAAGGAGTCGAAGATTATGGTAAATAAAATAGAGCGACGAGATAATGACATTGAAATAATGAGAGAAAATTATTTAGAATATTATTATGACGATGAACAGTACAATTTGGATGATGAAAGTTTGCAAGCATTAGGGTTAAATATGTATGTAAGAAAACAAAATATAAGAACAAGTTTATATGATAGTTTTTGCCGTTCATCCTATGATAAAAACATTGTGATGCATCCTCAGCAAGTAGAATGTCTTAATTATTTATTCAAGGGAGAAAATTTACTTATTAGTGCACCCACAAGTTTTGGAAAAACATTTGTTGCTTTAGAATATATCAGCAGAATAAGATGTAATAACATTGTTTTTGTTGTTCCGACATTAGCTTTAATGAATGAGCTGTTTTCTAAAATACGTAAACATTTTGGTGAGTCTTATAATATTGTACAAAATGGATATGAAGTAATGACTGATAAAAACATTATTATTATTGTACCAGAGCGAGCGGATGTTGAGCTTTTAAATAAGATACAATCGGTTGATTTGCTTGTGTTTGATGAAGTATACAAATTACAGCGAACAAAGCCAGAGGGAAATTTAAGGAGTAATGATAAAAGAATTATAAGTTTGAATAGAGGTTATTTTGAGCTGGTTAGGCGTTCAAAACAAGTTTTGTTGTTAGGACCTTTTATAAAAGATATAATATTTGAAAGAACACAGTTAACTCAGAATATTACAAAATATATTACAGATTACTCTCCTGTATACACAAAAATAAATTTTTTAGAAAATAAAGATGAATTTGTATTTGATGAAATAGACAATAATAAAGCAAAGTTGATTTATTTTAATGATCCGCATTCTATATATGAATTTTGTGTTAAGCTGTTGAAAAATGTGGAACTAGAAGATGAAAGTAATAATTTAACAGATTGGTGTGATAAATACATAACTGAAAAATGGTTACCATCAGAATTGCTAAAAAAGGGGATTGGAATTCATCATGGGAAATTGCCGGGATTTATGAGGAGGTATATTGAAAATTTATATAATTCCAATGCTATATACACAATATTTTGTACATCGACTTTATTAGAAGGAATAAATACTCCAACAAGTGAATTGATTGTATATGATTCTAATAATTTGAGTGCATTTAGACTCAATAATCTAATAGGTCGCGTTGGAAGGCTGAATTCCTTTCAAAAGGGTTTAGTTTATTTATTTGATAAAGATTTGGAGAAATATTTGATTGGAAACGAAAAATATGAGGAAATTACTATTGTTGCTGAAACGAATGATATAACAGATTTAGAAGAAGCAGTTTATCTGAATAAATCAGTAGACGACTTAAGTGGAGATAATTTAGAGTTATACAGAAAGTTGATTAAAATATTAAAAAAATATGGAAAGACAATAGATGATTTAAAGAAGACAGATGGTTTTGTTATAAAAGAATTTATTCAATTGCTGGAAAATATTGATGATGTATTAGCAAAAGCAGGTGAATATATAGAAGCTGAAGAGACAGAAAAATACAAAATAAAAAATAAGATTACAGAATTGCTTGTAAATATTATTAAGTATACAAGACGATATATGCTCGTTGAGATAAATAAAAAATTGCCAAGAGGTAAAAGAATAAAAGGATCTGTATGTGTGGGTAAATTATTAAATTTGAGGCCTGAAAGCATATATCAAAGAATTCAAAGAGAAATTAGAGCACACCAAGCAGATATGGATGAGGCAACAATGAATCTTTTCATAGATTATTTATTTGATTTGGCATTCAGTTATATAAAATATGATTTAACAAGGATGGTTAGATATTTTGACTTCATATTTTCTAAAGAATATTTAGAAAATAGGGATACACTTAAAGAAAAAATAGCTGTTATAGAATCAGTTTTTTTGAATCGTTTAAGAATTTATTGTTGTGATAAAGATTTGCTTCTTAAAATCTTAATAGATTTAGATTTGCCATACAGAGATGCTAAAGAAATTAGTAAACTGCTTATAGAAATAGATAAGGATAATCTTTCAACGAGTGCCGTGATGGATATGTTAGAAGTAAAATACAATGAGATAATGAATAATAAAAAAATAGATAATGTATCTAAAGATTTACTCAAAATATTGCTTGATAAATAGAGTATATCTGATAAAAGTTGCAATATTATGAAAAATGCAAGGAAGGTGAAAAAATGGCTAAAGTAGGGAAATATGAAGTTATTGTGAAAGAAGCGCATATTGATTGGGGAGAATATCGGAATCCAACTAATCGAAATTTTATATCGGGAGAATCTTATGTAAAAATACCATCAAAGGATGCAAGAAGATTGAATATTAAACGTGGAGACATTTTTACGGCATATTTTCAGAATGGCTATCCATCAATGCGTGTTAAAGCTTCTGGGAATGGACCATATGATGGTGAAATACAATTTGCAAAGCAGTTTGAAGGCATTGGGAAAGGAGCGTGCAAAGCATTTACTCCATGGTATCATTCTTGTGATATTAGAGTTGGAGATAGAATTCTTGTGGAAATAATTTCAAGAAATGAAGTGGTTTTTTCGAAAATATGATATTGCTATTAGAACTAGACAGTTGACGTCTGTTTGTGATATATAGAAAAATAAGGAGCCAAGTAATAAATGACAAAACAAATGTACTGGTAGGTTGAAAAAGTAAATTTCATCGAAATTTAAAATTTGTGGTTTTGACGAGAGGTTTTTAATAAAATCTCTCGTTTTTTGTATGGCGAACAAGTTGCTGGAAGGCAGTGTGTCAGACAAAAATCCACCGGTTGCAGGACGGTGAATTTAAAAATTTTATTTTAGGTATTATAGAATAAAGTCTTCTTGGTTGAATATAGTTGAAATCAGTAGTATAATGTAGCTGTTTGTAGTGCGTTTTGAAAGGAGTAAGAAAATGGCTAGACCAAAAAAAAATGGAACATATTTAAATGTTTGTATTGAAACATCGATATATGAGGAACTATCAGAATTTTGCAATGAGGCAGGACAGAGTAAAACTGTTGCTGTAGAGCGTGCACTTTCTGGATATATGGAAAATTATAAAAAGAAGCAGAAAATGATTCGCATTCTGGAGGTTAATAATGATAGATCAAATTAAATTTAAACTAGGTGAATTATTCTGTGGGCCTGGAGGGTTGGCCTGTGGTGCTATGAGATCCCAGAGTGATGATGGAAGATATGGAATTATTCATGCATGGGCGAATGATTATGATGAGGATACGTGTATGACTTATCGTAGAAATATTTGTCCTGAAACCCCTGATAGTGTATATTGTGGTGATGTTAGAGAGTTGGATATTTCAGCACTTGGAGATATAGATGCATTTTGTTATGGATTTCCGTGTAATAGCTTTTCAAATGTTGGTGAACACAAAGGGTTAGCAAATGAAAAGTTTGGACAATTATATTGGTATGGTATAGAAGTTCTAAAGCAGTATCGTCCTAAATGGTTTGTAGCAGAAAATGTGTCAGGAATTCGTTCAGCGGGTTCGGGAGACTTTCAAGTGATTCTGGATGATATGAAAGCTACAGGATACAAGTTGAATGTAAATCTTTATAAAGCTGAACAATATGGAATTCCACAGACTCGTCATAGAATAATTATTGTGGGAATCAGGGAGGATATTCCAGTAGAATTCCATGTACCTGCGCCTTCTATGTATGCTGAATGTGATATTACTTCAAAAACTGCGCTTTCTAATATACCGGAAAATGCACCAAACAACGAGATGAGAAAATTGACTCATAAGGTTGTTCGTAGATTATCTTATATCCAACCAGGTGAGAATGTATGGCAGGCTGAAGAAAGATTGGGGGAACAGTTTCCAGAAGAGTTGAAAATTCACACAAAAACTAAAATAAGTCAGATTTACAGGAAACTTGATCCTGAAAAACCGGCATATACAGTTACTGCAGCTGGTGGAGGGGGAACATTTATGTATCATTGGACGGATAGAGAATTAACAAATAGAGAGCGTGCTCGAATTCAAACATTCCCAGATAATTACGAATTTGTAGGTAAATATAGCAGTGTGCGTAAGCAGATTGGAATGGCAGTACCTTGTAAGTTGTCTGAAATTGTAATTACTGCAATTTTGAATAGTTTTGCTGGTATTGAATATGCATGGATTGAACCCAATTTATCAGAGTAAAGGAGAGAGAAAATGAGTGGATTGATAGATATAAATACATTGACGCCTGAAGAACACCAGGCATTGGCATGCATGTTTTATGCTAAATTGCCTAAGACAGATTATAGATACAAAACTCGTACCGAGTGTTTTAGATTATTTCAAAAAAAATTCAATAAAAAGATAAATACTTACAAACATGCAAAAGACACATATGACGCATATTTTGATACTAATAATAGAGTAGGGTGGTCTGGAAGAACAATTGCATCAAGAGGTCGGGAATATCAAGATATTTACGATAGATATAAAGATACGGATGAGGATGTGCTTGAAATAGCTGTAAACGAGATTATTAAATTATATAGTGATTCACGGTCAGATTATGTGGCGCTTCGTCTTACAGATCCAGTATCGGTCCATTCATTATTAAGAGGTAATAGATTTCTTTCTGTAGACCGTATTACAGATTTGTCAGAAAACCTTTCTGTTGGAAGCGTTGTTTTTATTGCTCTTGGTGGTGATAAAGCAAAGCCAGGAGTAGATTGGAAAACAGGTTTTTATGCCGTTGCCCATGTTACAAAAGGTCCTTATGATATAGGATATGAGAAGAACAGAAAGGGAAAAGATTATTTTAAATTTGATATTATAGTTGACGTAGTATTAGATGAAGCAATTCCTAGAAGTGGATTTATGAATTACCCAGATACTTATGATGCCGCATATATTGGACTTGAAATTCATAGGGACAGATCTCAGGCGAATTCTTTACTTGATAATGATAAAGCAGTTGCAATAATTCGTGTAACAATTGATAAAATGCCGCACCTCAAAGATGATTTTATAAAAATTTTTCCAAAAGAATTTATGGACCGTGTTCTTGGTAGTGCTAAGGTGTTGGTTCCAACAGAAGTGAACTATGGTGAAGATATTAAAGACGCAATAGATGAACATTTCTTAGAAAAAGCTATTGAGGAAGAAGAAGATAATGATACTACAATTTGGGAATCATATACTAAAGAGGACTTTTTAAAGGAAGTATTTATTGAAGAAAACGAATATGACGATTTAACAGAGATGTTAAAAGCGAAAAAGAATATTATACTTCAAGGAGCACCAGGAGTAGGAAAGACATTTATGGCTAAAAGGCTGGCCTATTCAATGCTAGGGTATAAAAATCAAAAGCATGTTCAGATGGTTCAATTCCATCAAAGTTATAGTTATGAAGATTTCGTTGTTGGATATCGGCCAACTGAAACAGGATTTGCGATCGAGTATGGTCCATTTTATGAGTTTTGCAAGAAGGCGGAGACACATTCAGGTCCACATTTTTTTATTATTGATGAGATTAATCGAGGAAATGTAAGTAAGATTTTTGGAGAGTTGTTAATGCTTATCGAACAGGATAAGCGAGAAGAAAAAATCAATTTGTTATATACTAAAGAAACATTTTCTGTGCCAGACAATGTTTATATTATTGGTATGATGAATACTGCGGATAGAAGCTTAGCATTAATAGATTATGCTCTTAGAAGACGTTTTGCATTCTTTGATGTGAGACCTGCATTTGATAAATCTTTGTTTGAAGTTCAAATATCAAAAAGTGCAGATCCTAAACAAGTAAATCATTTGATAACTTATGTTAAAAAATTAAATGAAGCAATAAGTGCTGATGAATCCTTAGGAAAAGGTTTTGAAATTGGCCATAGCTATTTTTGTGGAGCTCCAGAAAAATCTGGAGAAGAATCAGATGAAAAGGCATTAAAACAGTGGATTGATATGACAGTAGAATATGAGTTGATTCCGTTGATAAAAGAGTACTGGTTTGATGATCCTGATAAAGTTTCAGAATGGAGCACAAAGTTAAGAGAAGCAAAGAAGGAAGATAACAATGATTAAGGTTCAGAATATATACTATATGCTGGCCTATGCATATCAGACCCTGAATAGTCAAGAAGAAAAGAAATATAATTCCGAGAAATTTGATTATGTAGATGATTTGTTTGCGGCGATTCTGGCAAATGGAATTAGTAGACAATTAAAGCAAGGACTTGGCCGAGAATACATTGTGCGAACGGAAGAGTTGAAATCCCCAAAAGGAAAACTTTGTTTAACGGATACAATTAAACGACAAATAACTCATAGTAAAGTGGCGGTATGTCAAGTTGATGATTATATTGAAAATACGTATCTTAATCAAATATTGAAAGCAACTGCAAATTTATTGCTTCGTTCCCCAAATGTTAAGCTGGAAAATAAACGAAAATTGAAACGAATTCTATTATATTTTTCAGATGTTGATTTTATCGAGTATTCTCAAATTCGTTGGTCCATTGTACGTTATAATCGAAATAATCAATCATACAAGATGCTTATGGATATTTGTTATCTTGTGATAGAAGGGATGTTGATATCTGATAAGAAGGGCAATTATAAGTTGAATGAATTTATTGATGATCAACGGATGAGTGCATTGTATGAGAAGTTTATTCTTACATATTATCGTAGGCATTATCCAGGAATGAAAAGTATAGCACCTACAAGAATTGATTGGGATACAGAGGATGAGTTTGTTGATTTACTTCCTCAAATGAAATCAGATATAATGATTATTCATGGTGGGTATACATTGATTATTGATGCTAAATATTATGGCTCATCATTACAGGTAGGTCAATACGGTAAAAAGACTATTCATTCTCATAATTTATATCAGATATTTACATATGTGAAAAATAGAGATAGGAAGAAGGATGGAACAGTTTCAGGAATGTTACTGTATGCTAATACAGATGGCGATAATCCAGATCAAGAATATCATTTTAGCGGGAATACAATTAGTGTAAAGACATTGGATTTGAATTGCAATTTTGAAAATGTAAAGAGTCAATTGGATAATATTGTTGACCAATGGATGAAAGAAAATAATATAAAATGTGAACGAATCAATTGAATATGATATCAAATCGTTAAAGATCTCATAAAAAGATTGACAGATTAGTACGCCAATATATAGCTTTGATCCAAGTAACAGCTGAATAGACGAAGAAGGTTGAGGTTTTAGATAACCTATTAATTATTACAAGAGTAAGGAATATTTGGAGGAATATATCTTATAGTAATTGAATCATGGGAGGAGTTTATGGATACTTTGACCAAAGAGCAACGAAGTAAAAATATGCGAAATATAAAATCAAAAGACACATCCATTGAAATGATTTTAAGAAAAGAACTTTGGCATAAAGGCTTCAGGTATCGTAAAAATTATAAAAAATTACCAGGAAAGCCAGATATTGTTTTGACAAAGTATAAAATTGCTATATTTTGTGATAGTGAGTTCTTTCATGGAAAAGATTGGGAAGTTTTAAGGCCGCGGTTGGAAAAGGGAGATAATTCTGAGTACTGGGTAAAAAAGATAAGTCGTAATCGAGAAAGAGATGATGAAATTAATAAACAATTGATTTTTGAAGGTTGGACTGTTATAAGGTTTTGGGGGGAGAATATTAAAAGAAAAACGGATGAATGTGTTAAGCTGATTGAGGAAACAATTTTTGAAATGAAAATTTCAGAAGATGATTATGACGGATTTTGTTATGAAGATATAATAGATAAGACAGAGGATAATTGATAAATGAAAGGAGTACAATAATGAATGAAACATTAAAAATCTTAGAATCTAGAAGAAGTTGTAGAAATTTCGACAGCGAGAAAATGGTATCCGAAGAGGACATTCAGGCGATTATCGAAGCCGGGACTTACGCACCATCTGGCATGGGAAGACAGAGTTCTATTATTATTGCGGTAACGAATAAGGAATTAAGAGATCAGTTATCAGCAGAGAATGCGAAGATTATGGGAGCGGATACAGATCCGTTTTATGGAGCACCAGTGATTCTGGTTGTTCTTGCAAATAAGGATATTCCGACTTATAAGTATGACGGTTCACTCGTGATGGGTAATCTTTTGAATGCGGCAACGAGTCTTGGGCTTGGCAGTATTTGGGTTCACAGAGCGAAGGAAGAGTTTGAGTCAGAATTTGGTAAGAAGATTCTTGCTGATCTTGGCATTGAAGGCAATTATGAAGGCATCGGACATTGTGCTATTGGATACGCAGCTGCACCGGCCAATGCGCCTGCGCCAAGAAAAGATAATTACGTTTATTATGTAAGGTAGAAAATACGGATGTTAGGAAATACAAAAGGAAAGCAGTTATATAATTACACTCCTGATTATGTGTTGTTTGATCTGGAGACTACAGGTATTTCGCGTAATACGGATGAGGTGATTGAGATTTCGGCGGTGAAGGTCAGAAATGGCAGGGTAGTAGATGAATTCAGCCATCTGGTTAATCCGGGTAAATCGATTCCGTATGCGGCAAGTATGGTGAATAATATCACGAATCAGATGGTGAGAAATGCACCTCATTTTGACCGTGTGTTGGAATATTTCGTGAATTTCATAGAGAATGATACTCTGGTCGGGCACAATATTTGCAGTTTTGATATGCCGTTTATATATCGAGATTGTGAACGTTATCTGGGAAAGACCATTTCCAATGATTACATAGATACGCTCCGACTTGCCAGGAAAGTCTTTCCGGATTGGAAGCATCGGAGATTATCCGATCTTGCGGAACATTATGGAATTTCTACGGAGGGTGCGCACAGAGCGCTTGCCGATTGCAGGATGAATCAGAAAATATTTGAATATTTGGGAAAAGAGCTTGCAGGTAAGCAGTTGAAGGTGCAAAATAATACCAGGATTTGTCCGAAATGTCATTTGCCTATGCAGAGGCGGAATGGCAGGTTTGGTGAATTCTGGGGATGTACAGGATTCCCGAAGTGCAGACATACAGAAAACGCATAGAATACATCAAAAATAGGAGGGCGAGCTATGTTTCCAATTATTGACAGAAAAAGAACCGGAATCAGATTGCGAAGAATTATGGATGAGCGTGGATTATCTGTAAAAGATGTCCAGCAGTATCTGGAACTCGGAAGTGTTCAGAGTGTCTATCATTGGCTGAATGGACTTAGCATGCCGACGATTGATAATCTGTATGCACTCAGTGAACTGTTTCAGATGCCGATAGATGATTTGGTGTGTGGGAATAGGGACAATGTTTTTGCGTATAAGTCTGATTCACAATGTGAACGTATTAGTGCTTATTACGAAAGACTTAATAAAGCAGCATAAATTTGTCGGAGAGATTACGGCAAATGCTTTTATACTACAAGTTCAATGACAAGTGAGACATTCTCCCTTACAATGATGTCTATGAAGCAGATAGAGATGATTGTGAGGGAGAATTTTTTATGAGCGAGAAGATGTTAGTAACACAGGCTTTAGATGAGAGAGATTTGTTAGTGAAGAAGATTAATGATAAGATTGCGAAGGCCAGCTTTGTAGATACGATTAAGCCGAATGAGGATAAGGTATATGCAAAGAGAATTGATAAAGCAGAGTATGCAAAGGAAGCAGAAGCTGCATACCAGCAGATCAACGATCTGATCAAGCGCTTTCAATTGATCGACGCTGCTATTGTGGAGTCCAACGCGAAGACAGAAGTTAATACTTCCTATGGAACATTCACGGTTGCAGGAGCTATTTCACTCAGAAGCAGACTTCGTGGAATGGATGCTTATGATGGAGAGGCGGACTTTGAAGGAAGACTGAAGAACAAATTGAATAATGAATATTCTGAACGGGTTCAATTTTGTGATATGAAGAACGGACAGCTTCAGTCCACGGCTGAGAGTATGCGCCTGAGCATTTTAGGGCGCGATGCGAAAGCAAAGGATGACAAGCCGTTAGGCGTGGTTGATGCATACATGAAGGAGAATACGACTGAACTTGTGGATCCTTTGGATGTAAAGAAGAAGGTCGACATGTTGGAAGAGAAGCGGAATATTCTGCTCACAGAACTGGATACGCAGATTAAAGTGTCCAATGCAACCACATTTATCGAGATAGCATAATCACATTGCCTGCATTACGAAAATGCCGAACTTAGTTTCCCTGTAACAGGGTTAAGTTACGTGAAGGATATGCAAATTCTATTAGGATGGATAGTATAAGAGCTGTTAATTGTTTTGGATTTTGTTTAAACTTTGAATTGTGAATCGTTAATGATTTTGTTCTTGAATGGTTATGTGTAAATGGACAACTTTTCTTCAGGTATAGAGATATGCTGGAATCCATGAAACAGGTTAAGGTGTTAAACTAATTGACCGGGGATCAGCCTCATGGCTGTAATGCAGGCAATAAGATGAATAAAGGCCGTGGCGGAAGCTGCGGCTTTTGCTATAATAGGATAAGGTGTTATGATGAATGCAAGGAGGTATTGTGTATGAATTGTTGTATACAGACAGTACAGGGAGATATTACAAAAGTTGATGATGTGGAAGCAATCGTGAATGCAGCGAATAACAGTTTGCTTGGCGGTGGCGGCGTGGATGGTGCGATTCATCGGGCAGCTGGCCCGGAACTTCTGGCAGAATGTCGTACCTTACATGGTTGTGATACAGGGGAAGCCAAGATTACCAAGGCATATAAACTGCCTTGTAAATATGTAATCCATACAGTTGGACCGATCTGGTATGGAGGTAATGATGGTGAGCCGGAGCTGTTAGCAAATGCGTATCGCAATTCGCTGCAATGTGCGGTAGATCATGGAATTAAGACAATCGCATTTCCTGCTATTTCAACAGGTGTTTACGGTTACCCGATAGATAAGGCAGCAGTCGTTGCGGTCGATACAGTGAAGGAATTTATCAGAGAGCATCCTGGCAAGATAGAACTTGTGAGGTTTGTGTTGTTCAGCGCAGATGTGCTGGCGGCATATGAAAAAGTGATAGGGGAAAGAACTATTCCTGGCTGATGCAGGAAGCGGGCAAGAAAAATGTGACATTGAATATCCGGAATTTTGTATTTCGCAGTAAGAGCGATGTGCATGTAGATCTTGGTATGTCGAATGCCTGGGTAAAACAGGTGATGCAGAATACGAAGTATACATCAATAACAGAATTGCGTAATCACTTTAAAAATGAAAAACGATTTGATGATGTAGCTGTGATTTTTCTATTCCGATATGAGGAGAGGTCTTTTGCCTCGAGGTAGGTTGCGCTGGGAGAGGGCGAAGAATATGCCACAGTCTTTTATGGAGAAAAATGCAATACATTTATCCATGAGATCTGTCATTTATATGGTGCCTGTGATTTGTATTATACGGATTTTGTAAAGGAAAAAGTCAGACGATACCTGGGCGGAAGTATTATGTGTTCCAATGTGCTGTATGTGGATGATGTGACAGCTTACGTGATTGGCTGGCAGAAAGAATTGACAGATATGGCGAAAGCATTTCTTCAGGAAACAATGCATATCACGGAAGCAGAATGGTATGCAGCTCTGAGTAAGAATACGGAAAGTGGACATTCTTCTTTTACATATAGTGATGGTGCTGTTTACAAAGGTGAGAAGATACGCGGTGTACCGCATGGCAGGGGTGTGTTACAGTATGCTTCCGGTGATAAATATCAGGGAGAATTTCGGCATGGCAAGCCGGAAGGTCAGGGTGTGCTGAACTATACGAATGGAGATCATTATGAAGGCGCTTTTATGAATGGTACATTTGAAGGGAAAGGCGTGTACTATTTTCATACGGGTGGAAAAAAGAAAGGCATTTGGAAAAATGGTAAATATTTGCGGAGATTTTAGATAGTCTCCGCATTCTTTGCATTTCGAATCCGCTCCATGGTATCGAGTTGTTCGGCTTTTTCGAAAACCTCGGTTTTCCAGGCAGCGAATTCTTCCTGAAAAAGTTCTTCGGATATAGAGCCTTTTCTGGAGAGAAGTTCTGTCCAGCCGCTGATGAATTCGGTGATGAAATTGCCATAGGCAGTAAGAGAGTTATTGTCATTGAAGGACATCTGAGCCGTGGTCATATCCATTTCATAATAGCCACCCCAGACATTGCATTCGAGTTCTTCAACATTTGTATTCATAGAGAAGGGTTCTTTTTCATACAGACCCAAAAGCATATCGGCGATATTTTTTCTGTTTATTTCAATGTTACTCATATAGATACTCCTTTTGTGTGAAATTATTGCACCTATTATACCATAGGTCTGATGGATTTGCATGTGAAGAGAGAAGATGCTATAGTTACCTAAAACGAAATTTTAAAGGGCTGAAAAGCCTGTGATTTCAACAAAAAGACTTAATTATATGAGGAGGATGTGAAACAAATGGAATTCTTAGTTGTAGCCCTGGGTGGAGCTGTAGGAGCAATGGCTCGATATGCGATAAGTCTTATACCTGTTAAAAGTGGATTCCCGCTTCTGACGTTGGCAACAAATATTATGGGAGCGCTTCTGATAGGATTTGTTGTGGGTATTGCAAGCGGTAAGAATGAGGTATCGGAAAACACGATATTGTTTTGGAAAACAGGGGTATGTGGTGGTTTTACCACCTTTTCAACATTTTCTTTAGAAGCATACAATTTGTTTGATGATAATCAATATACAGCTGGAGGAGTGTATGTATTATTAAGTTGTTGTAGTTGCATATTGGGAGTACTGTGTGGCAAAAAATTATCAGCTCTTATTAGATAACAGAATATGATTTGAGCCGAGAAAACGGTGTGTATTCCGTAGCTTATAGTTATCAAAAAGAAAACAACTATTCTCGCGATTTAAGTGTCCAGTGGACAAGATCATCGAATATCCACTCGAAGTGATTAACATATTCATCTACGTCAGGTTTAGGCTGCATGTAATTAAATTTAAGGAAATATCCGGCTAATGCGAATCTGCAGAATTCGGCCGTAGATTGGATTTGTTCGTCTGAAAGATATTTTCCTGCATCTTCCAACTGCTTTTTGATATATTTGCTGATTGAATCCTCTGTTTTAATAAAGAAGTGGTATTCTAGTTGTTCTTTGGATAGCGAAGAGAGAATATGATTTATAATCTTAGGGTATTCCTTACATGCTTGAAATACCGCTTTCATTTCGGCTTTTAAATCTGTTGGATCTTCTAGTGTTTTGACCAGTTTATCTATTTCATACTGTATCCATTTATCAAGCAACTCATATAAATCTTGAAAGTGATAGTAGAAAGTGTTATGGTTGATTTCACACCTTTTAACAAGAGCCAGCACAGTAATCTTGTCAAAAGGCATTTCTTCGATCATCTCGCTAAAGGTTTGCATGATTGTTTTCATCGTTAACATAGACATAGACAATTCCTCCTGATGCATCTTCTTTAGTACCACACATTTATAGAATATGCCTATTTGAAGATTTTGTCCATATCAATATATGACATTTATGACATAGAAAAAATTCCTGCTTACATAGAGACTTTTTATTCTCTATGTAAGCAGGAATTTTTCTATTAAGCTAAACATTATGCAATGAACTCCCAGTGACCATCCTTAAATGTCCACTCTTCTTCAAGGTTGTTTTCAAACAGTACAGTATAAACACCTTCTGTATCAGCTTTTGGATGAACCTCTACTACTTTCGTACCTACTTTTTTCTCGATTTCACTATAATCTGACATATCTTTTTCCTCCTCTCGAGAATCTCTATTCGTTATTATTATAATAAGACTTAGGTGGTATTTATCATATATCCAGATTGTCTGAATTGTCCTAAAACAGACAATCTGGAGAATCTGTCCAAAAATGCAGAATCAGAATTCATTGTTCACGCTGTATTATTCCGTTATCATTGATATTGTTCCGTTAAAGAAGTATACTCTATCTTAGATTGGAGCGATAATCTATGTTTATGACAGTAAAACAGGCTTCTGAACAGGGAGGTCATCTATGCCTTTTGAAATAGTACGAAATGATATTGTAAATATGCAAGTAGATGCGGTGGTAAACACTGCAAATCCCAATCCTGTCATCGGCTCTGGCGTCGACAGCGGAATACATAAAAAAGCCGGACACGAGTTGTTGGTGGCAAGACAGAAAATCGGCTGTATTGATTTTGGTGATGCAGCTATTACCCCAGGATTTGATTTGGATGCCAGGTATGTTATCCATACCGTAGGACCTGTTTGGAAGGATGGCAGCCACAGAGAGGAGCAGATTTTATCTTCGTGCTATAGGAACTCTCTGACATTGGCTAAGGAGCATGAGTGCGAATCTATTGCATTTCCTTTGATAGCTACAGGCAATTATGGATTTCCGAAACCTCTCGCTCTGCAAATAGCGGTTCGTGAGATCAGTACTTTCCTGCTGGAAAATGAAATGCAGGTTTACCTGGTTGTGTTTGGCAGGGAAGCATTTGCCCTTTCGGAAAAACTGTTCAAATCCGTTAACAGTTACATTGACGAAAACTATATCCGCAGCAAAAAGCTTGATGAATATGGAACGGAAAGCATGTATGGTTCTCGTCTTGAAACAAGGCGTATAAGAGAACAGGAATGCGCTGATATGTCTGTAGGAGCAGCTATACCGATGGATTCTGATGATTGGGGGCAGCTGATTAACGATCTGGATGCAGGCTTTTCTGAAACACTCCTACAACTGATTGACCGTACCGGAAAGAAGGACTCTGAAATTTACAAAAAGGCAAATGTGGATAGAAAGCTGTTCTCAAAAATCCGAAACAATATGGACTATAGACCATCTAAAACAACTGCACTGGCTTTCGCCTTTGCACTGGAACTGGATGTTGAGGAAACAAAAGACTTTATTAGCAGAGCAGGGTTTGCCCTTTCTCACAGCAGTAAGTTTGATGTGATTGTGGAGTATTTCCTGGTAAATGGGAATTACAATGTGTTTGAACTGAACGAAGTTCTGTTTGCTTTTGACCAGCCGCTTATTGGCGCATAAAAATGTCGCATATCATCAGACTATTCATTCTGGCTTCCTATCGTTAAGGTATTCTGCAAGGCTGTAATACAACTCACCCTTTCTTCCACGTGTCTGTTTTGCAGCCGTCATGGAATTTAAGATTGCTTCCTGTTCGGCTTCTGCTGCAGCGAGAAAAGCTCGATTGATCACATGCTCCGGAATTGCTGATAGCTGAAGCAGTTCTTCTTCACAACCGGACGGAATCCGGTTTGCGGTTGTAAATCCGATCATGACTTCTCCGCTTCCATGTCCTGTATAACCGCCGGTTCGTGCAATGCCAACCCCTGTTCTTTTCAAAATCCGTTTGAGCTGACGGCTTGTCAATGGGAGATCAGTAGCCAGAATGCTCATGATGGAACCTTTGTCTTCTTCGGAGGCAGCCATATCATTCTTTTCTTGCTTCCATTCCAGAATTTTTGGACCAACAGCTTCTCCGTTCAGTATAAAATCTTCGGTCGCACCAAAGTTTGACTGAACCAGAACACCGATGGTGTATTCCTTTTCACCAATACAGATCACGCGGGATGCAGATCCGATTCCACCCTTCATGCCGTAGCAGATGGTACCGGTACCGGCGCCTACATCTCCTTCTTCGAACTCCTCAGCAGCAGCCGCAAAAGCCTGTCGCACTTCTTTTTCACCAACTGCACGTTTCTGGATCTGGTTGATCCGGCAATCATTGCACTCGCCAACGACAGGATTGATGCTCATAGATTCCAGCCCATCGTGTTGGCACTGCTCGATTACGATATCGATAAGTGCATCCCAAACCTTTCCAACATTTAACGTATTTGTAAGGGCAATCGGTGTTTCAAGGATTCCAAGTTCTTCTACCTGTACCAGACCGGCACTTTTTCCAAATCCATTGTGGATATAGGCTGCTGCCGTATAGTGATGTGCAAATGCATTGTCCGGTCCAGGGACGATCACGGTCACACCGGTATGATTTTCTTCCATGTTCACAGTACAATGTCCTACCAGTACACCAGGTACATCCGTAATTGTATTTCTTTTTCCTGTTTTCACTCTTCCGGGTACAATTCCAAAGTCTCGAATCCGTTTTTTCTTCACGTTGTGTTCCTCCTTGGATCTTGGTGGCTATTTCTAATGATTGTATCATAGTTTTTGAGAAATAAAAAGGATGTGGGAAATTAGCGGTTTAATGATGTTAAGTATACGGATATGTGGAAGACATTCTTTCGTGCGATTGCGATAGATGAACGAAAGAATTATGTATGTCAGCGTAGTTTATTTCCGTTGTGGAAAAGAAAACACACAGTGGAATTAAAAAAATTTCACTTGTAACTCGTAAGATGGAAACATATAATGTAAGTAAGATGTGATTGATGCATGATTCTATATAGAACCAGCTTCGGCGGTTGTTCCGGCGGTCACGGTTCCTTATCAGGATGGAGATAATCCGAAAGAGTAAATCGCTTTATATTATTTGAAATGGTGGGGAAACAATGCAGACTTATACATATGTATCAAAAGGAAAATTTGAATTAAGAGAAAAACCAAAACCGGTAATCATGCAGGAAAGAGATGCTATAGTAAAGGTAACGCTTGCAAGTATCTGCTCAAGTGATCTGCATATCAAACATGGCAGTGTTCCTCGTGCAGTTCCAGGCATAACAGTCGGCCATGAAATGGTTGGGATAGTGGAAGAGGTTGGCAGTGCCATAACTCATGTCAAGCCTGGAGACAGGGTAACGGTTAATGTAGAGACTTTTTGTGGAGAATGCTTTTTCTGTAAGAACGGTTATGTGAATAACTGCATAAACGAGAATGGAGGATGGGCTCTTGGGTGCCGTATTGACGGCGGTCAGGCCGAGTATGTGCGTGTACCGTTCGCAGATCAGGGACTGAATAAGATTCCGAAAGAGGTTACAGACAGACAGGCTCTGTTAGTTGGAGATGTTCTTGCTACAGGTTATTGGGCAGCACGCATTTCAGAAGTTACAAAAGAAGATACGGTACTTATAATCGGAGCCGGACCAACCGGTATCTGTACACTGCTTTCTGTTATGCTAAAACATCCAAAGCATATCATTGTATGTGAAAAAGATGAAGAACGTATCCGGTTTATTCAGGAACATTATCCGAAGATACTGACGGTTCTACCAGAAGAATGTGTCAATTATGTTCGTGAGCATAGTGATCATGGTGGCGCAGACGTGGTTCTTGAAGTTGCGGGAGCAGAATCTTCTTTTCATCTGGCTTGGGAATGTGCAAGAGCGAATGCGATTGTAACAATTGTTGCACTTTATGATAAAGCACAGAGTTTACCGCTTCCGGATATGTATGGCAAGAATCTTACATTTAAAACAGGAGGAGTCGATGGTTGCGATTGTGAAGAGACATTGAACCTGATTGCTGAAGGAAAGATTAATACAGAACCACTTATTACGCATACCTATCCTCTAAGTAAGATTGAAGAGGCTTATGCTCTCTTCGAGAATAAGAGAGATGGTGTTATAAAAGTAGCTGTTGAATGTTGGCATTAGTAGAAAAGAGAGGTGTTTTAAAATGGCAACAAATAAGTACACAGGAACACAGACAGAGAAGAACTTACAGGAAGCATTCGCAGGAGAATCACAAGCAAGAAATAAGTATACTTACTTCGCATCTGTAGCGAAGAAGGAAGGCTATGAACAGATGTCAGCTTTATTTTTAAAGACAGCTGATAACGAAAAAGAGCATGCAAAGATGTGGTTCAAAGAATTAGCTGGAATCGGCGACACAAAGGAGAATCTTGCAGTTGCTGCTGAAGGTGAGAATTATGAATGGACAGATATGTACGCAGGATTTGCAAAGACAGCAGAGGAGGAAGGATTCCCGGAGCTGGCTGAAAAGTTCAGAGCAGTAGCTGAGATTGAGAAGCATCATGAAGAAAGATACCGAACACTTCTTAAGAATCTTGAGACTGCACAGGTATTTGAAAAGAGCGAAGTGAAAGTTTGGGAATGCCGTAATTGTGGACATCTTGTAGTCGGGACAAGTGCTCCAGAAGTCTGTCCAGTCTGCAATCATCCACAGAGTTATTTTGAAGTACACGCTGAGAATTATTAATCGGATGGGTTCATGACAAGGAGGGTTTGTTATGACAGTTAAATATTTTAAATGTATGCATTGTGGAAATATTATTGAGAAGATCACTGACAAAGGTGTTCCGGTAATGTGTTGTGGAGAACCTATGAAGGAACTTATAGCAGGTGAAACAGATGCTGCTGTTGAAAAACATGTGCCTGTATATACAGTTGCAGGTAATCATGTTCATGTAGCTGTTGGAGAGACAGAGCATCCTATGATTGAAGCTCATTATATTGAATGGATTACGTTGAATACGACAGAAGGTGTTTACAGAAAACATCTTAAACCAGAACAGAAACCAGCTGCTGATTTCTTCTTGTGTGACGGAGAAAAGGCGGAAGAAGTTTATGCTTATTGTAATCTTCATGGTTTGTGGAAAGCCTGACAGGTTATTTGATAGAAATAGTATTTGATTTTGTAGTATAACGCTCTTGTTTTTATGACAGGAGCGTTATATTTTTGCATTACTAGATTTAATCCCATCTTTGGGTATACAAAAATACAGGAAAATGACATAAAATATGTAAATTTTAGTTGGATTTTAAGCATTCTATGGTACACTAGTATGGTATATCAAAAATGGGAGGGAGACTCAAAAATGAGCAAAAAAGAAGGAAAAGGGTTAAAGTCTTTTAACAAGGGATTTCAAGTGCCTGACACTTACATTATTATCTTTCTGGTAGTTGTTGTCGCTGCACTTCTGACTTTCCTTGTACCAAAGGGATTTTACGAAACACAGGATATTTCGTACATGATCAATGGTGTTGAGAAAACCCGTACAGTAATCAAAGACGGAAGTTTCCAGTATCTGACAGATGATGCAGGAAATGTAGTAACAGAAGGAGTAGCACTCTTTAGTGGAGATGGTGGAACAGGATTCTTCAACTATATGTATAACGGAATCGTAAGCAGTTCTGCAATCGAGATTATCGCATTCCTTATGGTAGTAGGTGGTGCATTTGGTATCATGATCCGTACAGGAGCGATTGAATCCGGATTGATTGGATTGATCCGTAAGGCAAAGGGAGCAGAAAAACTGCTGATTCCGATACTTTTCGTATTGTTTTCTCTTGGTGGAGCAGTTTTTGGAATGGGAGAAGAAGCACTTCCGTTTACTATGATTCTTTGTCCGTTGTTTGTAGCAGTTGGATACGATTCAGTTATTGCAGTTCTTGTTACTTATGTTGCAACACAGATTGGTTTCGGTTCATCATGGATGAATCCATTCTCTGTAGGTATTGCACAGGGAATTGCAGGTATTGACGTATTCTCCGGAGCAGGATTCCGTATGGTAATGTGGGTAGTATTTACAGCACTCGGCTGTGGAATGACTATGTTCTATGCATCAAAGATCAAAAAGACTCCGACAATCTCAATCGCATATAAGACCGATGCATATTTCCGTGAGCAGAATGAAAAAACAGGAATTGACGAAGGACATTCATTTGGTCTTGGACACATTTTAGTTCTTCTGACACTGGCTGCTACAGTAGTATGGGTAGTTTGGGGAGTTATGACTCAAGGATACTACATGCCAGAGATTGCTACTCAGTTCTTCATTATGGGAATTGTTTCCGGTGTGATTGGAGTTATCTTTAAACTGAACGATATGAAACTGAATGATATCGCAACATCATTCAAAGATGGAGCAAAAGACCTGATCGGTGCTGCACTTGTTGTTGCTATGGCACAGGGTATCATGCAGGTTCTTGGTGGATCTGATCCGACAACACCTACGGTTATTAATACAATTATGTATAATATTTCAAATGCACTGTCTGGAGTTTCCGGAGCAGTTGCAGCAGTACTTATGTATCTGTTCCAGTCCGTATTCAACTTCTTCGTTGTATCCGGAACAGGACAGGCTGCGATCACAATGCCGATCATGGCTCCACTGTCAGACCTGTTAGGTGTTTCACGTCAGACAGCTGTAGTTGCATTCCAGCTTGGTGATGCATTTACAAACCTGATTGTTCCTACATCCGGATGTCTGATCGGATCTCTTGCAATTGCAAAGATTGAGTGGTCTAACTGGATTAAATTCATGTGGAAATTCCTTGGTGTATTAATGATTGGTGCAATTATTACAATTCTTATTGCAGTTGGAATTGGATTCTAAAACATACATTTGATAATTGAGAGTGATTTATGATGAAATTAATTCAGAATATTGATGTTTATGCCCCACAGCATCTGGGGAAAAAAGATGTACTTACAATCAATGATAAGATTGTCAAGATTAAAGATGCAGGTTCTATATCCGCAGACGGATTTCTTTCTGAGGCAGAAATGATCAATGGAGAGGGGTTACTTTTAACTCCGGGATTCATTGATAGTCATGTTCATGTACT
>ERZ773103.1016-NODE-1016-length-31376-cov-3.561412_pt1 | contig 31376 bp, 30 predicted proteins | sample MGYA00511118_ERZ773103 | MGnify/ENA primary metagenome ERZ773103 (study PRJEB29015, sample SAMEA2737821) | human gut metagenome | biome: human gut; feature: human-associated habitat; material: faeces | place: China | collected 2012 ... | reverse complement strand
GCTAATTTCTGTAGCAAGGAAGTACGTTTTTGCGACCGTTTGCATCGGCGCTTCCGCTATGTCTCGCAAAGAGATCAGTAGAAGCGAACATATGTTATCAACTTCTAAACAGTTGGCTGCATAGCAGAACGTGCAGACCGGAGAGCACCCCCCTTCGGTCTGCACCGTGCTGTTCGGCAAAAAATGCGGAAGGAAGAGAATTTATGAAGACTTTAGCAGATATCAAGAAAATTGCAGTGCTGGGCGCAGGCACCATGGGCCCGGGTATTGCCCAGACCTATGCCATGGGCGGCTATCAGGTGACCATGTGGACCCGCTCGGAAAAGACCAGAGACAAGGCCATTGCCGCACTGCATTCCCAGCTGGAGACCTTCGCAGAGGAAGGCGAGATCGCAGCTGAGGACATTGAGACCATTTTTGGCCGTGTGAGCTTTGCCATGACGGTGGAAGAGGCCGTTGCAGGCGCTGACTTCATTCAGGAGACCATTGTAGAGAATAAGGACGCAAAGACCGACCTCTACAAGCAGCTTGCTGCATGCGTTGGACCGGATGTGATCATTGCCTCCAACACCTCTGCCCTGAACATTTTCGAGATCGTTCCCGAGCAGCTGCTGCCCCAGCAGATCATCTGCCATTGGTATGCGCCTCCCCAGCTGATCCCGCTGGTTGAGGTGGTCAAGAGCGAGCAGGCTCCTCAGGAGTATGCGGACATCGCAATGGCTCTGCTGAAGAAGTGCGGCAAGACTGCCGTTCTCATGAAGAAGTTTATCCGCGGCTACATTGTAAACCGGCTGCAGCAGTGCCTCAATCAGGAGGTATTCTACCTGCTGGAGCACGGCTACTGTGACGCCGAGGCCATTGACCTTGCCTGCAAGGCAAGCTTTATCCCCCGTGCCTGCGTACTGGGCCTGTGCAAGCGCATGGACTTTGGCGGCGTAGACATGACGGCCAACAACTTCCGGAACCACAGCTATGAGATGCCCCATCCGCCCAAGGGCGAGGATATCCCCAACGTTCTGGCAGCGATGGTAGAGCACAATGAGCTGGGCATCAAGACCGGCAAGGGCTTCTACGACTATGAGGGCGTGGATCTGGACGAGCTCAAGGCCAAGCGGGATAAGCAGCTCTTTGAGGTGTTCCGTCTGGAGAAGGAATTCCTCAGCGACCCCGTTTAATTTTGCCCATTTCTCCGGGGTCGTCTGCGGCAGAAGTTCGGCTTGCACGCCGGATGTCCCTGTCGTAATCACAGCCCACGGAGATGCGACTGGAGGAAGCTCCCATGGATTTGGTCCTTTTTTCCGGCTACGCCAGAATGCCCTCCAACACCACGGCCCAGCGAATCTATGAGGAGCTGGCGCTGGTGGCGGTCATCGACATGGAGACCGGCGTGATCCACAATGTGGAATGCACCATGGTCACCGGTCTGGCCAAGGAATTTGTCAGCAATCTGATGATCGGCTACGACATGAAGCAGGGCATTGAGCCGCTGGTGGCACGCATGGAGCGTCAGTATCAGGGACACCTGAAAAAGGCGCTGGTCAGTGCCATCAAGATGGTTGGGACGCAATATGCGGACATGTGCCGCAGTGAATCAAACGCATAACGAATGCTGTTTTGACAAAAGCTGACGCTTTGCGGCGGCAGTTGCCTTGTCTAAAAGCCGGCAGAGCTCAGGGGGCAGCCTCTGGGCTCTGTGGGCTGCTTTTTTTCTGGCTGAAGCCTCCGGAAGGGCTTCGGGACAACGACGGCAGAAACAGGTGGAGAACAATGAATATTTGGATGATAGCGGGTCTCGTGCTTACCATTGCGATGATCCTTGGACTGAGCATATATTCCGGTAAGAGCTTTAAGGCGGGGGCAAATAAAAACGGCTCTGCCATTACGGCGGGCATTATCATGGGAACGCTGGTGGGCGGTTCCTCTACGGTGGGTACAGCCCAGCTGGCCTATAATTACGGCATGAGCGCATGGTGGTTTACACTGGGCGGCGGTATTGCATGTCTGGTGCTGGCGCTGGTCTATGTAAAGCCCTTCCGCAATAGCCACTGCGCCACGCTGGTGCAGATGATCGGCCATGAGTATGGCTCTGCGGCGGGACTGTCTGCATCGATCCTCAACTCGGTGGGTACATTTATCAACATCATTTCCCAGCTAATTGCGGCAACTGCCGTCATTACGGTGCTGTTTCCGAATCTCAGCATGGTGGTGGAGCTGCTGATTGCAGCGGCCTTTATGGTGCTGTATGTGGTCTTCGGCGGCGCAAAGGGCGCAGGCATGGTTGGCGTGCTGAAGCTGGTGCTGCTGTACTTTGCCATGATCGGCTGCGGCATCATTGTATTGATGCTGACCGGCGGAGTAGGCGGCTTTGTGGATATGGTAAAGGGCATCGACAACCCGGAGGGCGTCCACTTCTTCAGCCTCGTGGCCAGAGGCGCAGGAAAGGACATCGGTGCATGTCTCTCCCTGATCTTCGGTGTTCTGACCACCCAGACCTATGCGCAGGCGGTGATCTCCTGCAAGTCTGACGCCTGCGCCCGGAAGGGTGCGATCATCAGCGCCTTCCTGATCCCGCCCATTGGCATTGGCGGAATTCTGGTGGGCCTCTATATGCGGGCCACGCATCCCGGGATCATTGCAAAAACGGCCCTGACCAGCTTCGTCATGGAGCAGATGCCCCCGGTGCTGGCGGGCATCGTCATGGGCACACTGTTTGTAGCTGTGGTGGGAACCGGCGCAGGACTGGCGCTGGGCATCTCCTTTATCGTGAACAAGGATATCATCAAGAAGTTTACCCATAAGCTGGACGACAATCCCCGGATGGAGGCTGTTGTGGGAAAGATCATCACGGCGGCGGTGCTGCTGCTGGGGTGCTGCCTCTCCACCGGTTCTCTGGGAGATACGATCCTCCAGTTTGCGTTTATGTCCATGGGACTTCGGGGTGCAGTGGTGCTGGTGCCCATGTGCTGTGCCCTGTGGCTGCCCGGAAAGATTCCCCACAAGTTTGCCATGTGCTCCATTATTGTGGCGCCGGTGCTGGTGCTGATCTTCGGGGTGCTGAATGTACTGCCCTTTGACTCGCTGTTCATCGGCATTGCGGTGTCGGTGGTGATCATGGCCGTTGGCTATGCAGTGGGGCGGCGCAGACCCCTTGCGGCCAATTAAAGCATCACGGCCATGCGCTTTGCGGCTATGCCCGGAGCGTGATGGGGGATCGCTCTAAAATATCGAAAACGGGACAGATTCGGCAGCTCCTGTTCGGAGGAGCTGCCGGAATTTGTTGCTGGTTACAATAATCTGTAGTATAATGGTTCTAAAAATGCGTAACCAAATGAGGTGACACCATGATCAATGAGGCTTCTATCAAGTGCTTTATGGCCCTGTGCGAGACCTTGAGCTTTACGGAGGCAGCCCGGCAGCTGTTTATGACCCAGCAGTCGGTGAGTAAATATATTGCGAAGCTGGAGGAGGATCTGGGATTCCAGCTGTTCCAGCGCACCCACCACTATGTGGCCATGACCCGGGCCGGAGAGAATTTCTATGCGCTGTTTTCGGATGTAGAGCAGCAGTTTCAGGATACCATGGAGGCCACCAAGGTCTATTATCATGGCCTCAGCAATTCCCTGCACATCGGCTATCTCGAATGGCTGGACATCTCCGCAGGGATCGGCAAGGCCCTCCGGGAGATGAAGGCGGAAAGCCCGGAGCTGGTGTTTGAGGGGGAAAAGCACCCCCAGTATGAGCTCAATGAGCTGTTTCTCAGCAGAAAACTGGATCTGATCATCACCTATCGGGAGTTTGCGCCCAAGGATCAGGGTATCAAAAATCTCAAGGTGCTGGATACGCCGCTGGTGCTGCTGGTTTCTCCGGATCATCCCAAGGCGGTGCCCGGAGCCACCGTGGAGGACTTCAAGAGCGAGCCCTTTATCAAGGCGGCGGCCTCCCGGGAGAGCCTGTCGGAAAGCCGCAGCCGGGCCAGACGCCAGTGCCGGGAGCTGGGTTTTTCGCCCTCACGGCTCATTATCTCCCCCAATCTGGAATCTGCCTACATGGCGGTGGAGCTGGGGCAGGGGATCATGGTATCCACCATGCTCAGCCGGATGACTTTGGGCAACAATCTCCGGTGCTATCCCGTGGGGAAGACCGAGGAGCTCCGATGCTTCTGGTATGAGCAGCAGGAGAACCCGTCGGTGGCCCAGTTTGCCCGGTGTCTGGAGCAGGCCCATAAGGATGACCCTGCGTACCCCGCCCAGCGGATGGAACGATAAAATCATGTGAAAAGGATCTCCCCACGGGAGCTCCTTTTCTTTTTTGCAAAAATGTGAAATTTACGCTTGACAAATCGATCAAATTGTATTATTGTCTTATTGTACTAAGAAGCTAATACAACAATACAAATGGAGGCGTATTATGCAGTGGAAGCTTGATGGAAATGCGCCCATCTATGCCCAGCTGGTGGAGCGGATGAAGCTGGGGATCGTGTCCGGGGAATGGCTCCCGGGGCAGCGAATCCCGGCGGTTCGGGAGCTGGCGGTGGAGGCAGGCGTAAATCCTAACACCATGCAGCGGGCGCTGCAGGAGCTGGAACGGCAGGGGCTGCTGTTTTCCCTGCGCACCAGCGGGAGATTTGTAACGGAGGATAAAACCATGATCGAGAATGCTAAGGGCGCATTGGCCCGTGAGCACATCACCGCTTTCCTTCAGCAGATGGAGGCGCTGGGCTATGAGCGCAGGGAGATCATTTCCCTGCTGGAGCATACCGAAGGGGGAGAAATACATGACACCAATTCTTGAATGCAAAGACCTGTGTAAATCCTATGGAAAGAAGCAGGCGCTCTGTCAGGTCAATCTGACGGTGGAGCCGGGGAAAATCGTGGGCCTTTTGGGGCCCAACGGCAGCGGCAAGACTACGCTGATCAAAATGGCCAACGGCCTGATCACATGGGACAGGGGACAGCTGCTCATTGACGGAATGGCTCCGGGGAAGGAGACCAAGGCCATCGTTTCCTATCTGCCGGAGCGGACGTATCTGGCGGACTGGATGAGCGTCCGGCAGCTGCTGGACTTCTTCTGTGATTTCTATCCGGATTTTCAGCGGAAGCGGGCAGAGGAGATGCTTTGCCATTTGAACATCGATGAGACCATGCGGATCCGTCAGATGTCCAAGGGCACCCGGGAGAAGGTACAGCTGATCTTGGTTATGAGCCGGAAGGCAAAGCTCTATTTGCTGGATGAGCCCATCGGCGGGGTAGACCCGGCCACCAGAGATTATATTCTCCATACCATCATCGGCAACTACGACCCCGAAGCCTCGGTGGTGATTTCCACGCACCTGATTGCAGATGTGGAGCAGGTGCTGGATCAGGTGATCTTTATCAGTCAGGGGCAGATCGTATTGCAGAAGTCTGTGGATGAAATTCGTGAGGAGCAGGGAAAATCTGTGGATCAGATGTTCCGGGAGGTATTCAAATGCTAGGAAAATTGTTAAAGCATGAGTTCCGTGCCACGGCGCGGATCATGTGGGTGCTCTATGCGGCCATTCTGGTGCTCAGTGTGGGCATGCACTTCGCCATTCGCTATATGCAGGGCAGCCAAACCTATCTGACCCTGCGGATCCTGTCCACCATTGTGGCCGCCTTCTGGGTGCTGGCGCTGATCTTCTGCGTGGTGATGACCCTGGTACTGATGGTACAGCGATTTCATAAAAACCTGCTCACCGATGAGGGGTATTTGATGTTTACCCTGCCGGTGAGCGTCCATGAGCTGGTCTTCTCCAAGATCATCGTGTCTGTGGTCTGGTTCCTGCTTACCGGTCTGGTGGTGGGGCTGGGCATTGGTCTTGCGGTGCTGGACAGCGAATTTCTACAGATGTGCGGTGAGATGATCCGTGAGATGATCCGGTATTTTGACGCAGACGCGGCAAAGCTGACCCTGCAGAGCGCCGGTATGCTGGCCGAACTGCTGCTGTTGGTCATCATAAGCGCAGCAGCGACGATGCTGCACTTCTATGCGGCGATGTCGCTGGGCTATGGATTTACGGGACATAAGGCCTTGTGGTCGGTGGTATGGTTCTTTCTCATCAGCTTTGTGCTCCAGATGATCGGCATGACCCTGATGATGGCTACCGGTGATTCAATGTTTTCATGGCTTTTCGGAAGCGATAGCCTCAGCGCTGTGCAGGTATGGAATCTGAGCGTGCTGGGTGCGGCGGCAGTCAATCTGATTGTTGCGGGGGCGCTCTATGTGGTGACTTGGCTGAACCTGAAAAAACGGCTGAATCTGGCATAACAGAATAAAGAATGCCCCCTGCACCGGCGTGGAACGGCGCAGGGGGCATTTGCGGATCAAAGCTCGGTCAGAAGCTGATTTAGTTCATCGGGGGTGTTGACATTCCGTACCCAATCCTGATTGGGCAGGGGCACCGTGGTGGTGCGCATAGAGGAAAGCAGACTGGACATGCGGTTTTCACCCTGGGCCAGCAGCTGGTCAATCCGGGGCAGGCAGGTGCTGCGGTAGAGCCCCAGCAGCGGCTCGGGACGGCCGCCTCTGGTAAAGATGCAGGCATCCTCACAGTGGCAGCGCTTTTTTTCCAGCAGGCTCACTGCATCCTGTCCCAGCAGCGGCATATCCACGGCGCTGACCCAGAGCAGCTCACAGCCGGTCTCACGAAAGGCGGCCTGAAGCCCGCCCATGGGGCCTCGATCCGGCAGCTGGTCATAGACGGCCTTGGTGCCCTCCGGCAGCTGAGGCAGATGCTCCGGCTGTCCTGCGGCAATATAAATGGGGGCATGGGGCAGCATCCCGTGCCAGAAATCCACCGCACGCTGGAGCATGGTTTTCCCCTGCACAGAGACTGCGGCCTTGTCACGGCCCATGCGGGTGGAGCGTCCGCCTGCCAAAATCAGCACGCCGGGCTGCTCCACGGCGGACAAAAGCTTTTGGTAGATCTCGGGCTTTTGAGACATATCCAGTGATTTCATATCCGGGCCTGTCCAGATGTGAAAGGAAGTGGCGGTGGCCACAGGCCGGGGACTGCCGTCCTGATAGACGGCGTAGCGAAGCTCCAGCTTTTTTCCCTGACAGAGCGTGCAGGCGGTGCGGACGGTGACGTGGCCGGGATAGCGCACCGGAGCGGCATATTGCAGGTTGAGATTGACCATGGGCGGGTTGATGCCCTCCTTGTTCATGGCCTCATAGGGATAGCCCACTGCGGAAAAAAAGTCCATTCGGGCGATTTCATACCAAATGGGGTAGACGGCATGGTGTACGATCCCCATGGGATCGCAGTCCGGATAGCGGACGTCAATATGGGATTCAGACAGCAAGGAGACCATCCTTTCAGAATAAAATACGGGCTGCCGCAGGTTTTGCGGCAGCCATTGTGCGGTTATTGATATTTCTCCATGAGCTCCGGCCTGTTTTTCAGAACATGAGCCTTGATGGCCGCAAAGCTCTCGGCACTGATCACATGCTCGATCCGGCAGGCATCCTCAGCGGCCACCTCGGGATCCACGCCCAGCGCAGTGAGCAGATCGGTGATCAGGGTGTGGCGCTCATAGATCTTATCCGCGATCTCCTGACCGGCGGGGAGCAGAGAGATGGAGCCTTCGGGGCTGACGGTAATGTAGCCGTTTTCCCGAAGATTTTTCATGGCAACGCTGACGCTGGGCTTGGAGAAGCCAAGCTCGTTGGCGATGTCAATGGAGCGGACGGTACCCTTTTGATTGTGGAGCACCAGAATCGTTTCCAGATAGTTTTCGGCAGATTCATGAATTTTCAATCGAGTCACCACTTTTCATTGCGTAGACGTATATACGAATTGTTAAATATTATAGCATGAAATCGTATGGTATTGCAAGAGCTTTATCGTCAAAAACAGTTAGAAATAACTTACTGTCCGAAGGCAGCCTGAAAGGCGTCTGCAAAGGGATAGCAGAACACGCCCTTTTCGGTGACGATGCCGGAGATCAGCTCTGCAGGGGTCACGTCAAAGGCGGGGTTATAGCACTTGACGCCGGCGGGAGCCTGAGGCTGGGCGTAGAACTTGGAGCGGATCTCATCCCCGTCCCGTTCCTCAATGACGATGTCCCTTCCGCTGGGGCAGGAGAGATCGATGGTGGAGGAGGGGCCGAGGACATACACGGGGATGCCGTAGTGATGGGCCAGAATGGCAACGCCGCTGGTGCCGATCTTGTTGGCGGTGTCGCCGTTGGCGGCGATCCGGTCGCAGCCCACAAGGCAGGCGTCGATCTTGCCCTGTGCCATCACCAGAGAGGCCATGTTGTCGCAGATCAGGGTCACATCCACACCGGCTTCGTACAGCTCATAGGCGGTGAGCCGGGCGCCCTGGAGCAGAGGACGGGTCTCGTCGGAGTAGACGTGGAAGCCATAGCCCTGCTGCTGCCCCAGCAGGATAGGGCCAAGGGCGGTGCCGTGGACCGAGGTGGCAAGGGGCCCGGCATTGCAGTGGGTCAGCAGGCCGAAGCCGGGCTTCAGGAGAGAAAGCCCGTTTTGGGAGATCTTCAGGTTCATCTGGATGTCTTCCTCCTGAATGCGAATGGCCTCCTGCCGCAGGGCGTCCAGCAGCTGAGGCCGGGACTCGTCATGGTGAAGCCGGGCAGTGCGGAGCATCCGCGTCAAAGCCCAGCTGAGGTTCACTGCGGTGGGGCGGCTTTGCTCCAGATATTCGGCCTCTTTTTGCAGAGCGGCGTAGAAATGGGAAAAGTCCGGTGCGGGGATGCTTTTTGCCAGTACATACAGGGCGTAGCCTGCAAAGATGCCGATGGCAGGGGCGCCCCGGACCCGCAGGGAGAAGATGGCTTCATAGAGCTCGTCCCGGCTTTTTAATCGGATCAGTTTTTTCTCGCCCGGCAGCAGGGTCTGGTCGATGATCTCCAGAGCGTCCTCCGCTGGGGTCAGATGGACATTTTCGGCAAGCTGTTTCATGGGGCATATCTCCCTTCTTTGATTCCTTCCAGTATAATACGGAAAAAGAAATCCTGCAAGGAAAATAAAAAGTACTTGACAAACTGCGACATATTTTATATAATAACCGAGCAATTTGAAATGCGCGAGTGGTGGAATTGGCAGACTCGCTAGATTCAGGTTCTAGTGTCCATTACGGACGTGCGGGTTCAAGTCCCGCCTCGCGCACCAAGACCAGAGCATGTGCTCTGGTCTTTTTTTATGCAGTATTCGCCCTGTGGCTTCCGTGGAGGTCACAGGGTGTTTTGCTATTTTGTGGTCTGTTCCAGCTCCCGCAGGGTTTCCGGGTTATCGGCGTCCTGAAGCTCATGAGGATCGGCAGCCGGGAGAAGGCGCACCAGCTCCGGGTGGCGGCGGATCACATATCCGCCGCCTGTTCCGTCCGGAAGGGTCAGAAGCGCAGGAAACAGAGCGGCAGGGAACAGAACCGGAGCGCCGGGGCTTCCGCCTGCGGCGGGACGCCAGATGTACCGGGAGCCATTGACCGCAGAAAGGGCCAGTGCGGCTACCGTTTCCTGCCGCAGCAGGGGCTGATCCCCCGGGCAGAACAGGCAGCCGGAGATATCCTCCATGGCCGAAAGGCCCAGACGGACCGTATCACTGCGGAGCGGAAGCCGGTGGAGCAGTACGTCAATGCCCAGTTCACGGCAAAGGGCGGCAACGTCCTCATGACGGGTCACCACCAGACGGCGGGAAAAGATCCCTTCTGTGGCATAAATGGCGCTTGCGATCATGGGCTGACCCAGAAAGTCGGCCATGAGCTTATTGCCCCCAAAGCGCCGCCCCATGCCAGATGCCATGATGACGCAGCCAAGCTTGCCATAAGGGGCGTCCAGATCCACAAGGAATACATCCTCCCGGCGGCACAGCCCTGTGAGGAAGGGGAGGGGCTGCTTGCGCACCACGGCAGCTACCTGCTTTTTCTCCAGCAGGGCCCCAATGGCCTGCTGATATTCCGGACATGACGATTCCAGATAGCCGATCTCATCGATGGAGACCCAGGGGCCTTCCGCTTGCCCAAGCCGTTCCAGCGCAGGAACGCCGACGGTCAAAAAAGCATCGGGACAGGGGGTCATGCGGTTCTCGTGCCCGGGCGCATTGGGGTCAAAGCGCCCCACCTGCACGGTGACGCCGGTGGCAGATTCCGTAAGATAGACGGCCTCCCGGGGAACGGCATGGGTGGTGATGCCCGGAACCGTGGTGGGAAACAGCGCATGGAGCAGCGTGGTCTTTCCGGCCCCCCGGGTGCCGGTGAGGATCAGATGGCGCTTACCGCTGCTCCGGAAAGCTTGCCAGATACAGCTGGCGGTTGGCCTGAATACAGGCGTCTCGGTAGGCTTCATAGCGGCTCAGCCACTCCTTTCCCTTTGGTGTCAGCCGACTTCCGCCGCCGTCCCTGCCGCCGGTGCTCCGGGTGGTCAGGGGATAGCCCAGTACGGCCTCTGCGTGCTGCAAAAGGCGGAGCGCCTTGCTGTAAGACATCTCCATGGTCAGTGCGGCGGCGCGGAGAGAACCGGTTTCCTCCACAAGACGCAGAAGACGGGCGGGGCCTTCTCCAAAAAACTTCTCGCCATTGTCGTCATAAAATATGATCTTTGTGACTGCTTTCATAAGGTTTCCTCCGGCAGCATGACCAGCTGGCGCCGGCCGCTTGGGTCAGTGACCGCCTGTAAATGGATCTTTCCGTAGATCTGTGCCAGAAGGGCCTGGGTGTTGGGGAGCGGATCTTCCCGGGGCCGTATCATGCCCAGCACCTGCCCGTGCGAAATGAGAAGAAGCCGCTGGCAGCCGTTCAGGGCCAGCATGGGATCGTGGAGGGTCAATAGGACGCCCCGCTGCTCCGCCTCAACCCAGCGCCGCAGGATGCCGAGCATCTGATAGCGGAAGTGGAAATCCAGAGCGCTTTCCGGCTCGTCCAGCAGCAGAAGATTGGCGGGGGCAGAGAGCGTCCGGGCAAGGATGCACAGCTGCTTCTGCCCCTCGCTGAGCTTTTGATAGTTTTCCTGCGCCCGGCCCGCAAGCCCAACCAGTGCCAGCGCCTTTTCGGCGGCTGCTTTCATGGCGGTGCCGGGACGCTCCAACAGCCCCAGCTGGGGATTGAAGCCCATGAGCACCACGTCCATCAGAGAGATATCCATGGAGATGCCGCTGCGCTGGGGGATATAGCGCACCAGACCGGAGAGCTTCCGGGGACTCAGCGCTTCCAGAGAATGCCCCAGAAGCGTGCAGCTTCCGGCGTGGGGGAGAATGCCGCAGATGGCCTTGAGCAGGGTGGTTTTCCCGCAGCCGTTGGCGCCCAGAATTCCTGTGATGGTACCGGCCTCCAGAGAAAAGGAGATGTCCGTCAGGATCTGATGCCGGTCGTACCCGGCGGAAATGCCTGCGGCAGAAAAGAAACTCATAAGGACCTCCTTCCCCGTATCAGCAGAAAGATCAGAAATGGAACGCCAAGAAGGCTTGTAAAGATGCTCACCGGAAGCTCCACAGAGGCGAGACTGCGGGCCAGAATATCCGCACCGCACAGCAGGATCGCCCCGAGGATCCCGCCCAGCGCCATGGTGCCCGGGCGGTTATTGCCGGTGAGCAAACGGGCAATATGGGGGGCCAGCAGGCCAATAAAGCTGATGAGCCCCGTGAGACTGACGATGCTGGAAACCACCAGAGTGGTCAGCAGCAGAATCACCAGCCGGAGCCTTCCAACGCTGACTCCCAGCAGCCGGGCCTCTCCCTCGTCCTGTGCCAGCAGGAGGATCTGGCGGTGCAGAAAGAACAGCACGACCAGACAGCTCAGGCTCAGGATCAGATTTCCGCCCATGGAATATCCGCTGATGCCGCTGAGACTGCCCATGATCCAGTATTCAATGGAGGCCAGCTGCCGCTGGGGGTCGGCCATGAGCTTGAGGCACATGAGTACGGTCTGGGCCAGCGCATGGACGGCAATGCCCGAGAGCACGATGGTGCTGTTTTTCCCGCTTTTGTCCAGCAGAGAGAGGGCCAGCACCATTCCCAAGGCCAGCAGTGCACCGGTAAAGGCGGAGGCGGTGACGGCGCCTGCGCCGGAAAAGAGTAAAATGCCTGCGGCAGCACCGGCACTGGCCCCGGAGCTGATGCCGATGATGTCCGGGGAGGCCAGCGGGTTGCGAAAGACCGTCTGATAGATAAACCCGGCGATTCCCAGCGCAAAGCCGCCTACCACGCCCACCAGCGTCCGGCTGAACCGAAGGGTCCAGAAGATCCGCCGCTGAAGGGGATCCCCGGAGAGCAGCCGATCCAGAGAAAGGGGGTATTTTCCGGTGATGAGGCTGACGAACACAAGGGCGGCCAAAATAGCCGCCCCTGCCACGCAGTATCGTGTTTCCTTCCGATTAACCTTCATGGACGGTAATGCCGTAGAAGGTCTCATAGTAGTCGTCAATTCGGCTGCTGCATTCGGCCTCGGTGACGAGGTCGGGATGCAGCACATTGGCCAGCCACAGAGAGCCCAGAATGCCGCTGGGCACCGGGCTGTCCCATGCCTCTGTGGTGCCGGGGATCTGGTAGACGTTGCCGTTTACCACGGCCTTGCAGTCGGCAAGGTTGGCATCGGCAAGGACATCCTCCACCGTGTAGTCCGCATCGGAGGCCAGAATGATGTAGTCGGGATCCCAGGAGAGCAGCTGCTCGTAGCTGATGTCGGCCCAATAGGTGTCGGTGATCTCGGCTGCTGCATTGACGCCGCCGGCCATACGGATCATGTCGGACTGATACATGGCGTCGCCTGCGGTGGACAGCAGGCTGGAATTTCCGGCCAGATAGACACTGGGCGTCTGTGCGCCGGAAAGGGCATCGGAGAGGTAGCTTTCCTGCTTGGCGGTGAAGCCAAGGAGCGCCTGGGCACGATCCATGGTATTGGTGGCGGTGCCGATGAGGGTAATCATGTCATTCAGCAGGGGCTGATCCTCGGGGTTTACCAGAAGAACGTTGATGCCCAGATCCGTCAGGGTGGCGGCAGCGTCCTTCAGCTTCATGGGCAGGATCACCAGATCCGGCTCCAGCGCAGCGCAGCCTTCCAGATCAAACTCCTTGGCGGAGCCCACGCTGGGCAGCTCCAGCAGCTGGGGGGCGCTGAGCTGATAGATGGGGCGGCTGGCGGCCTTGGCCTCAATGCCCACCAGAGAATCCTGAAGCCCAAGGGCGATCAGGGCGCTGGTGGAGATGTAGTAGCCGCTGACCAGACGGGTGGGCTGGGCCTCAATGGTGACATCACGACCGGCCTGATCGGTAACGGTAACGGGATACTCGGTGACCGGTGCGGCTTCCACTGCGGATGCCTCGGACTCCTCCATCAAAGAAGAATCTGCCGGAACAGAGGCTTCCTCCGCTGCGGCGGAGATGGAAGCTTCCTGTGCTGTTGTTTCCGGGGCGGCAGCCTCGGTCACGACGGCAGAAGCGGCGGCTTCTGCACCGGCGGTGGATACGGAGCTGCCGGAATCGGTGCAGGCCGATACGGACAGCACCACACCAAGGGCCAGCAGCAGAGAAAGAAGTTTGCGTTTCATGTTACATGCTCCTCGTTATAGTTTATAAAGTACAACGTGGAGTATAGCAAATCTCCTTCACAAAATCAATCCTTACTGATATAATATCAGGAGAAACAGAGCGAATGATGTGGAACAGGAGCATGGAATATGATAACCATACAGAACTATGTTCGCCCCCGGAGCCTGGAAGAGGCGTGGGAGCTGAATCAGAATAAGCGCAGTCGGATTCTTGGGGGCATGCTGTGGCTGCGGCTGGGGAACCCCGGCATCGGCACGGCCATTGACCTTGGCGGGCTGGGGCTTGACCGGATCGAAGAGACCGAAACGGAGTTTTCCATCGGGGCGATGGCGACCCTTCGGGCACTGGAGCAGCATCCGGGGCTGAGTGCCTATACGAATGGGGCGGTTCGGGATGCGGTAAAGGATATTGTGGGCGTTCAGTTCCGCAATATGGCCACCGTAGGGGGCAGCATCTGGGGCAGATTCGGGTTTTCCGATGTACTGACGGTGTTTCTGGCCATGGATTGCCGGGTGGAGCTCTACAAGGGCGGACAGGTTCCCCTTTGGGAATTTGCACAGCAGAAAAAGGATCGGGATATTCTGGTGCGCCTCATTATAAAAAAGACGCCGGGGAAGATGGTCTATCAGGCCATGCGAAACCAGCGGACGGATTTTCCGGTGCTTACCTGCGCTGTGGCCTGTATGGACGGCGAATACCGGGCGGCCATCGGGGCAAGGCCGGGGCGTGCGCTGCTGATTCCGGATGCGGAGGGCATTTTGGCAGATGGGATCACCGGTGAGAGGGCAGAAGCCTTTGGGGCCTATGTGGCATCCCGTGTTCCAACGGAAAGCAATCTGCGGGGCAGTGCCCGGTACCGGAGCCGTCTGGCAAGGGTGCTGACCACCCGAGCGGTGAAGACGCTGGGAGGAATCTGACATGGAAATTACACTGAAGCTCAACGGAAAACAGATCACGGCCCAGACAGAGCCGGATACCCTGCTGCTGGACTTTCTGCGGGATCATGGGTGCTACAGCGTCAAGCGGGGCTGTGATACCGCAAACTGCGGCCTTTGCACGGTATTTCTGGATGAAACGCCGATTCTGTCCTGCTCCACGCTGGCGGTCCGGGCGGACGGCCATGCGGTGAAAACCCTGGAGGGACTACAGGCGGAAGCGGCGGAGTTTATCGGCTTTATTGCGGATCAGGGGGCAGACCAGTGCGGGTTCTGCAATCCCGGCTTTGTAATGAATACCATTGCGCTGCTGCGGGAGAATCCTGATCCCACGGATGATGAAATTCGGGCGTATCTGGCGGGAAATCTCTGCCGCTGCTCCGGCTATGAGGGGCAGCTCCGGGGCATCCGCAGCTACCTTTCCAGCCGAACACATGGAGGAAAAAGCGATGGAACAGAAAAAGTTTAAGTCGGTGGAGAAATCTGTCCGCAAAAAGGACTCCATGCAGCTGCTGACCGGAAAGCCGGTCTACGTGGATGATATTACTCCCAAGGATGCGCTGGTGGTAAAGCTTCTGCGCTCTCCGCACCCCAATGCGCTGGTGCAGGAGATCCGCACCGAGGCGGCAAAGCGGGTGCCCGGCGTGGTGGATATCTATACATGGGAGGATGTGCCAAAGCATCGGTTTGCCATTGCCGGGCAGACCTACCCGGAGCCGTCTCCCTATGACCGGCTGATTCTGGACCGGCATGTGCGGTTTGTGGGAGATCCCGTGGCCATGATCGCCGCAGAGACGGAAAAGGCCGCCCGGAAGGCCATGGGGCTCATCAAGGTGAAATATCAGCTGCTGGAGCCGGTGCTGGATTTCCGCACGGCCAAGGACAATCCCGTTCTGGTGCATCCCGAGGAGGACTGGTACCCGCCCTGTGAGGTGGGCGGCAGCAATCGGCGGAATCTGGTGGCCAGCGGGGTAGACGCCGACGGAGATGTGGAGCGGGTCATGGAGGACTGCGATATCGTCATCGACCACACCTATCACACCCGGGCGTTCCAGCAGGCCATGATGGAGCCGTTTGTCTGCTATACGGAGCTGGATCGGTACGGGCGGCTCCATGTGATCTCATCGACCCAGATCATCTTTCATACCCGACGGATCCTGTCCAATGCACTGGGGCTCCCCAAGAGCCGCATCCGGGTGGAAAAGCCCCGGATCGGCGGCGGATTCGGGGCCAAGCAGACGGCGGTCTGCGATGTCTACCCGGCCTTTGTGACCATGCAGACCGGACGGCCCGCAAAGATCCGCTATACCCGGGAGGAGTGCCAGATCGCCGGTTCTCCCCGGCACGAGATGGAGATCCATGTGCGGCTGGGGGCCAGCCGGCAGGGGAAAATCCGTGCGCTGGATCTCTATACCCTGTCCAACACGGGGGCCTACGGGGAGCATGGCCCTACCACGGTGGGGCTTTCGGGGCATAAGTCCATTCCACTGTATACCGGCTCGCTGGAGGCGTTCCGCTTTGCCTATGACGTGGTCTACACCAATTTACAGGCGGCGGGGGCATACCGGGGCTACGGTGCCACCCAAGGGATTTTTGCGGTGGAGTCTGCGGTCAATGAGCTGGCGGAGAAGCTGGGAATGGATCCCACGCTTTTGCGGGAGCAAAATATGGTGCGGGAGGGCATGCATATGCCCGCCTATTATGGGGAGCCAAACAATGCCTGTGCGCTGGACCGGTGTATGGAGCACTGCCGGAATATGTTCCATTGGGAAGAAAAGTATCCGGTGCGGGATATGGGCAACGGGAAGGTTCGTGCCGCCGGTGTGGCCATGGCCATGCAGGGCAGCGGGATCTCCGGGGTGGACGTGGGTTCTGCCACGGTGAAGCTCAATGAGGACGGCGGCTATCAGCTGCTGATCGGTGCGGCGGATATGGGCACCGGATGCGATACCATTCTGGCGCAGATGGTGGCGGAATGCATGGAGTGTGAGGTAGATGATGTGGCGGTGTTCGGTGCGGATACCGATGCATCCCCCTATGATTCCGGCTCCTATGCCTCCTCTACCACCTATATCACCGGGAAGGCGGTGGAAAAGGCATGTGAGGCCCTGAAGCGAAAGCTCTGCACCATTGCCGCAGGCATGCTGGACTGTGCGCCGGAGCATGCCCAGTTTGAAGGAAACCGGATCCGGAACACGCAGACGGGGAAGACGGTATCCCTGTCGGAAATCGCCTATGGGGCACAGGTGGGCTGCAGCGAGCCTGCGGAGGTTACGGCGACCCACTCCTCGCCGGTGTCGCCGCCGCCCTATATGGTGGGCATGGCGGAGATCGAGCTGGATCGGGAGACCGGACTTGTGACCATCCTCGACTATATGGCGGTGGTGGACTGCGGCACGCCCATCAATCCGGCGCTGGCACGGATTCAGGCGGAGGGGGGCATTGTGCAGGGGATCGGGCATACCCTCATGGAGAATGTGACCTATGACCAGCACGGACGGCCCATGGAGTCCTCGTTCATGCAGTATAAGATCCCCACCCGTCTCGATATGGGCCGGCTGCGGGTGGAGTTTGAGCAGAGCTATGAGGAGACCGGTCCCTTTGGGGCGAAATCCATCGGAGAGATCGTCATCAATACCCCGGCACCGGCCATTGCCCATGCCATCTACCGGGCCACCGGGGTGTGGCACCGGGAGCTGCCCATTACACCGGAGAAAATCGCCATGTGCAGTGCAGAAGAATCATACATTATATAAATCAGCCCCTGATCCGCACAACAGAGCGGATCAGGGGCCTGTGTTATTTGTTGTCCTGCTGGAGCCGCCGGGCGGTGGCAAGGATCAGACGGAGATCCTCATCGCTGAGCTTCCGCAGTGCGGCAATGGTGGTGTCCAGCAATGGGGAGTTTTTCTGCGAGACGTCGAAGAACTGTGAGGGGGTGATCTCAAAATAATCGCAGATTTGAAAAAACTCGGTCATGGGCGGCAGTGCACGGCCAGAGGAAATATTATAGATATAGCTCCTGCTGTGGCCCAGATCATAGCTCATTTTATATTCGGATATGCCTTTTTCCAGCCGGAGCTGCGTGATACGCTCCCGCACAAAATTTGGGTCAAACATGGACATTACCTCCAATATAAAGGGTAAAGGACAAATATGACTATATAATCCAGAAAAAAACGCTTTTTACGGTTGATTACTCCAAGAATATATGTTAAAATCCAATGTGATGCGTTATATTTTGCAAAATCATACAGGATAATACGTTATTTCCGAAAAAGCGCACTTTTGCGCATCCAAATCCAAAGAAAGGACGTCTGTGTATTTATCCGCGCAGTGCACGAAAATCTGCGAATGCATCCCATATGTGTCGATCAAATGCCAAAATGGTGCAGAAATCGGCAAAAACGTACGATTCGGTTGCTTTTTCTCTAGAGGTGTATTATAATCCTTAAAGCGGTCACCGAGTTGCCAATGGATGTTGGTTCGTTTTCTACCCCCATTTTTGGGAAAAAGAGTGCGGTTTATGGAAAATGCCATGAGCCCGGAGGTTGATACAAAGTATGGAAGAAACAAAGGTTATTCTGCCCTATGACCATGATAGGGAATACAATATTGAGCCCCTTGGAGAGATTCCGTCCAAGCCGCTCTACTCGTTTATCAAGCGGCTGTGCGACATTGTGCTGTCGGTCTGCGCACTGATCGTGCTGGCCATTCCGATGCTGATCATCGGGATCCTGGTCAAGTGCACATCCCCGGGGACTGTGTTCTATAAGCAGGAGCGGCTGGGGAAGGACGGGAAGCCCTTCCAGATCGTAAAGTTCCGCACCATGCGGGCGGACGCCGAGGCCAACGGCGCCCAGTGGTCGCAGGGGGATGACGATCCACGGATCACCAAATTCGGCGACATCCTCCGGAAGACCCGGCTGGATGAGCTGCCTCAGCTCTGGTGCATTTTTACCGGCAAAATGAGTCTGGTTGGGCCCCGTCCGGAGCGGGAGGTCTTTTATGATGCCTTTGAAACCTATATCCACGGCTTCCACGAGCGGCTGAAGATCAAACCGGGCCTCACGGGGCTGGCGCAGGTCTGCGGCGGCTATGACCTGAAGCCCGAGGAAAAAATCGTCTATGATATTGAGTATATCAAGCATCGGTCACTGGGTATGGATCTGAAGATCATCTTCCAGACAGTGGGCGTTGTATTCACCCATAAGGGAGCAAAATAAATTGTGCCGCCCGGCGGCATCGGAGGGGTATCCATTGGAAAAAAACCTTGTTTCAATTATTACACCCTGCTATAACGGGGCAAAGTATATTTCGGAGACCATTGACTCTGTTCTGGCCCAGACCTATGGACAGTGGGAAATGATCATTGTGGACGACGGCTCCAAGGACAACTCTGCGGAGATCGTCCGGGGCTATGCGGAGAAGGATTCCCGTATTTCGCTGGTGCAGCAGCCCAATGGCGGCTCAGCGGCGGCCCGGAACAACGGCATCCGCCGGGCAAACGGGCAGTATATCGCGCTGTTGGATGCAGATGACCTGTGGGATCCGCAGTTCCTTGAGAAGCAGGTGGCATTCATGAAGGAGAAGGACGCAGTGTGCGTCTGCTGCTCCTACCGCTGCATTGATGAAAGCTCCAAGGAGATTCTGCGCCCTGTGACGGCCAAGGCCGTGATCACAGACAAGGATATGACCGTGACCAACTATATCGGATGCCTTTCCGGCCTCTATGACACCACCCGCCACGGGAAGATCTACCTTCGGGAGGAGCTTAAGAGCATTCGGGACGACTATGCCTATTGGCTGGACATCGTGATGCTGGAAAAGGTGGCCTATGGCAATCCGGAGATTTTGGCCAGCTACCGTGTATTGGCCAACTCCACCACAGGAAATAAGAAAAAGCTCATTGGCAAGCAGTTCCAGTTCTACCGGAACTATCTGCATCTGGGTGTATGCCGCAGCTTAATCAACACCTTCCGCTGGGGCATCAACGGCCTGAAAAAATATCACGGCTAAGCAGAACGGTTTGAATGTTTTTGAGGGGGTGGCCCTGATTCCTGAGATCAGCGTAATTGTACCGGTATATAAAGTAGAACCTTATCTGGAGCGCTGTGTCAAGTCGATCTTGGCGCAGACCTTTCAGGACTATGAGATCATTCTGGTGGACGACGGCTCGCCGGACACTTGTCCGGCCCTGTGCGACCAGTGGGCCCGGCGGGATCCGAGGATCCGTGTGGTGCATAAAGAAAACGGCGGCCTCAGCTCTGCCCGGAATGCGGGCATGGCGGTCTGTCAGGGAAAGTATATCAGCTTTGTGGACTCGGATGACTGGATCGAGCCCCAGATGCTGGAGTATTTATATGGACTTTTGCAGGCGCATCCCGAGGCGCAGATCGCCCAGTGTGAGGCTTTGGTCAGCAGGGATGAGCGCCCGTTTCCGCCGCAGCCCCGGGAGGAGATCCGGGTATTTGACCGGAAGGATATGATGGACTACTTCTTCCGCATTCACGGAGAGGCCAGCAATACGGCAGTATGGAACAAGCTCTACACCCGTCAGGTGCTGGAGGGCTTCTCTTTTGTGATCACCTTGAATGAGGATGTAGAGGCCAGCTATGAGTTCTTCCGGCGGGCGGAGAAAATGGTGGTGTCCAATCAGCGGTTCTACCATTACTTCGTCAATCAAAACGGCATCACCTGTTCCAGCTTTTCAAAGAAAGATCTGGACTATCTGGCGGTGTGGGACAGAGTGCTGGCCCGGACGGAAAAGGAACTGCCGGAATACCTGCCCTATGCCCAGATCAGCAGAAAGCGTGCCAACTTTACCATGCTGGTGAAAATGCTCACCAAGGGCTACGATAAAAAGAGTGCAGAAATGAAGGAAATACGCCGGCAGCTCAAAACGGAAGTCCGGCGTGATTTTCGTGCCCTGATGGGCTGGAAAATGCCGCTGAGCCGGAAGGTGCTTCTGGTTCTGGTGTGTCTGTAACGGTCAGGGACGGAGTGAGTCTATGAACGTATTGATCGGATATATGATAGATGGCCGAAACAGCGGCATCGATAAATACATTCTCCGGGTGCTGGACATCCTTGCACGGGAGAACGTCCATGTGGATATCTTGACGGGGAAGGATAACCCGGAGCTGCGGCACGTTCTTTCGCCCTATGGGGCGGAGGTCTTTGAGGTGCCCGGTCTGATGCACCCCAAAGCGCAGTATGCCGCCATGAAGAAGATCCTTCGGGCCGGGCATTATGATGCGGCCTACTTTAATATATCGGAGCCCATGAACTGTATCGGCGCCATGAGCGCCCATAAGCTCGGCGTCCCCAGAGTGATCATTCACAGCCACAATACCGCTCAGGGGGAGACGAATCCCACAAAGGCAAAGCTCAAGTCCATGCTGAACCGGATGGCACGGCCACGGCTTAAAACCTATGGCACCGGCTTCTATGCCTGCTCACAGGCGGCGGGGAAGTGGCTGTTTCCCCAGAGCGTATTGGATTCCAAAGACTATCATGTGCTCTATAATCCGATTCCGGTGGAGGAATTTGCCTTTGATCCCAGCATCCGGGGAGAGACCCGGGAAGCGCTGGGGCTCGGGGATGCCTGCGTTGTAGGGCATGTGGGGAACTTTGTGCCCGCCAAGAACAGCATCTTCCTGCTGGAGATCCTTTCGGCACTGCGGAAGACGATCCCCAATGCCGTGCTGCTGTCTGTCGGCGATGGCCCAGAACGGCAGCAGGTAACAGAACGAGCGAAAGAAATGGGACTGGAAGATGCGGCGGTGTTTCTGGGGATCCGGGACGACGTGCCCCGGCTGCTGCAGGCCATGGACTTTTTTGTACTGCCGTCCCTGTTTGAAGGGCTGCCGGTGTCGGCCATCGAAGCACAGATGGCGGGACTCCGCTCCTTCCTCAGCGACAGGATTACCACAGAAGTGAAGCTCAGTGACGCATGCAGCTTTCTGCCGATTCAGGAAGGCGGGCAGCGCTGGGCGGAAGCGATGGCGGAGGCTTGGCCGTATGATCGCAGAGATTTCCGGCAGTGCCGGGCGGAGATCAGGCCCTTCGACCTCCAACAGCAAACTGATGAGATCATATCCATTTTTCGGTGAAAATAAGGAGAATTGCCAATGAAACGTGTAATATGGTGGGGGGAGCTGCTGGCAGGCCTTGGACTTCTGACGGTTGGATTCCTTCAGGACTGTTCCTTGACGTTTGGAAGGCCGCTGATTTCCTATGTGCTCTGGCCCACGATCTTCTTAGCGGGCCTCCTGTGCCTGTACCGGGTCATTCACCTGAAGCACTACTGGAAAAGCCGAGGCTTTTGGCTGATGGTGGCGTTTTGCGGATGCTATCTGATCTCCACGGTGCTGAATATTCGGTTTGGCTGGTATGAGAATATACGAACGCTGATCCTGCAGGGGTTCCTGTTCTTCCTGATTTATTGCTATCCGGATAGGGAAGAGGACGGAGAAACCATGAAGCGCAATATCTGGATGGGGTATTATATTATTGCATGCGCAATCCTGAGTGTTCTCAGCTTTGTGTATTTCCTGACTGGCCGGAACGAGATCTATTATCCTGAAGTCGCTTCGATTCCGCTGTACTATACGGGCTTTTACTGGGGCCGTCTCTACGGTGTCTACTGGGATCCCAACATCGGCGGCCTTATGTGCTGCGTGTCCCTGATGCTGTCTGCCGAGTTCTTCCGCCGGTATAAATCTGTGGTGGTGCGGATCCTTATGTGTGCCTCCATTGCCCTGAGCGTCCTCTATATCGCCTTTTCCGATTCCCGCACCGGGCGGCTGGCAATGGGCGTTGGCGTTGCGCTCTACGCAGTGATGTGGGCCGCTCAGGGCCGGAAGCGTGCAGTGGCATCTACCTGTGCCGCATTGGTGCTGGTGGTGGCCATCGGTGCGCCGGTGCTCATCAAGAATACGTATAACAACGTGATGCAGACGCAGGAAGAGGCGCTGCTGGCTCAGGAAGAGAAGGAATTGGCGCAGGAGGAACAGAAAGCGGGAAAAGAGGAGAAGACGGAAGAAGAAATTGCCATTGCAATGCAGGAGGGAAAGCTCACCGGAACCGAGACGGTGATCCGTCAGTCTGATGATATCAGCTCGGATCTTACCAACCGTCGGTTTGACATCTGGAAGAGTGCCATTGATATTTTCCTGGCCAATCCGGCCTTCGGCGTAGGACATAATACCGTGCTTGCTTATGTGGAAGCGGAGCAGCCGGATTCCTATCTCATCAACAATGACCATATGCACTTTGCAAGCATGCACAATACATTTTTTGATGTGCTGGTGGCCCAGGGGGCTGCTGGATTTGCACTGTATCTTGCCATGGCGATCCTGTTTGTGGTGGTGATTCTGAAAGACAGAAGCCGGATTTTCGAGCAGACAGAGGGGCAGGGCATTGTGATGTTCGCTCTGGTGGCGGCGATGGTATGCGCCAGCTGCTTTATGTCGGAGATTGTCTATGTGTGCTCCCCTATGTCCTTTATGTTCTGGATGGCACTGAGCGTTATGATGAGGGCTTCCAAACCGAAAAAAGAAGCATAACAGAAGGAGAAGAGTTTTCATGCAGAGAGTATTGAGTGTTTCTGTTGCGGCCTATAATGTCCAGCAGTTTATTGAGCAGTGTCTGGATTCCTTTCTGGATCCGGCGGTAACGGATCGGGTGGAGGTCCTGGTGACAGATGACGGCTCCAAGGACGATACCGCAAAGATCGTTGCGGAATACGAGGCAAAGTATCCCGGTGCCATCCGGCTGATCTCCCAGAAGAACGCCGGCCCCGGCTCCACGGTCAACAGCGGCATTGCCCATGCCACCGGAAAGTATTTCCGCATGGTGGACGGGGATGACTGGGTGAACACCCCGGACATGGGGAAGTTTCTGGACGTGCTGGAACAGACCGATGCGGACATGGTCTGCGCAAACTTTATGCGGGTAGATCATGAGACCGGCCAGACCGAGCTGGCAAAGGTGGGAACGGCCCCCTGCATGGACGTGCCCTTTGAGGATGTGTGCGGGGAGATGTCTCTCAGCATGCACAATGTGACCTACAAGACGGAGCTGATGCAGAAAAATAATATCCGTCTGGACAACTGCTTCTACACCGATTCGGAGTATCTGATGTTCCCGATCCCCTATGTAAAGACCGTAACGGTGGTGGATCTCACCATCTATATGTACCGGGTATCGCTTTCCACCCAGAGCATGAACATCAACAGCCTTCAGCGGAACAAGGACATGCACACCATGGTGCTGGGCCATCTCACCGATGCCTATGCCGCCTACGAGAAGAGCGGTCAGGCAAAGCCCAATACCGCCCGGTTCCTGCGGCGGAGCATTGCCAATATGGCGGGCATGCAGTTGGTGATCCACCTTTCCATGGAGGATGAAAAGACCTATAAGGAGAAGACCCGGGAGCTTCTGGAGGAGATCCGCCGGAAGAGCCAGAGCCTCTATGATACCATCAACGAGGCCAAGTCCTTCCATCTGCTCACCGGCTCCCACTATATGCTGTATTCCATGCTGGCCTCCCGCCAGAAGAAAAAGCTGGGCCTGAAGGGCTGAGAGGGAAGAGAAGGATATGGAGAGAAAAAGAGTCGTTTATTTTGATGTGCTCAACGTGCTGGCCTGCCTGTCCGTCATTGGCATGCACTGCAATGGACTGGTGCACAATTATTCGGATACCGCCGCATGGCGGCAGGCGCTGGCGGTGGATGTGCTGGCCTACTGGGCGGTGCCGATTTTTATCATGATCTCCGGCGCAACGATGATGAACTATCGGGAGCGCTACTCCACCGGGACGTTTATGAAGCGCCGGTTCATGAAGGTGGGAATCCCGCTGGTGATCTGGTCGGCCGTATTTTACGGTTGGAAGCTGTTCCGGGGAAGCATGACATGGAACGGCTGGCTGGATTTTATCAATGTACTGGTGAACTTCCAGATCGAGCCGGTCTATTGGTTCTTTGCACCGCTGTTTATGGTGTATCTGTCTCTGCCGGTGCTCTCGAGATTGGCGGAGTATCGTTCGACCCTCAGATATATGCTGATCGTCGGATTTCTCACCTGCTCCGTCCTGCCGTTTGTTATGAAGCTCCTTGGTGTTTCGTACTGGGATAATTTTGCGCTGCCGGTCACCGGCGGCTATGTGATCCTTGTGCTGCTGGGGTACCTGCTGAGCACATCGGAGCTTTTGCCATGGCAGCGGGCCGTGGTCTATGTGCTGGGCGTGATCGGTGCGGCGACCCGATATTTCTATACGGTGTATGCCACGGTGAGAGACGGTGCCCTGAACAAGCTCACATGGGAGTATATTAACTGGCCCTCCATTCTATTAGCTGTTGCAATTTTCGTGCTGGTGAAGTATACTTGTCGGCGTAAGCCTTTCCAAAATGAGAAGTTTATCCGTCTGGTAAAATGGCTTTCCGGTGCCAGCTTTGGCATTTATCTGATCCACGTGTTCATTATGGGGCATCTTGCCAGCCTGCTGGGGGTGAATACGGCCAGTGGCTGGTGGCGTCTGTTTGCGGCTCCGGCGGTGTACCTCATCGCTCTGACCATTGTCAAGCTGCTGCAAAAGATCCCCTATGTGGGAAAGTACCTGTTCCCATGAGCCTGTGCGGCAAAGGCCGCATCATTAAAATTTGGAGTGTGAATATACCGTGAAAGGAATTATTCTTGCTGCCGGTAAGGGGACTCGCCTGTACCCGGTTACGCTGCCCATTTGTAAGCCGCTGCTGCCGGTTTACGATAAGCCCATGATCTACTACCCGCTGTCGGTGCTGATGACGGCGGGGATTCGTGATATCCTGATTATTGTCCCGCCGGACGATCAGGATCCCTTTGCCAATCTGCTGGGAGACGGAAGCCAGTTTGGCATCCACATCGAGTACAAGGAGCAGAAGGTACAGCGGGGAATTGCCGATGCGTTCATCATTGGCGCCGATTTTATCGGCGATGATTCGGTCTGCCTTGCGCTGGGGGATAATATCTTCTATGGCCCCGGGTTCCGCAGAAAGCTGCGCTCCGCAGTGAAGCAGACAAAGGGCGCAACCATCTTCGGCTATTATGTTTCTGATCCCAGAGCCTTTGGCGTGGTGGAATTTGACAAGAATGGGAAGGCCATTTCCATTGAGGAAAAGCCTGCCCAGCCCAAGTCCAACTACATCGTTCCCGGCCTGTACATCTATGACAATAAGGTTGTGGAGATCGCCAAGAACGTTCAGCCCTCTGCCCGGGGGGAGCTGGAGATCACCTCTGTGAACAACGCCTATCTCGAAAAGAAAATGCTGAACGTTGTGACCCTGGGGGCCGAGTATACATGGTTTGACACCGGCAATGCAGACAGCCTCTATGAGGCGGCCGGTTCCATCAAGGCGGCCCAGCGCAGCGGCAAGATGATCGGCTGTCTGGAAGAGACTGCTCTGAAAAATGCATGGATCACCATCGACCAGCTGCTGGAATCTGCCAAGGCCATGGAAAAGACCAAGTATGGCCAGTATCTGCTGGAGGTCGCCGCAGAGACCGAGCAGGATTGAGTAACGGCCATAAACAGGCCCTTGAGGTTCTATGAAAAGCAAATCAATCAAGTTGAATTTTGTCATGAACGCCATCCTTACTATGTCGTCCATGATTTTCCCGCTGATTACATTCCGATATGTGTCGGGGATCCTGATGCCGGAGGGAACCGGAAAGGTCTCCTTTGCCATCTCGCTAATCACCTATTTTAATATGTTTGCCCAGCTGGGTATTCCCACCTATGGCATCCGCGCCTGCGCCATGGTGCGGGACGATAAGGAAGAGCTCACCAGAACAGCCCATGAGCTGCTGGCCATCAACCTGCTGGTGGGCGCACTGGCGTATATTGCCCTGGGGCTGGCGCTGGCTTTTGTGCCATCGCTCCGGGAGGATCGTGCCCTGTATATCGTGGTGAGCTCCACCATATTCCTGTCGGCCATCGGCATGGAATGGCTCTATAAGGCGCTGGAGCAGTATGCCTATATCACGGTGCGTTCCATCCTGTTTAAGGTGATTGCCCTTGTGGCCATGTTTGTGCTGATCCATAAGAAGAGCGACTATGTGATCTATGGAGGCATCAGCATTTTTGCTTCCAGCGCAGCCAATCTGGTGAACCTGTTCCATGCCCGGAAGTACATTGGCTTCCGGCCGGTGGGGAATTATCACATGGGGCGGCACATGAAGGCGGTTCTGGTGTTCTTCGCCATGTCCTGCGCCACCACGGTCTACACCAATCTCGATACGGTAATGCTGGGCATTATGACCACAAAGACAGATGTGGGCTATTATGACGCCGCCGTAAAGGTAAAGAATATTCTGGTCAGCGTGGTCACGTCTCTTGGAACCGTATTGCTGCCCCGTGCGTCCTATTATATCGAGATGGAGATGTACGATGAGTTTAAGCGCATCAGCGCCAAGGCACTGAATTTTGCGATCCTTGCAGCGCTGCCGCTGATGCTGTTCTTCATGATGTTTGCACGGCAAAGCATCGCATTCCTCACCGGCGGGGCGGAGTATGCACCGGCAACGGTGCCCATGCAGGTGATTATGCCAACGCTGCTGCTGATCGGCATCACCAATATTCTGGGCATTCAGATTCTGGTGCCCCTTGGACGGGAGAAGACAGTCCTGGCTTCTGAAATCGCCGGTGCGGTGACGGATCTGGTGCTCAATGCCATCCTAATCCCCATGCTGGCGGCCACCGGTGCGGCCATCGGTACCCTCGTGGCGGAGGCAGTGGTGCTGCTGGTGCAGTATATTGCCCTGCGGGGGGAGATCCGGGGTGCTTTTGCGAAGATCCAATACGGAAAGATCCTGCTGGCACTGGTTTTGGCCTTTGGGGCCAGCTTCTGGGTGGCATTTTTGCAGCTGGGCAGCTTCCTGACCCTGCTGATCGCCGCTGTGGCGTTCTTTGCAGTGTATGGGATCGGACTGCTGGTGACCAAAGAACCGCTGATGGAAGAGATCCTTGGACAGACCCTGAGAAAATTGACCGGACGCAAGAAAGGAACGGAATAATATGAAAAAGTACGATTATCTGGTGGTAGGCGCCGGACTATACGGTGCGGTATTTGCCCAGAAGGCCCATGCGGCGGGGAAGTCGGTGCTGGTCATCGACAAGCGACCCAACATTGGCGGCAACGTCTATACCGAGGATGTGGAGGGCATCCATGTGCACAAGTACGGTGCGCACATTTTCCACACCAACAATAAGACCGTATGGGACTATGTGACGAAGTTTGCGGAGTTTAACCGGTTTACCAATTCCCCGGTGGCAAACTACCATGGAGAGCTGTACTCTCTGCCTTTTAACATGTACACCTTCAATAAGATGTGGGGGGTTGTGACCCCTCAGGAGGCTGCGGACAAGATCGAGGCGCAGCGGAAGGCCGCCGGTATTACAGAGCCTAAAAATCTGGAAGAGCAGGCCATTTCTCTGGTGGGCACTGACATCTATGAGAAGCTGGTAAAGGGCTATACCGAGAAGCAGTGGGGCCGCCCCTGCGATCAGCTGCCCTCCTTTATCATCAAGCGTCTGCCGGTGCGGCTGACCTTTGACAACAACTACTTCAATGCGCTCTATCAGGGCATTCCTGTGGGAGGCTACACCAAGCTGGTGGAGCACCTGCTTCAGGGCGTAGAGGTTCAGCTGAATGTAGACTATCTGGAGAAGAAGACGGAGCTGGACGCCATGGCGGAGAAGGTGGTCTACACGGGCCCCATTGATGCCTACTTCGGCTATCAGCTGGGGACGCTGGAGTACCGCTCCGTACGCTTTGAGACCGAGCTGCTGGACATCCCCAATTTTCAGGGCAATGCCGCAGTGAACTATACGGATCGGGAGACCCCGTGGACCCGGATCATCGAGCACAAATGGTTTGAGTTCGGCAAGGACGATCAGGGCAATGACCTGCCCAAGACGGTCATCAGCCGGGAGTACAGCTCCGAGTGGAAGCCCGGGGACGAGCCCTATTATCCCGTCAACGATGAAAAGAACGGCGCCCTCTATCAGCGGTATAAAGCGCTGGCGGAAAAGGAGACCGGCGTGATCTTCGGCGGGCGTCTGGGTGAGTACAAGTACTACGATATGGATATGGTCATTGCTGCGGCCCTCCAGATGGCAGGGGCACAGCTGGGCTAAGCGTTGATGAAAAACACGGCGCTCCGGCGAAGACGCTCAGGTGCCGCAGAATAACATAAAAGAGGGGGATACCCATGCAAAACAGAAAACGGCGCAGACGCAGAACCAGCGTGGACTGGTTTGTGGGCAAGGTGGCTCTGCTGCTCACTTTGTTTATGGCGTTTATCTTCGCAATCTCGGTCTATTCAACCAAGATGCTGCCGGGCAAGCTCATGGCAGTGCTGGGTGCGGCACTGCTGCTGATCGTGGTGCTGGTGGGGCTGCTGACTTGGAAGTCCAAATACCGGGCACGGTATGTGATCGGACTGGTGCTGGCGGTGATCATGTGTGTGATCTTCGGCGTTGGAACCAGCTATGTGTTTAAGGGCCTCACCACCGCCAAGGAGATCACCACCGTCCGGACAGAGACGGCGGCTGTGGGCATTTATGTCCGGGCAGACGACACCAATGACTACGCACAGGTGGCGGGTACCTACAGCTATGGCATTCTGGCCGATCAGGATCGTGAGAATACCAACGAGGCGATCAAGTCCATTGAGTCGGAGTATTCCGTGAGCCTTAACACCACCGAATATCCCGGCCTGGCGCAGCTCATCGATGCGATTCTGGGTGGCGACGTGGATGCCATTATCATGAACAGTGCCTATCTGGATCTGCTGGGCGAAATGGAGGGCTATGAGAATGCGGCCTCCCAGCTCAGAGAGGTAGAGGTCAAGCACATCGAGCGGGAAGTGGAGGTCTCCCAGCAGCCTGCTGATGTGCCGGAGGACCGGCTGACCGGTGTTACCGACGAGACGGAGCTCAATGGCAATCAGGAAGGCATGATCTTCACGGTGTTCATCAGCGGCATTGATAACCGGGGCGCTTTGATCGCCAAGAGCCGCAGTGATGTAAACATTCTCGCCTCCATCAATACTGCCACAAAGCAGGTGGTGCTGATCTCCACGCCCAGAGATTATTATGTACCTCTGTCCATTTCCAACGGTGCCAAGGATAAGCTGACCCATGCGGGCATCTACGGCATCAACGTCTGCATGGACACCATGGCCATGCTCTATAACGTCAATGTGGACTACTACTTCCGGGTGAACTTCGGCGGCTTTGAGGACATCATTGATGCGCTGGGCGGTGTAACGGTAGACTCCGAGGTGGCCTTCTCCACGGATAACTACTCCTTCCAGCAGGGGCCGAACAACGTAAACGGCAAGCAGGCACTGGAATTTGTCCGGGAGCGCCATGCTTTTGCCTCCGGCGACCGTCAGCGGGGCAAGAACCAGCTGGCAATCATCAAGGCGGTCATCAACAAGGCCATGTCTCCGGAGCTTCTGGTGTCCTATAACTCCCTGATGAGCGCCTTGGAGGGCAGCTTTGAGACCAGCGTGCCCTATGATACCATCAGCACCCTCGTCCGGGAGCAGCTGGACAAGGGCGGCGACTGGAACGTGGTCAGCTACAGCGTAGACGGAACCGGCGACAGTCAGGTACCTTATTCCATGAGCCAGAAGGCTTATGTCATGGTGCCGACCCAGTCCACGGTGGATACCGCCAAGAGCCTGATCGCACAGGTCTATAACGGCGAGACTGTTACCGCACCCTGACACAATATGAAAGTTCTTCGTCGTTTTAGACAAAGAATGCATACGAAATGCTTGGAAATCCCTGCACCGTGGTGCGGGGATTTCCTTTACTTCCTAAGGGGAAACCAGTATAATTATCCTGAACTTAAGGAAGTGCCGCACCACGGAGGACAGGCGGGAGCGCCAGAGGGCGGCATGGAAATGACGGAAAACATCGAGGAGGACAAAAATGGAAGCAATCAAACAATTTCTGAAACGCAAGGATATCGAGATATCCTTAAAGCGTTACGGCATCGATGCGCTGGGGGCCATGGCACAGGGCCTGTTCTGCTCGCTGCTGATCGGAACCATCATCAACACATTGGGAACCCAGTTCCACATTGACGCCCTGACCAGAACGGTAGCCACCGTCAGCGGTACGGAGTATACCGTGGGCGGCCTTGCCTCGGCCATGAGTGGCCCCGCCATGGCGGTGGCCATCGGCTACGCCCTGAAATGCCCGCCTCTGGTGCTCTTTTCTCTGATTACCGTCGGCTTCTCTGCCAATGCCCTGGGCGGTGCCGGCGGCCCTCTGGCCGTGCTGTTTGTGGCCATTCTGGCTGCTGAGATCGGCAAGGCCGTCTCCAAGGAGACCAAGATCGACGTGCTGGTGACGCCCCTTGTGACCATTGGCGTAGGGGTTGGCCTGTCGGCATGGTGGGCACCTGCGCTGGGCAAGGCGGCCATGCATGTGGGCGACCTGATTATGGTTGCCACAAACCTTCAGCCCTTCTTTATGGGCATTCTGGTCTCTGTGATCGTAGGCATTGCCCTGACGCTGCCCATCTCCTCTGCGGCCATCTGCGCTGCGCTGGGACTGACCGGACTGGCAGGCGGCGCTGCTGTGGCAGGCTGCTGCGCCCAGATGGTGGGCTTTGCGGTGATGTCCTTTAAGGAGAATCGCTGGGGCGGGCTGGTCTCTCAGGGCATCGGTACCTCCATGCTCCAGATGGGCAACATTGTCCGGAATCCCCGGATCTGGATCGCACCCATTGTGACCTCGGCCATTACGGGCCCCATTGCCACCTGCGTGTTCCATCTTCAGATGAACGGTGCGCCGGTCTCCTCCGGCATGGGCACCTGCGGTCTGGTGGGCCAGATCGGCGTCTACACCGGCTGGGTGGC
>ERZ773103.1010-NODE-1010-length-31555-cov-4.456127_pt1 | contig 31555 bp, 29 predicted proteins | sample MGYA00511118_ERZ773103 | MGnify/ENA primary metagenome ERZ773103 (study PRJEB29015, sample SAMEA2737821) | human gut metagenome | biome: human gut; feature: human-associated habitat; material: faeces | place: China | collected 2012 ... | reverse complement strand
TGGATGTTGCATACTCTAATACAAATGTAAAACTGATTGGTATCAGTGGTGGAGTAAGTTACGGAGCCTTAGGAATGAGCCATCATTCAGCACAGGATATCGCAGCAATGTCAGCGGTACCGAACATGCGAGTATATCTCCCAAGTGACAGACTCCAGACGGAGTGCTTGATGAAAGCGTTACTTCAGGATGACAAGCCGGCATATATCCGTGTGGGAAGAAATGCTGTAGATGATGTTTACGAAGAAGGTAATGTGCCATTTGAGATGGATAAAGCGACTGTGATCACCGAAGGAACAGATGTAGCAATTATCGCATGCGGCGAGATGGTGAAACCGGCAGTAGATGCAGCAACAATCCTGAAAGAACAGGGCATCAGCGCAGCAGTTGTTGATATGTATTGTGTAAAACCACTGGATGCAGAGACAATCGTAAAAGTAGCAGAAAAAGCAAAAGCAGTAATTACGATAGAAGAGCACGCACCGTTTGGTGGACTTGGCTCTATGGTCAGCCAGGTGGTTGGAAGTGAATGCCCGAGAAAAGTAGTGAATATGGCACTTCCGGATGCACCGGTAATCACAGGTACATCAAAAGAAGTATTTAACTATTATGGATTAAATGCAGATGGTATTGTTGAGAAAGCATTGGAGTTAGTGTAATGGCAGAAAAATATATTATCAGTATTGATCAGAGCACACAAGGAACAAAAGCATTACTGTTCGATGAAAGTGGTGATCTGATCAAGCGAACAGATAAATCTCACGAGCAGATTATCAATGACAAGGGATGGGTATCCCATGATCCGATGGAGATTTATCATAATACAATTGAAGTTGTAAAAAGATTAGTAGAAGAATCAGGAATCGACAGTGGAGCAGTTGTTGGAATCGGTATCAGTAACCAGAGAGAAACAACTCTTGCATGGAATAAAGTAACCGGAGAACCTTATGGACAGGCGATTGTCTGGCAGTGTGCAAGATCTGCAGAACTCTGTGACCGCGTAGCGGCAGGTGGAGTGGCAGAAGATGTCAGGATGAGAACAGGAATCAACCTGTCACCATATTTCCCGGCATCTAAAATTGCATGGATCCTTGAAAATGTAGATGGAGCGAAAGAAGCAGCAGATAAAGGTGAAATTTGTCACGGAACTGTGGACAGTTGGCTGGTATATAAGCTGACTGGTGGAAAAGTGTACAAGACAGATTATTCCAATGCATCCAGAACGCAGTTGTTTAATATTGTAGACCTGAAATGGGATGAATATGTATGTGGTCTGTTTGGGATTAATCCTGAAAATATGGCAGAAGTTGTGGATTCTAACTCTGATTTTGGAGAGACAGATTTTGAGGGAGTATTCCCGAAACCAATTCTGATCCATGGAGTATTAGGTGATTCTCATGGTTCTCTGTTTGGTCAGGGATGTCTGAAACCAGGTATGACAAAGGCAACTTACGGAACAGGATCTTCCATTATGATGAACATAGGTGAAGAGCCGGTATTTAGCACACACGGAGTTGTAACGTCACTTGCATGGAGCATGAGTGGAAAAGTGAATTATGTTCTGGAAGGGAATCTGAATTATACAGGAGCTACGATCACCTGGTTGAAGGACGATCTGCGACTGATTTCATCACCTGGAGAGACTGAGAAACTGGCAAAGTCAGCTATGCAGGATGATTCCGTGTATCTGATCCCGGCATTTTCCGGACTTGGAGCTCCTTACTGGGACAGCTACGCATCTGCAGCAATCGTAGGAATGACGAGAACTACCGGAAAAGAAGAAGTAGTCAGAGCTGGTGTTGAATGTATTGCATATCAGATTACAGATATTGTGAAAGCAATGAGTGAGGATGCCGGCGTAACGGTAGACGAACTTCGTGTAGATGGTGGACCGACAAGAAATGCATACTTGATGCAGTTCCAGAGTGATATTGTGGAGGCGAATGTAAGAGTTCCGGATTCTGAAGAACTTTCCGGAATCGGACCGGCTTATGCAGCGGGACTTGCACTTGGCGTATGGGGAGAAGAAATCTTCCAGAAACTCAATCGTATTACATACAGTCCGAAGATGGACAAAGAGCGCAGAGACCGCAAGTACGATGGCTGGAAACATGCAGTGTCGATGGTATTGACCAAATAATTAATGATAACAAAACAATGAAATAATTTTTTAAGAAAAGAGGTAACAACAATGGAAGGAAAAATGAAAGTATGCGTATTAACTGGTAAGCAGAAACTGGAGTGGGTAGAGCGCGATATCCCACAGCCGGCACCGGGCGAAGTGCAGATCAAACTGGAGTATGTAGGAGTTTGCGGTTCAGACCTTCATTTCTATCAGGAAGGACAGCTTGCAAACTGGACATTAGATGGTCCTTTAGCACTCGGACATGAGCCGGGTGGAGTTGTTACAGCACTTGGAGAAGGCGTAGATAATCTTGAGATCGGAGATAAGGTATCTATCGAGCCAGCAGTTCCTTGTGGACATTGTGAAGAGTGTAAAAAAGGCCTTTACAATCTGTGTACGAACATTAAGATGCTTGCAATCCCTGGAGAAAGAGATGGAGTTAACGCAGAGTACTGTGTACATGACGCTTCTATGTGCTACAAACTTCCGGAAAACATGGATACACTTGAGGGAGCTATGATTGAGCCATTAGCAGTAGGTATGCACGGAACAGAGTTATCAGATGCAAGAGTTGGAGAATCAGCAATCGTTCTTGGAAGTGGATGTATTGGACTTTGCACAGTTATGGCATTAAAAGCTCGTGGAGTGAGTGAAATTTATGTAGCTGATGTTATGGACAAGCGTCTGGAGATGGCTATGGAAGTTGGTGCTACAAGAGTATTTAACAGCACAAAAGAAGATATAGTAGAATTTGCACATTCTCTTCCGGGTGGCGGAGTTGACCAGGTATATGAGTGTGCAGGAAACAGAATTACAACACTGCAGTCATGCCGTCTGATCAAACGTGGCGGAAAAGTAACACTGACAGGTGTATCACCGGAGCCGGTGCTTGAGTTAGATACAGCAACATTAAATGCAATGGAAGGAACAGTATACTCAGTATACCGTTACAGAAACTTGTGGCCAAAGGCAATCGCAGCAGTTTCTTCCGGACTGATTCCGGTTAAGAAGATCGTATCACACATCTTCCCGTTTGATGAGTGTATTGAAGCAATTGATTACAGTCTGAACCACAAAGATGAAGTTGTAAAAGCTGCAATTAAAATGGATTAATTAAGGCGATAAGTGTTTATAAAAAAGGTATAAAGGTGTGAATTCGCTCATGCTTTATACGGGGGCAGTATCTTGACTTAGAGACTGTCCCCATTTATACTTATTTGGGGAACTTTTTTTAGTTCTACTACATAGGGAAGAAAGAGGTACTTAGATAATGAAAAAAGTTGTAATGGGCATTATGGTGTTGCTTTCGGCAACATTGTTAGTGGGATGTTCCGGAAGAGGTCCGCGAACATTATCTGATAAATATGTAAAGGTTACAGATTATCAGGGTGTTGAGATAGAACCCGTGACTGTAGAAGAAACAACAGACGATGAGGTTGATCAGGCTGTAGATTACATGAGACGCCTGTATGTGAGAGGCAATGATCTGGATGAGAATGCACCGATCACCGATGAGATGGTACAGGAACTGTCGCAGACCTCTAAGACTGTAGATGAGTACAAGGCTGAAATCAGAAAGCAGGTTGAAGAGTCCAGAGAAAACTCTGCTCGCGAAGAAGAGGAGACAAGAGCCTGGGAAAAGGTAATTGATAATTCAACTGTAAAGAAATACCCGAAAGATCGTCTGAAACATGTAAAAGATAATCTGAAAGATATGTACCAGCGTTATGCAGATCAGGCGGGCGTAAGCTACGAAGAGTATTTGAAAGCAACAAAGGTTACAGAAAAAGATATTGATAAAGCTGCAAAGGCTTCTCTGAAACAGGAGTTAGTAGCTGATGTTATTGCAAATTATTACGGACTGAAGCCGACGGAAGAAGAATTCCAGGAAGGTTTACAGGAGTATGTGGATAAATACAATCTGACAAATGTCGACACTTTACTGGCAACAGTTTCAGAAGATGATATGAGAACGCTGATCACAGAGAAGAACGTAATGTCATGGGTAACAGACAGATGCCGTTATGTAAAATCATCTGACAGCAAAGATACAACAGACAGTAAATCATCAGACAGCAAAACGTCAGATAGTAAGACATCTGATGCAACAGAATCTTCGGACAAAGAGTCAAAATAGGAGAAGAGATAATGGGTAAGACAAAAGTGCTCATGGTGCGCCATGGAGAAACGGAATGGAATGTACTGTGCCGTTTTCTGGGAAGTAAAGATCTTCCGCTGAATGAAAAAGGACGCCGTCAGGCTGGTTATGCAAAAGCAGCACTGGAGAATGAAAAACTGGATGTGGTATATTCCAGCCCGATGAGAAGGGCGTACGAGACTGCAGAGATCATCTGCAGTGACAGAGATATCAAGATCCAGACAGATGACGGTCTCAGAGAGATTGCGTGTGGTGCGTGGGAAGGTCTGAACGGACATGAGGTAGAAGAAAAATTTCCGGGACAGATTGAGCTTTGGGGAAAACGTCCGGCAGAACTTCGTATTGAAGGCGGAGATACATTTGCAGAAGTGCAGGAGCGTATGCTGGATGCTTTCTGGAGAATCGTTCATGCGAACAGAGGAAAGACGATTTTGATCACAGCACATATGATCTGCTTATCATTATTAATGATTTATTTTGATGGAAAAGAAATCAACGACATGTGGAATGTACCGCCGCTGGGAAATGCCGCACTGAATATTCTGGAAGTCGACGATGAAGATAAGGTAGAGATCGTCGCGTGGAGTGATGATAGTTTTGTCCCGGAAGAGGATAAAAAAGGCAGTGCTCTAGTTGCCGGAAGAAACTATGTTGATGAATAAAATTAAATATTTACGAATGAAAAGCAACTTGTCAAATTTTTGGCAAGTTGTTTTGACATGTAAGAGAAAGACTTGTATAATGTAAGAAGATTAAAGAAATTGGAGGGAATTGCGATGAAAGTTGCAGAAAGAATTTCAAAACTTCGTGGAAAGATGATGGAAAAAGGTATTGATATGTATATTGTACCAACAGCGGATTTCCATCAGAGTGAATACGTTGGGGAGCATTTCAAAGAGAGAGAATTTATTACAGGATTTACAGGTTCGGCAGGAACTGCAGTGATCACTAAGAGTGAGGCAAGACTGTGGACAGATGGTCGTTATTTTATTCAGGCTGCAAAAGAACTGGAGGGAACGACGGTTGAACTGATGAAGATGGGAGAGCCTGGAGTTCCGACAATGGATGCTTATCTGCAAGATACATTACAGGCAGGAGAGGTACTCGGATTTGACGGACGTGCGGTAGCGATGGGAGAGGGCCTTGGATATGAGGCGATTGCGGCTGCAAAAGGAGCAAGCATCAAATATGAGTATGACCTGATTGATGAAGTATGGGAAGATCGTCCGGCGCTTTCGGAAGAACCGGCATTTGCTTTGGATATCAAATATACAGGAGAGTCTGTAGAAAGTAAGCTTGGAAGAATCCGCGAAGTGATGAAGGCCAATGGTGCTACGACACATGTACTGACAACACTGGATGATATCTGCTGGACACTTAATATCCGTGGAAATGATATCGAGTATTTCCCATTAGTATTAACATATGCAGTGATCACGATGGATAAGATGGATCTGTATATCAATGAAGCAAAATTAGATGATCAGATGAAAGCAGATCTGGCAAAAGATGGCGTAGTGCTTCATCCGTATAATGATATTTATGAAGATATCAAGAACGTTACAGAGTCAGAAACTTTACTGATCGACCCTGCAAATCTGAACTATGCATTATACAATAATATCCCGGAGGGAGTTAAGAAGGTAGAGAAAGCCAATCCGGAGATTATCTTCAAAGCAATGAAGAACCCGGTAGAAATCGAGAATATCCGTGTCGCAGAGCTTAAAGATAGTGTTGCACATGTAAGATTCATGAAATGGTTAAAAGAGAATGTTGGAAAGATGAAGATTACAGAGATGAGCGCATCTGATAAACTGGATGAGTTCCGTGCAGAGATGGGTAACTTTATCCGCCCAAGTTTTGAACCAATTGCTTCTTTCGGAGAGCACGGAGCAATCGTTCATTATACATCTTCACCTGAGACAGATGTAGAACTGGAAGAAGGAGGAATGTTCCTGACAGATACAGGTGTCGGATTCTATGAAGGATCTACAGATATCACAAGAACGTATGCATTTGGTGAAATCTCACAGCAGATGAAAGATGATTTTTCATTAGTAGTGATTAGTAACTTACAGCTTGCAAATGCTAAATTCTTATACGGAACTACAGGAATGACTTTGGATTATCTGGCAAGAAAACCTTTCTGGGACAGAAATATGAACTTCAATCACGGAACGGGACATGGTGTTGGATATCTGCTTAATATCCATGAAGGACCAACAGGATTCCGCTGGCAGTACCGTCCACATGAGATTCATCCATTTGAGGAAGGTATGGTTATCACAGATGAGCCAGGTATCTACATTGAGGGTTCTCATGGTGTTCGTCTGGAGAATGAACTTCTGGTTTGCAAGGGTGAGCAGAATGAATATGGACAGTTCATGTATTTTGAGCCTATCACATATGTACCGATGGATCTTGATGCAGTAAATCCTGACATTTTATCAGCAGAAGATAAGAAACTTCTGAATGATTATCATAAGACTGTATATGAGAAAGTATCACCATATCTGAACGATGAAGAAAAAGATTGGTTAAAGAAATATACAAGAGAAATCTAAAAGAAAAGTCTAAAAATATAATTTAAGATGGATATAAAATGAGGTCCCGGCCAGGGTTATCTGGTCGGGACCTTGTTGTAATGGTTGACAATTTTTGAAGACTCAGGATTTACAATGATGACTTCCTTTTTCAGAGAAACTGCCTTTTGGATAATATCAGAAGGTGTCTGAGTATCTGTGATGATCGTATCGATTTGATTCAAAGGGATGGAGTTGCACAAAGATGTATGCTCAAATTTGGTATGATCAATCAAAAGTATCGTTTTACGAGCGATGGAAACTAATGCACGTTTGGTGTCTATTAAAGGATAAGTATGCTCATATGCACCGCCAGGGATTCGGAATGCTCTGGCAGAAATAAATGCAACGTCTGCAGGGTGCTGGGCCAGAATCTCTTTCGCATCGGTCATGATAGAGCGCGTGCGGTGGTATAGCATACCTCCGGTTACATAGACTTGTATGTTATCTCTGGATGATAATTCGATAGCAGTCATCAGGTTAGAAGTAATCACTGAGATTGGCATCGTATCTGGTAACAGTCTCGACAAAGTATGTGCTGTAGTTCCTGAATCAATACAGATGACGCTGTAAGGGTGGATGAACTGGAGTGCGGCTCGCGCAATGGCCCCTTTTTCGTAATATTGTTCGTCTACCTGTTCCTGGAAATAGTTTGGTTTATTCTGTTGCTGCAAGAAAGCGCATCCATGTTTCCTTGTGATAAGCTGGCGAGCTTCTAATTCATTCAGATCTCTTCGGATGGTCATCTCGCTGCAATTCAATTCTTCCGCCAGTTCTTTAGAAGTACAGACGGTCCGGTTCTCAAGTAATTCTATGATTTGGGCATGTCGATCTTTTTTCATAGTCAAAAACACTCTCCCTTGCGATGGATATAAATAGATTAATATTAGCATAATGTAAAAGTAAACAATATGCAAACAAAAATGAATAACAAAATGTTTGAAAACGAACAAAATATAGTTAAAAATGATTAGATACAAACATTGAACCGTTGCTGAAATGTTGAAAAACGCACTGTCAAAAGTTATAATTGAATCGCAAATTGAACAAAAACGACAAAAATATAAAGCGAGGAGAGAAGATTATGTTAAAAATGCCTGAAAAAGAAAAGGCTCTGGGAATGTATTCAAAGATGTACCGGATCCGGCAATATGAAGAAACTATTTACTATTTGTTTCTAGAAGGAATTATGCCAGGAACAATTCATCAGTCGCACGGACAGGAAGCTTGTGCGGTGGGGATGATCTATGATCTTAGAAAAGAAGATTACATTTTGACGACTCACAGACCGGCAGGGCATGATCTGGCAAAAGGTGTCTCTCTTCGGTCCATGATGTGCGAAATGTTTGGAAAAGCGGAAGGCTGTTGTAAAGGAAAAGGCGGAGCGATGCATACGGGCGATATTGATGTCGGTGCAGTGACGGCAAATGCAATAGTAGGAGGAAATCTTCCGATAGCTGCGGGAGTTGCTCTTAGATGTAAAATGATGAAGACAGATAATGTTGCAGTATGTTTCTTTGGAGATGGAGCCAGCAATGAAGGATCTTTCCATGAAGCACTTAACGGAGCGGCAGTATGGAAACTTCCGGTTGTATATGTATGCGAGAATAACTTATATTCGGCAACAACATCTATTAAGATGACTTGCAAACTGGACAATGTTGCAGCTGACAGAGGATCTGCTTATGGAATTCCAAGCGAAGTGGTTGATGGAAATGATGTTCTGGCTGTAAATGAAGCAGCAGCCCGTGCGATAGAAAGAGCAAGAAAAGGAGAGGGACCGACGATCCTCGAATTAAAAACCTATCGAATTGGTGGACATTCAAGGAATGATGCATGTGGTTACAGACCGGATGAGGAAGAAAAAGAGTGGTTTTCGAGAGATCCGATTGCAATGTTCCGTAAACGTATTTTAGAAGAAGGCGTTGCGACAGAGGAAGAACTGACGGCATTAGAGGAAAAAATTGTTGAAGAGATAGAGGCGGAAGTTGAGTACGCACAGAACAGTCCGGATCCAAAACCGGAGGATGCATTGAGAGATGTATATTGGGAAGGAGGCAGAGCATAATGGCAGAGATGGCGATTGTAGATGCTTTAAAACAGGCATTGCAGGAAGAAATGAGAAGAGATGAGACGGTGTTCTGTCTTGGAGAAGATGTAGATATCAAAGGCGGTATGGGTGGAGCGTTTACTGTAACAAAAGGTCTTTTGGATGAATTCGGACCAGAGAGAGTAATCAATACACCGATCGCTGAAATATTGATTTCGGGAGTATGTGTTGGAGCTGCGATGACAGGTATGCGTCCGGTGGCAGATCTTCAATATGGAGATTTCTTATTCTGTATGATGGATCAACTGGTGAATCAGGCAGCAAAAATGTGCTACATGTCCGGAGGAAAAGTACATATTCCGATGGTAATGAGAGCACCTTGTGGGGCGACTAACAGAGGTGCACAGCATGCGCAGAGCCTGGAAAGTTATTTTATCCATGTACCGGGATTAAAGGTAATCTGTCCATCGACTCCGTATGATGCAAAAGGAATGATGAAGCAGGCGATTCGCGATGACAATCCGGTGTTGGTATTTGAACATAAATTGTTATATGGTGGATCAAGAAAAGAAAAGGATGCATTAAAGACGACCGGCGAAGTTCCGGATGGCGACTATACGGTTGAATTTGGAAAAGCAGCGATTCGAAGAGAAGGGTGTGACGTTACAATCGTGGCAAATCTTTTGATGAGCTATCGTGCACAGGAAGCTGCAAAGATTTTGGAAGCGGAAGGTATTTGCTGTGAAGTGATAGATCCGAGAAGTCTTGTACCATTTGATTACGAAACTGTAGAGCAGTCGGTGAAGAAAACCGGTAAATTAATGATTGTTCATGAAGACACTTATAACGGGGGATGGGGAGCGCAGGTTGCAGCTCATTTCGCGGAACATAATATTTTTGACCTGGATGCACCAATCAAAATTGTGGCAGCATATGATACTCCGATTCCGTTTGCATCTCCAATGGAAGATTTTGTGATTCCATCCACAGAACGAATCGTAGAGGCAGCAAGAGAATTGGCAAAATTTTAGATTGAATAACATAAGGATATAAGCGGGAGGAAGATATATGAGCAGAACAACTGTGAAAGAAATGATGGCACATGCGTTAGAACATAAATATTCGGTAGGATATTTCGAGAGCTGGAACCTGGAATCTACGTTAGCAGTAGTCAGGGCAGCAGAAAATATGAAATCGCCGGTGATCATTGGTGTTTGTGGAACATACATAGGAGAGCCAAAGAGAAAATACAAAGAAAGCCTTTCTGTATATCAGGCAATGTTGGCCAAGATCGCAGAGGAAGCGAGTGTTCCGGTGGCATTATTATTAAACGAATCGGATGATGAAGAAATGGTAATAGAAGCAGCAGAAAAAGGATTTGACATGGTAATGTATGCTCCGGTATTTGCATCAGAGGCTGTACCATTGCAGGAACTTTCAAAGATTCAGAAACGAATCGTAGAGAATGCTCATAAAAAAGGTGTAGCAGTCGAAGGCGAGGTTGGAGAACTTCCGCTGTTTAATTCTGCAACAGGAGAACTCCATGAGGGAGAAGACACTGATCCGGAAGTGTGCTACAAATTTGTAAAAGATACTGGAATCGATACGGTGGCCGTAGCAGTTGGAAATTGTCATTTAAAAGAAGATGGAATGGTAAAGATAAATTATGATGCGCTGCAGACATTGGCAGAAAAAATTGATATTCCTTTAGTACTTCACGGTGGAACCAGTATTGCGAGAGAAGACCTGACAAAGGCAGCTGGTATGGGTGTTGCGAAAGTGAATTTTGGAACCGGGATGAAACGTGCAGTCTTAAATACAGTGAAACAGTATTTTGCGGAACATGATGTGGATAAGATGGATCCGAACGATATCCTCGGCAGAGGGGCTGATAAGGATATTCTTGTGCTGGAAGAGGAGGCAATCATCAAATACGTAGAAGAAACGATCCGTGCAATGAATGGGGAAGGTAAGGCGTTATGTTAAAAGAGATTACGATGCCGGCAGGCGGTCAGACGACAGATGTATCAACTATCGGTACATGGCTGGTGAAAAAAGGCGATAAAGTAAAGCGGGGAGATCCACTTCTTGAGATTGAGACGGATAAAGCAACTCTTACTGTAGAGAGTTTTGCAAAAGGCACTGTGCTGGATATCCTGGTGGAAGAGGGCGACGAAGTAGCGGCTGGAACAGTTATAGCATATATAGGCGAAGAAGGAGATCTGAAAGCAGTTGGAAGTCCGTCGGCAGATAACACGGACAAGGCTGTCGAAGAGAAATCTTCAGATGCGTCAAACAATGAAATGTCTGGAAAACTTTTGGTTTCAGGAGAAGAAGAGGAAGAATATCAGCCGATTGACAAGAGCGAACCGTTACGCTATGTGAAGGTGATAAAGGCAATGCCGAATGCCAAGCTAATCGCAAGAGAGAATGGTGTGTCTTTAGAAGAAGTTTCGGGTTATACAGGGAAAAATATATTAAAGCGCCAGGATGTTAACAGATATCTGGCCGATAAGGAACAACAAAGAAAAGAAACTAAAGCGGAAGTTTGTGAGGCTGCTTCGATGGATGAAAGAATTCCGTTGACAAAGATGCGGAAGGTTATTGCAAAACGGATGTTGGAAAGTTCGCAGACGATACCAACGTTCCAGATTACTGTAGATGTAGATATGACGCAGTGTATAGCGTTCCGTAAGATGGTAAATGGAGCTAAAGACGATATCAAATTATCGTTTAATGACATTTTGTTTAAATGCATGGAGGCTGCAATCCGTAAGTTCCCATATATTAATTCGTCCTATACAGATGAAGCAATCATTATCCATAAAGATGTAAATATCGGTCTGGCGGTGTCTATCGATCATGGTCTGGTCGTACCGGTAGCGAAAAAAATCAATTGTAAAAATATGGAGGAAATTTCGAAGATAAATAAGGAAAATATTGCGAAGGCAAGATCGGGAAAACTTTCTCCGGAAGATATGTCGGGAGGAACAATCACTCTGTCGAATCTGGGAATGTATCCGGTTTCGCAGTTCAATGCGATCATCAATCCTCCAGAAGTATGCATTTTGGCAATTGCAGCTACAGAAGATAAACCAGTATTGGTAAATGGAGAGTGGAAAGCGGTTCCGATAATGAAGATTACAGGAACTTTCGACCACAGAGTTATTGACGGTGCTTATGGTGCGGGGTTTTTGACAGAGTTAAAGAAAATCATTGAAACTCCTGCCCTTGCATTGGTATAGGAAGAAACTGGTAACAGGGAGTGGAAGATATGGCAAATAAGAAATACGATATCATTGTGATCGGTGGTGGACCTGGAGGGTATTCATCTGCTATAGCGGCGGCAAAAGAAGGAAAATCAGTGCTGTTGTGTGAAGGTGGTTCTATAGGAGGAACTTGTCTGAATGTTGGTTGTATTCCGACAAAATATCTTTTGGATAAAGCCGGTGCTATGGAAAAAGTAAGGGCATTGGTCAGTAAAAAAATTTTTAAAGAAGCCGGATTTTATAGTTTTCAGAAGATTCAGGACGGCAGAGAAGAAGTCGTGAAGAAATTAGTCGGCGGCGTAGAATACCTGCTAAAGGCAAATAAGGTTGACGTGATTCGGGCATTTGCATCTGTAAGGGAAGCTGGACGTGTGGAATGTAATGGTGAAGTCTATGAGGCGGGTGACATTATCATAGCAACGGGGGCGGAACCAGCCATGATCCCGGTCCCGGGAGCCGAGTATACGATCAACAGTACACAGGCACTGGAACTATCAAAAGTACCAAAACGTCTGGCTGTGATCGGTGGCGGCGTGATCGGAATGGAACTTGCAAGTGCATTTGCAGCGTACGGTTCTGAGGTGACGGTGATAGAGGTTATGCCGGCATTGTTCCCAGGGGAAGAAGCATCTGTTGTGAAATACATGCAAAAAGAATTATCTAAAAAAGGCATAAATATCTATCTGGATACCAGAGTGGTCAAAATTGAGAAGCAGGGAGAATGCTATAAAGTTATTTATAAGCGGGACGAGGAGACCTCTCTGGAAGCAGATGTTGTTTTGATGGCGACTGGAAGAAGACCGGTTTATAAAGGCATTGATATAGAAAGTCTTGGACTGGAAATGACGGAAAAGAAAGAAATCAAGACGGATGAGCATATGCAGACAAATGTACCTCATATCTATGCGATCGGAGATGTGGCAGGAGGTTATCAACTGGCGCATGCAGCGTATGCGGAGGGAGATACAGCAGTCGCACATATTCTTGGAAAAGAAGGTGCCGTGGATGAATCGGCACTTCCGAGATGTATTTATACAATGCCTGCATTTGCGGCAGTAGGGATTACAGAAAAAATAGCAAAAGAGCGAGGGATAGAAACAGTATCCGGCCAGTTTGATTACACGGGAAACGGAATGGCATCGGCGGAAGGTGCAGATGGACAAGTGAGAGTTCTGATGGATAAAAATAAAAAGACAACACTTGGAATACAGATTGTTGGAGAATGTGCACCAGAATTAATTTCGTTTGCATCCCTTGCAGTGAAAAATGCGATGACGCTGGAAGAATGGGAACATACTATAGTGGCTCACCCATCATTATCTGAGATGGTGAAAGAAGCGGCGATGGATTGCTTTGGGAAAAGTGTGCATGGCGCAGTAAAATAATAAAAGGAGGAGTCCGAATGGGAAAATATCTGATCGGTCTGGATTATGGTACAGGTAGTGGGAAGGCTTGTATTATTGATGAAGAAGCAAATGTATTGGCATATGCGATGAGAGAATATCCAATTTATACGGATAAACCTGGATGGTCGGAACATGATGCGGAAAACTATTGGACTTTAGCATGTGAGACTATACGGGAATGCCTGAAAAAATCAGGTGTAAGTCTACAGGACGTGGCAGCAATAGGAATTTCTTCGGCACAGCCATGCATGGTGATGGTTGATAAAGAGATGAATCCTATCAATCGTGCGTATAATCTGATGGACCGCCGTGCAGTTGAAGAGGTGGAATGGCTGCGGGAAAATGTCGGAGTAGATGAAATATTTAAAATCAATGGAAATAGAATCGAAGATTATCCGACGATGGTCAACATTATGTGGGAGAAAAAGCATCGTCCGGAAGATTACAAAAAAATCTGGAAGATATTAACGATTGATGGTTTTGTACGGCTCCGCATGACGGGAGTGGCTGCGATGAGTTATTCTCACGGTGGATTTTGGGGAGTGGCATATGATGTTCACGGAAAATGTTTTAATCCGGGACTTATGGAAAAAATGGGGATTGAACTGGAGCTGATGCCGGATCTGCATCCGTGTGAAGAAGTCATCGGTACAGTGACAGAAAAAGCAGCCAAGGAGCTGGGGCTTGTGCCTGGAATCCCGGTTTGTGCGGGTCAGGTGGATTGCAATGCCGGATTTGTAGGTGGTGGCGCGATCACACCGGGAGATGTGCAGATAAATCTCGGAACTTGTGGAGTTATGGGTGTTGTGAATGACAGTGACAGATTCGTTGATCTGGTGTGTAACGATGCTTATACAACGAATTCATGTAATGATTACATTTCCATAGCGGTTGTGCTGACTGGGGGACAGGTACTTCGATATCTGAGAGATAATTTTATGCAGATGGAGGCGGAGACTGCAAAATTAACAGGCCAGGATGTCTATGATCTGATGAATCTTGAGGCAGAGAAAGTTCCGGCAGGAAGCGAGGGATTGATTGTTTTGCCTTATCTGGCAGGAGAAAGAACTGTGCTCTGGGATGCACAGGCGAGAGGAACGATATTTGGATTATCGGTCAGACATACCAAAGGACATCTGGTCCGTGCGTTTATGGAAGGCGTGGCATATGCGCTGTATGACAATTATCGTCTGATGCTTGAAAATGGAATTAAGGCAAATGCACCGATTATTTTAAATGAAGGTGGAGCTAAGAGTAAACTGTGGAGAAGGATTATTACAGATGTATTTAATGTCCCAACAGCATTTGTAGAAAACCGGGTAGGAGCACCGTATGGAGATGCGATTCTTGCCGGAGTTTCGGCGGGCGTGTTCAAGGACTTTACGATCGCAAAGGAAAAGGTAAATTACATTGATTACATGGAGCCTGATCCGGAAGCACATAAAATGTATATGGAATATTTTGAAATATATCATAGACTGTATGATCATTTAAAAGATGATTATGCTGATCTTTACAAGGTGACGAAAAAGTATGAAGAATAATTATCTGGTAATTGATAAATCGACAGACCCTTATTACAATCTGGCGTTAGAAGAATATCTGCTGATGCACTACCTGGATGGAAATATAGTAATGCTCTGGCAGAATGATAATACGATCGTAGTAGGTCGACATCAGAATGCAATAGAAGAAATTAATCAGCAGTATGTGAAGGAACAGGGAATCAAAGTTGTCAGAAGAACAACCGGTGGGGGTGCGGTTTATCATGATCTTGGGAACTTGAATTATTCTTACATTACGGACAGAGAAGATGAAACGATAGATGGTGGAATGAAGCGATTTGCAGAACCTGTGATCCTTGCGTTGAAAGAACTGGGAGCAGATGCCAAATTCAGTGGAAGAAATGATATTCTGATAGAAGGAAAGAAAGTGTCGGGAACTGCACAGAGAATTTATAAGAATAGAATCCTGCATCATGGATGCCTTTTGTTTGACGCGGATCTTTCGGTAGTGGCAGCCAGCCTTCGGGTGCGTGCTGAAAAGTTTCAGTCAAAAGCGGTAAAATCGGTGAAAAGCAGAGTGGGAAATATCGTGGATTTTTTACCAGATAATGTGACTCTTAAAAAATTTGAAGATACGCTTACAAAGACGATGCTTGCAGGAGAAAAATATCAGATATTAGAACTTGCTCCGGAAGAACTCCTGGAAGTACAGAAGCTGCGGGATGAAAAATATGCGACGTGGGAATGGAATTACGGACATCCGATAAAATGTAGTATCCATAATTATCAAAAGTATAAAGGTGGCGTTTTGGAAGTTGGACTGCAGGTAAAGGCCGGAAAAATAAAAGAGTGTAAAATCTATGGAGATTTTATGGCACTTTTGCCGGCGACAGAAGTAGAACTGCATCTGATCGGATGTAAATACCAGTATGAAGAAGTCTTGAAAATGCTGGGTGAATTGACCGTTTCGGATTATTTTGGTACGATTACAAAAGAAGAGGTTGCTTCTTGTATCTGTTGTATCGGAGAGTAAAAAGGAGATATAAAATGCGTATTGTATGTATGGGAGACAGCTTGACATATGGATACGGAGTAAAGAGGGCGGCCGCATGGCCTGCCCTCGTTTCGCATATGTTGGAAGACGTTGAGATAATAAACCGGGGGATATCCGGTGATACGACCAGTGGGATGATGAGCAGATTCGAAAAGGATGTATTAGAAAAAAATCCGCAGACGATGTTTTTGATGGGTGGAAGCAATGATATTTTCTTTTCACACAGCATTGCAGGGGCGAAAAATAATATAGCTGCAATGGTGAACCGCTGCTTTTACGAAGGGATAAAAGTTATATTAGGGGTGCCGTTTGAAATATGCTATCCGGCATTGATCGATACGTGGGCGTATTATGCGAAACAGCCGGGAGTTTCGGAGTTGTCGGAGAAATATCAGGAGTGGCTGGAAGAGTTTGCAAAATGCTTTAAAATCCCGCTGTTTAAAATGGAAGAAGGATTGCCTGAAAATAGAGAAGAACGTATCGCGTGTTCGCTGGATGGGATTCATTTGAATGAAAAAGGAAATCTTATGGCGGCTAAATACTTTGCACAAAAATTTCAGGACTTAAGATGCTAAAATAAACGATAAAAAATATTGCTAAATTTACTAAATAATTGAAAAATAATACCAAAAAACTATTCAATATGCTATAATCAGTGCATCTGAGAAAGTGGCGGATATGGCAAAAGTCACTAAAAAATATAGTGGAAAGAGGTTGGATTTATGAGAAAAATTATTAACTCACCCGATAATGTTGTTTCTGAGATGATGGAAGGTTATATTAGCGCATATGGACGTTATTATGTAAAGCATCCGGAAGTAAATGGAGTTATTTTGAAGCAGAGAAGAAAGAATAAAGTAGCGTTGGTCATCGGTGGAGGAAGTGGACATGAACCGATGTTTTCGGGATTTGTAGGAAAAGGACTGGCTGATGCGGCTGCGTGCGGAAATATGTTTGCGTCACCGGATCCGAATACAATCTATCAGACCGGAAAAGCAGTAGATCAAGGTAAGGGAATTATTTTTGTATATGGATGTTATGCTGGAGATAATCTGAATTTTGATATGGGTGAAGAATTCCTGAATGATGATGGTATTCCGACATCCCATGTAAGAGTACAGGATGATGTAGCATCAGCACCAAAGGAAAGATATGAAGACCGCAGAGGTATCGCGGGAGATGTATTTGTTGTTAAGATCGCAGGAGCTGCATGTGATGCCGGACTTGATCTTGACGAGGTAACAAGGGTTACAGCAAAGGCCAGAGATAATACAAGAACACTTGGAGTGGCAACTTCGCCTGCACAGCTTCCTGGTGTAGATAAACCAATCTTTGAATTACCGGAAGGTGAGATTGAATATGGTATGGGACTTCACGGAGAGCGCGGAGTACTTCGTACACACTGGGCATCTGCGGATGAACTGGTAGAGAAGATGTATGAGCAGATTCTGGAAGATTCTGACCTGAAAGCAGGAGATGAAGTGTGCGTTCTGGTGAACGGTCTTGGTTCTACGACACTCACAGAACTTGCGATCGCATATCGTAAGGTAAAACACCTGCTTGATAAAGATGGAATTAAAGTACATGATACAGATCTTAACAGCTATTGTACCAGCCAGGAGATGGGTGGATTCTCTATTACGCTTTTTAAACTGGATAATGAACTGAAGAAATACTATGATATGCCATGCTATTGTCCGTTCTATGCAAAAGGAGAACTGACAGGCGCAGCCATGGAAGATGCTCCGGAAGAGGAGATTCAGGCAGTTCCGGAATTTGACGAAAATGACGTAGAAGAAGCTGAGATCACTCGAAGCAAAGAAGGCGTATTAGATGAACTGAGTGCTGAGGATGCAAGAAATATGTTGTTATATATTGCAGACAAGATCATTGCAAAGAAACCTTATCTGACAGAGATTGACAGTGCAATCGGTGATGGAGATCACGGTATCGGTATGGCAGGCGGTATGCAGAAAGCTAAGAAAAAACTGATTAAGATGGGCGAAGCTTCTGACGCGTATGAAGTATTTGCGGCAGCAGGAAAAGCAATGCTTCTGTCTATGGGTGGTGCTTCGGGAGTTATTTTTGGAAGTTTATATCTTGCAGGTGCAACTGATATGGATCCAAAAGCAGTACTGACTCCGGAAGATTTAGCAAAGATGGAGAGAAAGAGTCTGAAGGCAATCCAGGAAAGAGGAAAAGCCGAAGTTGGAGATAAGACAATGGTAGATGCATTGTCACCGGCAGTAGATGCATTGGAAGCTAATGCGGATAAAGGACTTCTTGAAATGTTAAAAGCGGCTGAAGAAGCAGCAAAGCAGGGTGTTGAGAATACGAAGCAGTGTATGGCAAAATTTGGCCGTGCAAAATCATTGATGGAGAGAGCTATTGGATATCAGGATGCAGGTGCAACTTCTGTATGGCTGATCTTCCAGGGAATGAGAGAGTTCGTAGAAGGAACCATCTAAATCACAGATGGAGACATAAAACTAGAACAGGGAGATAAGGAAGATGAACGATAATAAACTGATACTGGAGATGACGCACTATTATGCGGGCCAACCACATAGGATTCAGCATTTTATGAAAGTTTATGGCTATGCAAAACTGATAGGAGAACAGGAGGAGATGGATGCTAGAACTCAGGATATTCTGAATGTGGCATCAATCGTACATGATATCGGTATAAAAAAGAGCGAAGAGATTTATGGCGACAGTATAGGAAGCCATCAGGAAGAACTTGGCCCTGCGATCGCAGAAGAGATGCTGCGAGGATTGGGGTATGATGAAGAACTGATCAAGAGAGTTTCTTATCTGGTAGGGCATCATCATACATATGATCTAATAGATGGGATTGATTATCAGATTTTGGTAGAAGCAGACTTCCTTGTCAACCTGTTTGAAAATGAAACGTCCAGAAAACCGGCGGAGACGGCGTTGGAGAGAATATTTAGAACAGAAACAGGAAAAGAAATCTGTAGAACAATGTTTCTGGAATAGAGGTAGAGATAATATGAAGAAATTATATTTTGGAAGTAACCTGAAGATGTATAAAAATATACAGGATACGGTTGCGTATTTGCAGAGATTAGTTGAGAATACAAAAGACATCAGCAGAGAAGAGATTGAATTATTTATCATCCCTTCTTATACAACATTGGATAGTGCAACAAAAAATGTAGATCGTGATTATGTCAAATTAGGTGCCCAGAATATGTGCTGGGAAGATCAGGGACAGTTTACAGGTGAGATTTCACCATTGATGTTGGAAGAATTGGGACTGGATCTGGTGATGATTGGACATTCTGAGAGACGGCATGTATTTGGTGAGACAGATGCAGAAGAAAATTTAAAAGTAAAAGCTGCATTAAACCACGGATTTACAACACTTCTTTGTATTGGAGAGACTGCCGAGGAGAAGAATTATGGAATCAGTCCTGAGGTTCTCAGGACACAGCTTAAAGTGGGATTCCACGATGTACCGGTATCGCAGGTGCCAAATATATGGGTAGCATATGAGCCGGTATGGTCCATTGGCGTAAATGGTACTCCGGCATCCGCTGATTATGCAGAAGAAATGCATAAGGTTATCAAAGGATGCCTGGTAGAGATATTCGGGGAAGCCGGAAAAGAAATCCCTGTATTATATGGAGGAAGCGTGAATCCTGGAAACGCCAACGAATTGATCGTACAGCCATCTATTGATGGATTGTTTACAGGAAGAGCTGCCTGGGATGCTGATAAGTTCGATGCATTGATCAGAGATGCAAAAGCAACTTATGAATCCTTAAAGTAAAGTTTTTAATACGGATTCGACAGAATCTGTCTGATAGTCGGCATGTTTTTCTACGCCGGGAGCACAAGTGTTCATTGCATAGCTGCTTCCGGCGTATTCTAACATAGCGATATCATTGTACTGGTCGCCGAAAGCGATACATTCTTCACGGGAGATACCCATGTATTTACAAACTTGTTCCAGTCCGGTCCCTTTATTAGCATCAGGTGCGAGAAAATCTATCCATTCATTTCCGGAAGTCACGATCTCAATCTCATTTCCAAAACGTTCCCTGAAATAAGGAAGGATTTCTTCGGTTCCGTTAGGGTCGTAGATGGCAAATTTAATGAACGGGTCTGAGATGTCATCCAAAGAAGAAACTTTTTCCATATTAAAATGTACAACGTTGTGCATGTAGTTTAAAAACTGAGAGTTGGTAGATTCTGTGTAACATTTTCCGTTGCAGGATACGAAAAATTCACAGCTACCCTGTTCTCTGGCAGCCTGGAAAATTCTAAGAGCAAGTTCCCTGTCGATGGATCCCAGGCCGACAGTTTTTCCATCGCAGATAGTTAAAGAACCATTCTCGGTAATATAGAAGATATCATTTTTTACCGGATCGAAAAGATCAAGGATGCTGGCAAGCGGACGACCGCTGGCGGCGGCAAAACGAATCCCTTTTTCTTTCAATTTTAAAATAATGTCAAATAATTCCGGATTCAATTTATTCTCTTCTCCGCGTATTAGTGTACCATCAAGATCACTGGCAATTAATTTTATCATAAGTAAACTCCTTTTAATATTCGTTTCATTGTTGTTTGGTCGTCGCGCTGTAAAATGGGTTGCGCTTTAATTTCCAAGCCATTATAATATAAAAATAAAATAAATGGAAGTCGAGGTACTCTTATTATGAAAATTGGAATTGGAAATGATCATGCAGCAGTAGAGATGAAGAACGAGATCGTGGATTATCTGGTTGGAAAAGGCTATGAGGTGATCAATTATGGAACGGATACTCATGACAGCTGTGATTACCCGGTATATGGAGAGAAAGTAGGTCGTGCTGTGGCAGCAGGTGACGTTGATCTTGGTATTCTGATCTGTGGAACAGGTGTTGGTATTTCTCTTGCAGCCAATAAGGTTAAGGGTGTGCGTGCGGTTGTATGCTCTGAACCATATTCTGCAAAATTGTCAAAGCAGCATAACAATACGAATGTACTTGCGTTTGGTGCAAGAGTTATCGGTATCGAGATGGCTAAGATGATTGTAGATGAGTGGCTGGCGGCAGAGTTCTTAGGTGGAAGACACCAGAAACGTGTAGATATGATCATGGCGATCGAGGACGAGAAATAAGAAGATACTAGAGAGATACAGGAGATATAGAACTATGGACGGAATTATATTCGATGTAGACGGAACTCTCTGGGATTCAACTGCAGAGGTTGCGATCGCATGGAATGAAGCCCTTAGAAATCATTCGAAAGTAGAACTGGTGTTGACAGCGGAGATTCTGAAGAAAGAGTTCGGGAAACCGCTTCCGGAAATTGTGGAAGATCTTTTTCCGGAACTTTCCGAAGAAGAACAGGAACAAATCTCGGGGTATTTGTTCAAATACGAGAATGAGCGTATGGAAACAGCACCTTGTGTTCTGTACGATGGTCTGAAAGAGACGATGCGTGAGCTTTCGAAGAAGTATAAGCTGTTTATCGTCAGCAATTGCCAGGAGGGATATATAGAGGCATTTCTCAAGAATACGGGACTGGGAGATTGTGTGATCGATCACCTCTGCCCGGGCGATACAGGAGTGTACAAAGCGGAGAATATCCGGTTGATCATGGAGCGTAATCAGTTAGAATCTGCAGTTTACGTGGGAGATACCAAAGGAGATGCAGACGCCTGTAAGGCGGCTGGTGTGCCGATGATCTATGCGGCATATGGATTTGGAGATGTTGAGGAGTCGGAGGCAGAGATCCAGAAGTTTGGGGATCTGTTACAATTTGACTTTGAAAAACTAGATAAAAATAAATAAGACACATTTGCGGACGGATTGCATATAATGCTATAAAATATTAAGAATACAGGTGATGGAAATGCCTTATTCCATGATGTTAGATGCCGGTCATGGCGGCAGAGATCCGGGAGCAGTGTACCAAGGGAGACAGGAAAAAGATGACAACCTGTCTCTCGTTTTGGCTATAGGAGAGATTTTGCAGGAAAACGGGGTAGATGTGGAATATACCAGGACTACAGATATTTATCAGACACCGTATGAAAAAGCAATGATTGCGAATCGGGCAGAGGTGGATTTTTTTCTATCTATTCATAGAAATTCTTATCCGACGGATAATCAGGTGTCAGGTGTGGAGAGCCTGGTATATGACCTGTCTGGGCTTAAATATGAGATGGCACAGAACATCAATGAACAATTGGAGACAGTAGGATTCGTGGATCTCGGAGTGAAGGCAAGGCCAAATCTTGTGGTGCTTCGAAGAACACAGATGCCGGCGGTTCTGGTGGAAGTAGGATTTATTAACTCCAATACGGATAATCAGTTATTAGATGAGAATTTTGATGCCGTAACGCAGGCGATTGCCAGGGGTGTTCTGGATACGCTGGGATCCGCAGGACTTGTGCAGTCGCAGATGGAAGCACAGGAGGAAATGCGGGAGGCTGCTCAGAGTGAATCGACAGAGGATATGCAATCGGAGAATGCACCGATGATGGAGACTGGAGTCGAACAAGATGAAAAGGAAACCTACCAGGTGCAGGTGGGTGCTTTTCGAAATCATTTTTATGCAGATCGCTTATTGAGAGAGCTTATGGAACAGGAATATCCGGCAGAGATAGACGAGTCGGGAGGGTATTTCCGGGTAAGAGTTGGAGAATTTCAGACATTGAAAGGCGCTGTGGAAATGGAACGAAGATTAAAACTTGCAGGTTATTCGACCGTGGTTGTTAGTTAGAAAAATATCTTTTGGAAATTTTGAACAAAATTGGTTGACATCTTGCTAATCCATGTTATTATCCTTAAAGTAGTTGATAAAATCAGAGAGTTATTTTGAGTATTACAGAGAGGGCTTAACATGGATTACAACAGAATTTTACAGGGGATACTTGATATAGGGGAGGCAATGGCCCAGAGTGGTGCAGAGTGCTTCCGCCTGCAGGATAGTTTGTATCGTATATGTAAGAGTTATGGTTTTAAGAAATACGACGTATATGCGATACCGAGTAATATACAGATTACGGTGGAGACACCGGATGGGGATATTATTACGCAGATCAGACACATAGAGATGTCGGAGATGAATCTGGATCGGTTAGACTACTTGAATAATTTGTCCAGATATGTCTGTCAGCATCATCCGGATGAGAAGGAACTTCATGAGAGATTTGAAGAAGTCATGCACCGTCCGGAACAGAAACCGATTCTTCGATATATTGCAGGAATTATGGGAGGTACAGGATTTGCTGTATTCTTTGGCTGCGGATTTCAGGATGCAATCGTGGCAACGGTGGTATCAATCTTGATCGTTGCGGTTGGCAAATGGCTGGAGAAGCGGGAGAGCAATTTGCTGGTGTATAATGCGATCCTTTCCTGTATTTCAGAAGTAGTGATCGTACTGATGATGCGTATGGGGATCGGAAAGCATGCGGAATGGATCATGATCGGTATCGTCATGCTCCTGATCAGTGGACTTGGTATTACGAACGGTATCCGCGATCTTTTGCAGAGAGATTTCATTTCCGGATTTTTAAAAATCATGGATTCCATGCTTGGAGCAGCAGGAATCGCATTCGGAATCGCATTTGCAATGCTTTTGTTTGATAAAGGAGATCTGGTAGGATTTATTTTGAATCCAAGCGTACCGATTCAGTTGATTTCCTGTACGATTGCCTGTACAGGATTCGCATGGTGGTTTAAGGTAAAAGGAAGACAGGTGTTATATTCAAGTATTGGAGCATTTTTTACCTGGCTGGTGTATGTGATAGCGTATGCCTATGATCCGAACAACTTTTTTGCGACGATCATGGGAGCAACATTTGTGGCAGGATATGCATTCGTAATGTCCAGAGTGAATCGTGCACCATCTACAATTTTCCTGACAGCGTCAGTGTTCCCGCTGATCCCTGGACCGAATCTATATTATATGATGTATGGAATCGTGAGCAACGATTCTGCGATGGCAATTGAGCAGGCAAAAGTTTTATTTGAAACTTGTCTGGGAATTGCATTTGGATTTATTATTGTAGATGTGATTTCAAGAGTGATTATGTACCAGTTGAAGCGGGATTTTCATATAGGAAAGGCTCCGCAGCATGAGGAGAAAGTAAGAGATGGCAGATAGAATGGAATTTACTGCGAAGTTGGCCGGAGTATTAGAATTGGCGACAGAGCAGGAGAACCGGATTACATTAGAAGAGGTTGAAAAATATTTTGAAGAAGATCATTTGAGTGAAGAACAGATCGGGCTCGTATGTGAATATCTGATGTCGCAGAAAGTAGTGGTGTCAGGATTTAAGCAGAAGCCGGGGCAGATCGTAGAGAAGGAAGAGTCAGGACTCTCTTCCCTGAGTGAAGAAGATAAGGCGTATGTAGAGTCTTATCTGCGTGATGTTGAGGGAATGACAGTGCGAACGGAAGAAGAGGCGGCACTGAAATATTACTTGCCGAAAGTGGTGGAGATCGCAGTTGAACTGCATCATCCGGAAGTGCTTATCTGGGATATGATCCAGGAAGGAAGCATGGCACTTGTGGAAGCACTTCATAAGACGGGGGAGTCATCCGGAATTGTCTGGGATGATGAAGAAGAGGAACAGGAAGAGGAGGCGCTTTCATCCGAAGAAAAAGAAAGCCTGATCTTAGAGGAAATACGTTCGGGAATCCTTATGATGGTGGAAGAACAGGCTGAGACTAAGATGCGCGATAAGAAGATGGTAAATAAGGTCTCTGATCTCGATGAGGCAATCCAGAAGATGACGGACGAATACGGACGCAAAGTGGCTGTAGATGAAGTGGCAGAACGCCTGGGAATCTCGGCTGATGAAATTGCTGATATTTTGAAACTGGCCGGAGAGGAAGCTCCTACGGAGGATGAGATTACGGATATCCTTCGCGTGGTGGGAGAAGAACCGGAGACAGAATAGAACTGACAGTATAATAATGGGAATTATAAAAACACAGGACGGTGATCATAAGATCACGCCTGTGTTTTCTTATAATTAGTCTTCGTCATCCGTTTCTTCGGTTTTGTCCGGGAGATAAAGATGTACTCGCTCAATTCGATTCTTATCCAATTTCTCAACGATCATTCGGATGCCATCTTCGGTCGTGATATGATCACCAACTTCCGGCAGACGATCCAGCCGTTCGATAATAAATCCACCGAGGGAATCATAATCTTCAGAACTTAAGTCCAGATCTAACTGGTCGTTTAGATCATCCAGGTTGATAGAACCCTCGACAATGTATTCGTTCGGCCCTACTTCGGAAATATATTCTTCTTCGTTCTCATCGTATTCATCGTGAATCTCGCCGACGATCTCTTCTAGAATATCTTCCAGTGTGATGAGACCGGAAGTCTCTCCGTATTCATCAAGTACGATAGCGATATTGATGGAAGCCTGACGCATCTCCACGAGTAGTTCGGAGATGTTCTTATATTCGTAAGTGAAATAAGGCTTTCGCATGATGTCGCTGACATGAAATTCTTTGGTGTTGTCATAGAGAAGTAAGTCTTTCATGTTGATTGTGCCGACAACGTTGTCGGTGGTATCTTTGTAAATCGGAAGTCTTGTAAACTTATCTTCGCGGAAAATATCAATCAATTCTGCGTAAGTACTGTCGACATCGGCGAAAGTCACATGTACACGTGGTACCATGACATCTTTGGCTTTGGCATCGCCAAGATCGAATACGTTATATATCATTTCTTTCTCGTCAGACTCGATAACCCCATCTTCGTGACTGACATCCACGATCGTGCGCAGTTCATTCTCTGTCATTGATTTGTTCTGTGCGTTCGGGTCAATTCTCAAGATGAAGAAAAGCACAGAAGATAATCCGTTGATAATGAAGATGACAGGTGTCATGATCTTGATAAATAAATGAATCACGACAGCATACTGCAGTGACATCTTCTCAGGATGTAAGGTTGCCAATGTCTTTGGTGTGATCTCACCAAAAAGCAAAATGGCAACTGTCAGGATACCACTTGCGACAGCGACCATAGAACCACCCAGATTATAAGCAAGAGTAGTTGTGAGAGAAGCTGCCGACAGGTTGACAATATTATTGCCGATCAGGATCGCACTCAACATCTTGGACGGATCATCAGTAACTTTCAGAACAGTCTTAGCCTTCTTGTTACCTTCTTCGGCCAGGTTGCGAATGCGAATGCGATTGACAGTAGTCAGTGCGGTCTCTGCAGATGAAAAAAATGCAGAGAGAATTAATAAAATTAAAAGAATAATGAGTTGCGTGACGACACTCGAGTCCACGGGAAATATCCACTCCTTCATAAAAATATAGTTTGGCAATAATATACAGCATTTGATACATTTTTGCAAGTGTGCGTTGAATTTGTGGGGTAATTAGTGTAAGATATGAAACATATCAGGAGGAGATAATTCTATGTTTTATAATAAATTAGCGGCTATTGTGAGAGACGAACAGGTATTAAGAGATGAACCGATGCAGAAGCACACGACGTTTCGCGTTGGAGGGCCGGCGGATTATTTTGTGATGCCGGAGACTATAGAGCAGGTGCAGAAGGTGGTAACACTCTGTAAGGAAGAAGAGATTCCTTATTATATAGTAGGAAATGGAAGCAATCTATTGGTATCAGACAAGGGATACCGTGGGGTGATCATTCAGATCGGTAAGAGATTTGGTCAGATTGAGGTGAAGGAAAACCAGATAACGGCACAGGCTGGGGCGTTGCTTTCGGCGGTGGCGAATCGTGCATTGGAAGCGGGACTGGCCGGATTTGAGTTTGCGGCAGGGATACCGGGAAGCCTCGGAGGAGCCTGCGTGATGAATGCGGGCGCATATGGCGGAGAGATGAAGGATGTTTTACTTAGCGTTACAGTTCTGACTCCGGAGGGAGAGGTTCTTACTATACCGAGAGAAGAATTGGAGCTTGGATATAGAACCAGTATTATTGAGAAGAAACATTATCTGGTTTTGGAAGCTGTGATCGAGTTGCAGAAAGGTGATCCGGAAGAGATTAAGGCTGTGATGGATGATCTGCGTCAGAGAAGGATCGACAAGCAACCACTGGAATATCCGAGTGCGGGAAGTACGTTTAAGAGACCAGAAGGATATTTTGCGGGAAAACTTATTCAGGATGCCGACCTAAAAGGCTTTCAGGTTGGAGGAGCACAGGTGTCTGAGAAGCATGCCGGTTTCGTAATCAACAAGAATCATGCTACAGCATCGGATATTTATGAATTGATGCGTCAGGTATCAGAAAAAGTAGAGGAAGAATCTGGTGTCAGATTAGAGCCGGAAGTAAAGCGGCTGGGAGAATTTTAATTATTAGAGCAGAACGGAAGGTGTAGAAGTCTATGAGAATCGTAATTGTAACGGGAATGTCTGGTGCAGGAAAAAGTACAGCACTTAAGATGTTGGAGGATATGGGATATTTTTGCGTGGATAACCTTCCGGTGCCTCTGATACCGAAGATGGCAGAACTTCTCAGTGTCCCGGGATCGGAGATGAACAAATCAGCATTAGGAATTGATATACGAAGTGGTCAGAATTTCAAGATGTTGGAAGAGATTTTGGATGAACTGGATCAGGAGAACATCGATTACGAAATCCTATACCTGGATTCTTCGGATGATGTTCTGATCAAGCGATACAAGGAAACAAGACGGTCCCATCCGTTGGCCGGACTAGGCGGTCGTGTGGATGAGGGGATTCACAGAGAACGAGAAGAGATTACGTTTCTTAAGAAACGGGCAGATTATGTGATTGATACATCTCATACATTGACCAGAGAATTAAGAGAAGAACTTTATAAAATATTTGTAGAGAACAAAGATTACAAGAATTTATACATTTCTGTGGAATCGTTTGGTTTTAAATATGGGATCCCCAAAGATGCAGATCTTGTATTTGATGTGAGATTTCTTCCGAATCCATATTATATAGAAGAATTGCGGCCAATGAGTGGAAATGATAAAGAGGTAAGAGACTATGTGATGGACAATGAGACGGCACGCATTTTTCTGAACAAACTGACAGATATGGTAGAATTTTTAATTCCGAATTATATCAAAGAAGGAAAGATGCAGCTTATCATAGGAATCGGATGTACAGGTGGAAAGCACAGATCCGTGACATTGGCGAATGAACTTTATGAACAGTTGAAGAGAAGTGACAGCTATGGACTTCGGATTGAACATAGAGACATTGGAAAAGATGCGATCACGAAGGCAAGATAAAGGCGGTATAGACAGATGTCATTTTCAGGACAGATTAGGGACGAGCTTTCCAGACATGAGATAGAGGCCAGACATTGCAATCTGGCAGAACTGTCTGCACTTATGAAAATGTCTGGAGAAATCAAACATTTTGGAAATGTTTGTGCGGTGAAATTTCATACGGAAAATCTTGGAGTTGCAAGAAAATGCTTTACATTATTGGAAAAAACATTTAATATAGAGGCGGATATCGCTGTCCGCAGGAACATAACAAAGGGTAGTTGCAGTTATGATATCTATGCGATAGGTGAAGAATTGCTGGCGATACAGAATGCGATGGTACAGGCTGTCTGTTGTAAGAGGGCATATCTGAGAGGAGCATTTCTGGCAGCAGGTTCTATGAGCGATCCGAGCAAATCTTATCATTTTGAGATTGTATGCAACCTGGGAGAACAGGCAGAGTACTTGAGAGAACTGATGATAGGTTTTGATCTTGACGGCAAGGTAGTGCAGAGAAAGAAGCATTATGTTGTATATTTGAAAGAAGGGTCACAGATCGTAGATATTTTAAATGTGATGGAAGCGCATGTTGCACTCATGGAATTTGAGAATATCAGAATCGTGAAAGATATGCGCAATAGTGTGAATCGTAAGGTGAACTGTGAGACGGCCAATATTAATAAGACTGTATCTGCGGCTGTTCGTCAGACGGAAGATATCAAATATATTCAGGATACGGTTGGGTTTGATAAGTTGCCAGAAGGTTTGAAAGATGTTGCCCTTACACGTCTTGCATATCCGGATGCGACTTTAAAAGAGTTGGGAGCACTCTTGGAGAATCCTGTTGGAAAATCGGGAGTGAACCACAGATTAAGAAAATTAAGTGAAATAGCAGAAAAGTTAAGGGATAAGTAGGGAGGAGCACGTCGGCATGATTAAAAAACCGGTTACAATTCAGAACAATATGGAGATGGAGGATCGTCCCATAGCACATCTGGTTCAGGAGGCAAGTCAGTATGACAGTCAGGTGTATATTGTGATGGATGATAAGAAGATTAACGCGAAGAGCATCATGGGTATGATGACTCTGAGATTACAGAAGGGTGAGAGCGTGGAAGTAGTTGCAGAGGGGTCAGATGAAGCAGAGGCAGTAGCTGGAGTGGAAGAATTTCTGACAGCCCGTTAATTGATACATAATAAAATTAGTCAACAAAAGGCATATGTTTTGCATATGTCTTTTGTATTATGTATTATGGTGCGTTTGGCAAGGAAATATTTTGGAAGAGGTGATAGATATGAAACGTATGTTGTTTGTGTACAATCCGCATGCAGGAAAAGAACTTTTAAAACCACATTTATCAGATGTGTTGGATATTTTTGTAAAAGCGGGTTATGAAGTAGTGGCATATCCGACACAGGCTTACCAGGATGGATACAAGAAGATCGTGGAATATCAGGCGGATAAGTATGATCTGATTGTCTGCAGTGGCGGAGACGGAACGATTGATGAGATTGTGACCGGGATGATGGAGAGGAAACCGGAGGAGAGAAAACCGGTAGGATACATTCCGGCAGGAACGACGAATGATTTTGCCAGCAGTCTTCATATTCCGAGGGGAATTCTAAAGGCAGCAGACAATGCGGTGAACGGGAGTGTATTTAACTGTGATGTCGGAAAATTTAACGGCAGCATCTTTGTATATATAGCTGCATTTGGCTTGTTTACCGATGTGTCATACGAGACTAATCAGGAGTTGAAGAATGTCCTGGGACATCTGGCATATGTGCTGGAGGGCACTAAGCGTCTGTTTAATGTGCCATCATACAGAATTAAAGTGACACATGATGGTGAAACGATAGAGGATGAATTTATCTATGGAATGGTAACCAACTCCAAATCTGTAGGTGGGTTCCGTAATATGGTTGGGAAAAATGTTGTATTTGATGACGGGCTTTTTGAAGTGACACTGATCCATAAACCAAAGAATCCAATCGAGCTGCAGGAAATCATCGCGGCGTTACTGATCGAGCAGGTAGATACGAAACATATGAATACGTTCCGCAGTGGTCATATTGAATTTGAATCGGTAGAGGAGATCCCGTGGACATTGGACGGCGAGTACGGTGGTTCGCATGACGAGGTCGTTATTGATAATCTGAAGCAGCAGTTAGAAATCATGGTGCCAAAGAAATCTCTGCCGGATATCAGTGGAGAAGCTGAAAAAACCGAAGAATAGACGGTAAAAGAGAAAAAATACAAAAAAATCAAAAAAATTCAAAAAAGTACTTGCCTTTTTGCAAAATCCTTGCTATACTAGGCAAGTACTCGCGAGTGAGCGATACAAAATATAAGATTTGGCTCCGTGGTCAAGCGGTCAAGACGCTAGCCTCTCACGCTGGAATCAGGGGTTCGATTCCCCTCGGAGTCACTTGAGATTGACCTGGTAATCGATAGAAGATTATCAGGTTTTTTCGTTTGTAAATTTTTAAAAACCTATTTTCGGAATGTGAGAATACAAGCATCTTTTTTGTTGAGTTTTTGGAAGAAGTAGGCTATAATGAACTCGTGTTAAAAAATAGCCAAGAAACATTTTAAGAAAGAAGGTATTAGTTATGGGATTGGTAACAACAACTGAAATGTTTAAAAAAGCTTATGACGGCGGATACGCAGTTGGAGCTTTCAATGTTAACAACATGGAGATCGTTCAGGGTATCACAGAGGCTGCTGGAGAATTAAAGAGCCCTGTTATCCTTCAGGTATCTAAAGGTGCGCGTGCTTACGCTAATCACACATACCTTGTTAAACTTGTAGAAGCAGCTGTTCAGGAGAATCCGGATATTCCGATCGCTCTTCACCTGGATCATGGTGACAGTTTCGAACTGTGTAAGAGCTGTATCGATGGTGGATTCACATCAGTTATGATCGATGCTTCTTCTAAATCATTCGAAGAGAATATCGCACTTACAAAGCAGGTAGTAGAGTATGCTCATGCACATGGCGTTGTAGTTGAGGCCGAGCTTGGAACACTTGCAGGTGTAGAGGATGAAGTAGTTGTAGAGCATGGTAAAGAGAGCTACACACGTCCGGAAGAAGTAGAAGAGTTCGTAACAAGAACAGGTTGTGATTCTCTTGCTATCGCTATCGGAACATCACACGGAGCTTACAAGTTCAAAGCTTCTCAGTGCACAAGAAATGCAGAA